>k87-147483_pt1 | contig 14250 bp, 12 predicted proteins | sample MGYA00084031_6733416 | MGnify analysis MGYA00084031
TCGTCGTAATTCAAGTTGGACGTATACATCGTCGGCAATCCGGCCGCGACCCGGCTCTGCAAGATCGTCCCGAGAATCTCGTCCCGCACCCAGGCAGAGACGGTTTCCGCACCGATGTCGTCCAACACCAGCACCGGAACCCGTTGGAGCGCCTCTACTTTTTCCTGCACCCGGCCGTCGTGAATCGCATCTTTGACTTCCCGCAAAAATTCCGGCAAATAGACCATAATGGACGGAATGCCCCGTTCCGCCAATGAGCGGCAAGCCGCTCCCATCATCCGGCTTTTGCCGACGCCCAGAGGACCGTATAAGTAAATGCCGGGCATTCTTTTGCCCACTTCGTACGTCAGGCAAAATTCCATCACCGCGTTGAGGGCGTCCAGCCGGGGCAAATCCCGTTCAATGGTCTCAAACGACGCCGACAGGATCTCTTCCGGCACGTAATGAGAACGGATGAGGGCCGATTGTTGGCGGACCAGTTCCTCCTGCCGCAAGAGCGGACATTTCCGGTACGAAAGGTGCAGATACGGCGGCTGGCAATGCACTTCGCTGCGGTGGCCGGCCATCAGATTAGGGCACTGTTTCAGCCCGGGACAGCGCTGGCAGTTGCGCTGTTCTTGCACAAACTGTTCCAAGCGCAAAACGGCCCGTTGCCAAAAGGCATCGGGGAGATGAGGATATTGCCGGAGCAACGCCTGCACTTCCGGCGTCTCCCGCAGCTGACGCCACTTTTCTGCCAGCTGTTCCCGTCCTCCATAGGCCGACGGAAAGAGTTGGTGTACCGACTTCATCCGCACCGTCACCTCTACGCATGATGTGTAGTCCAATGCTGCCAAGCCCGCCGTCATTTCAGTTCGCCCAACGCCTTCAACAGCTCCAACGCCCGAGCTTCTTTTTCCTGTTGCAGCCGCCGTTGTTCATCGCTCAAGGGAGGGGGGGTGTCCGGAGCCATCAACTGTTCGCGCACCGACTGGGGCAGGGGTTGGACACGGCGGTGGGCTCGGGGCTCGGTCCCCGCCGCTGGCGCTGTCCGTTTGCGTTCGCTGCCCTTGGACGGCCAGTTGCGGTACATTTGATGTTCCTTGCGGCACAGCGCCTGGGCATCGGCCACGGTTTCAATGCGCAATCTCTTCCAGTGGCTAGCAATCTTTTCCACCAACGCCTTGGGCAGTTTGTAATTGTTGGTGAACATGACGTATTCGATGAGAACGTTGACGACCCCGGGTTTCAGCTTGTATTCCTCCAGCAGGCTGTGGACGAGCCGCAAGTCGCTGTCGGCCACCTTGGCGCCGTCACTGTATGCGTACAACAACGCGTAAGGGGAAATGGTCTCCAGATCTTGCATGTGCCGTTGGGCGTCCGTCAGTCCCGCAAGTTCTTGTTCTTGCGGCGGCTGGTCCTGGACTTGCGATTCCGCTGCCACCGCTGCCCGGCTTTGCGCCCACCGTACGACTTCCCGACGGAACTGCTCCCAATCAAAGGCATCCCGGGCAAACAAATGCTCTTGGATGAGCCGGGCCAATTCGTCTTCTGTCAGCCGGTACAGCCGGGCCAGTTGCAGGAGGCGGGTTTCCGTCTGCCGGTTCCAATGCTTGTCCAACCCAAACACCGCCCCGACCCGGCTGCGCATGTACGTGACGTCAAAGGACCAGTCCCCCAGCGGTACCTCCGGTTCCGTGTCATCGGGTGGTGGAGTAGTCAACGTCTCGGCTTGTCGCAAATCGTTGGGCGACAAGGGGGAATACACGTCGTGAAACGCCCGGCTCACTTCTTTTAAAGAAGCCGGCACGTCCGGAAAGCGGCGGCACAACATCTGCTGCAGCTGCTGATACTGGGGCTCCCCCAGGCGGTTCAACAACATGACGGCCAGCACATCGCTGGCAAAAAATTGCCGCGGCGAAAGCGGCAGTTGCAATCGGTAATGCATGCACCGCGTTTCCCCTTCTTCCGCATACGACCTCAACAACCCCAGTCCTTCCAGCCGATGACGGGCTTGCAACCACACGTCCATCGTCCACCCGGTGAGGGACAAGAGCAAACGGTGCCGCCACTGGGCATCCGGTTCCCGTTCGGCCAGCGCGTGCATGAGCAAATACAAATTGATGGCTTCGGCACCGGCCAACGGTTGGTAAAGGAAGAGGAGGGACTGCTGTTCCTCGGAATGTAACGGCCGTTCCACATACAGGCGAAACGGATCTTTCGGAAATACCGACCACATGCCCGGCTCTCCTCCCCGTCGCTGTGGTCATTCTTCACGGACATCGGCATCCTTTTTTCGTTTGCCTTTGCGGGGACTGTTCAACATTTCGGACAACTCCTGCATGAACACGTGAATGTCTTTGAACTGACGGTACACCGATGCGAACCGGACGTACGCCACTTCATCCAGGTCGTACAATCGCTCCATGACCATTTCACCGATTTCCCGGCTGGGCACTTCAGACTGGACGACGCTGCGCAGTTCTTTTTCAATCTCGTCCACCAGCGTTTCCAGCTGTTCAATCGGGATGGGGCGTTTTTCGCAGGCCTTTAAAATCCCCCGCAGCAATTTCTCCCGGCTGAATTCTTCCCGTGACCCGTCCTTTTTGATAACGTACAACGGCGCCTCTTCCACTGTTTCAAAAGTGGTAAAGCGGCGATGACACTTTTCGCATTCGCGGCGGCGGCGAATGGACTTGCCGTCGTTAAACGGACGGGAATCGAGAACTCGGCTTCCCATGTGTTGACAATACGGACAGCGCATGACCCGTCAGCTCCATCTCGTTTCATGGGTATAGTTTGTCTGATCCCGTCGATTCCGTCAATAGGACAGAAAAGGCGGGCATACTGAAACGCCCGCCAGTCATCTTTTGAACAACCTTCTGAACAACAGTTCGACCTCTCGTTAACGTGCGCCCGTGGAAGCCACTGCTGCCGTTTCCGAGCCCGCCGCATTGGCCAAGTGACGCGCGATGTGCTGGACCGCTTCCACCACCCTGCAGGAATAACCCCACTCGTTGTCGTACCACGCCAACACTTTCACTTTGCTTTCGCCGATGGCCATGGTCGAAAGGCCGTCCACAATGGCCGAATGGGGGTTGCCGATAAAGTCGACGGAAACGAGGGGCTCTTCCGTGTATTCAATGTACCCTTTCATGGTCGTCTCGGCCGCTTCTTTCAGCACGCGATTGACGTCTTCCGCCGTGGCCGGCTTTTCTAAATCAACCACCAGGTCGACAACGGAAACGTTGGGCGTCGGCACCCGCAACGCCAAACCGTTCAACTTCCCTTTCAACTCCGGCAACACTTTGGCCACCGCTTTTGCCGCTCCGGTCGTCGTCGGCACGATGGACTGTCCGGAAGCCCGCGCCCGCCGCAAATCTTTGTGGGGGTTGTCCAAAGGTTTTTGGTCGTTGGTAAAGCTATGCACCGTCGTCATCAGGCCTTCCCGGATGCCGAAGGCTTCATGCAGCACCTTGGCCACCGGCGCCAGACACGTCGTCGTGCACGATGCGTTGGAGACAATGTGATGGCGCTCGGGATCGTACAGTTGGTGGTTGACCCCCATGACCAACGTAAAGTCTTCGTCCTTGCCCGGGGCGGTAATCAGCACTTTTTTCGCTCCGGCCTCCAGGTGCTTGCCCGCTCCTTCCCGATCGCGAAACTTGCCGGTCGCTTCCACCACCACGTCAATATCCAGCTCGCGCCACGGCAGGCGGCTCGGATCCCGTTCGGACACCAATTGCACCCGCCGCCCTTCCACCACCAAGGCGTCGCCATCGGCCCGGATCGTGCGGTCCCACGTGCCATGCACCGAATCGTACTTCACTAAATGAGCCAACGTTTCGGCCGGATAACTGGCATTGACGGCCACGATTTCAATGTCGTCAAACGCTTGTGCCCGCCGGAACACCATCCGTCCAATCCGCCCAAACCCGTTGATCGCTACCCTGATCCCCATCTCCGATTTACACCCCTCACCAATTATTACACACTAAATCCTATGAAAGGCACATTTAGTATAGCACATTTTCTCCTTTAACGGTATATTGCAAACCAACCTTTTCGCCATCCACGGGCTTGGCGGAATAATCCGGTGTGACAGACGCATCGCGATAAATGTGCCGGTACTTTTGATAATAGTAAAGCACCTTCCGGACATAGCGGCGGGTTTCCGGATACGGAATTTGGTCCACGGTATCCGCTCGGCCGTCCCACTGCCCTTCCCGAAGCCACCGGTCGACAACGCCTTGGCCCGCATTGTAAGCGGCGATGGCCAAGGGCCAATTTCCCTGGTAATAATCCAACAGCCAGCGCAAATACCAAGTGCCGACTTCGATGTTCAACGACGGATCGTGCAAAAACTCCTCAGCCGCTTCCGAGTAACCCATTTGCAGCAACGCCCACTTGGCGGTTTCCGGCATCAATTGCATCAAACCTAAGGCCCCTTTTTTGGAACGGGCATCTTTGTTGTACCGGCTCTCCGACTGGATGATGGCCGCCACCAAGTACGGACTGACGTCGTATTTGGCGGCCGCTTGCCATATTTCATCCCGGTAGTGCATAGGAAAAGCCAGCCGTTGATACGTCGCCGAATACACCAACAAAAGACCGGCCAGGAGAGCGACCGCCACCCAAAACCGCTTATTTTTGACCACGCGCATGGTGCACCAAGGTCCGCAACTGGCCCATCAGGCGCTCCACTTGCTCTTCGGTTTCGGCCAACGAACCTGAATTATCGATGATAAAATCGGCATACTGCCGTTTCTCATCAATGGGCATCTGGGCCCGAATACGTTTCTCGGCCTCTTCCCGGCTCAATCCGTTGCGGTGCATTAACCGTTCCAATTGGATCGAGGGCGGCACATACACCAAAATGAGCTTGTCCACGCGCCGTTGTCCTTCCTGCACCATCGATTCGATGAGCAAGGGGATGTCCAACACGACGACGGCCTCCGGATCGGCCGCCAAGGCCGCCTGCACCTGCTCGTCCATTTTTTGGCGAATCAAAGGGTGGGTGATGGCATTCAGTCGTTGCCGTGCTTCTTCGTCAGAAAAGACGAGGGACGCGAGTTTTTCCCGATTCAACGTGCCGTCGGGATGGAAATACTCCTCGCCGAACGCTTGCCGTATCGCCGCCCATCCTTCACTCCCCGGTTTCACCACTTCCCGGGCCCAGTAGTCCGCGTCAACGATGACGGCTCCCCGTTTCCGCAACATGGCGGAAACGGTGCTCTTGCCTGTGGCAATGCCGCCGGTGATGCCAAAGATCACACGCATCCATCCTTCCTAAAACAATTTGGAAAAGCCGAGCAACAGCAACAACACGCCCGGCAAAAACGACGCCTGCCGCATCCACTTCCAGTCCGCCAGCCGCAATCCGGTCCGCAATCCGGCCAACAAAAACAGACAGCAGAAACCGCCGATGCAAAGGGCGGTCAGCCACGGCGAAAACCCGACCATGACGGCCCCGATGCCGGCCCCCATGGCATCGAGGGACAAGGCCAATCCGAGCAAAAGCGCCTCGGCGGCGGAAATCGTCCCAGAGCGATCCATATCGGCCATGTCCGGTTTTTTCAACACGCGAATGACGTAGCCGAACAATTGAATTTCCCACAAGGGGCGCCAGCGACGGTCATCCCGACGATGGGTATTTGGCGACGGGGTCGACAACGCCGACGGCAGCTGCTCCGGCGTCACCGAGGCTAACGGTTCCCGTTCTTCCTGTACGGCCCGCCGCACGTTCCACAGAGACCATAACCCGATGAGACACAAGATCAAAGCCCCGATGCGTTTCCCCCACACCGGTGCCATCCATCCCACCAGCCAGCCGCCGACGGTCATGATGGCGAGCACCATGCCAAACGAACAAGCGGCAATCACCAACACCGAGCGCACCGGAATGCGGATGTGCCGCAAGCCGTACGTGGCCCCGACCGTAAAGCTGTCCAAGCTGACCGCCAGCGACAACAAAAAGACGGATAACAGCGCCACCGCTTTGCCTCCTTCATACCGATGTTCTCCCCATCGTATGAAGGAGTGGGCGGTGTGGTTACCGGCTTCTTGGCAACCGCTGGCAACGGGGGCAAAAGTGAGTTCCCCGGCCGGCCACGACGATGCGCCGGATGGGCTGTCCACAACGCCGGCACGGTTCCCCTTCCCGTCCGTACACCGACAACTGATGCTGGAACCCCCCTTCTTCCCCATTGCTATGCCGGTAGGTGCGCACCGATGCCCCTCCGGCAGCCAATCCCCGCTGCAAGACGTCGACCATGGCCGCATGAAGGGACTTCACGTGCCGCCGTTGCAACGTGCCCACCCGCCGCTCGGGATGAATCTTGGCCAAAAACAACGCCTCGTCCACGTAAATGTTCCCGAGACCGGCCACCACTTGCTGGTTCAATAACGCCGACTTGATCATGCTGCGGGCATGCCCGGCCAGTTGACGAGCCAACCGTTCAGGGGTAAAGTCGGTGGCCAGCGGCTCGGGTCCCAGCTTTTCCAGGCCCGGCACGAAATGCAACTTCCCTTTCGGTACCAAATCCCACGTGCCAAACTTCCGCACGTCCTGGTACAACAAGACCGTGCCGTCGGTGAACGTCAACACCGCGTGGACGTGCTTGGCCTGAACGTGCTCGCTCCATCCAAACCAAAATTTTCCTTCCATGCGCAGATGAACGACCAACGTATAGTCGGTCCATTGCCAGAGCAAATACTTGCCTCGCCGCTGGACCGCTTCCAGCCGTTGCCCGGGCAGGACTTGCGACAATGCCTCGGCCGACGGCTGCCGCACCAATGGGGTATAATGAATGACCACCGTCTGGAGCGTCTTGCCTTGAAGGCGGTGCTCCAACGCCCGGCGCAACGTTTCCACTTCCGGCAGTTCCGGCATGTGCTTCGACCCTTTCTACATGCTGGCTTCCTTTGTGCCTTCACTTGGCGTCATACCACGTCGGGCCGTCGGAGACGTCCACTTTCAACGGCACCTTCAGCGGAACCGCCTGCTCCATGACCTCCCGCACCAACGCGTACATCTCTTCCCGTTCATCGGGGTGCACCTCGCAAATCAATTCGTCGTGGACTTGCAACAACATTTGGCTGGCCATCCCCCGCCGGCGCATCTCTTCCTCCAAGCGAATCATGGCCAATTTGATGATGTCGGCGGCGCTGCCCTGAATGGGCGTGTTCATGGCCGTCCGTTCGGCAAAACTCCGCAAATTGTAGTTGCGGCTGTTGATTTCCGGCAAATAGCGGCGCCGGTTGAGGATGGTGGTCACATACCCTTTTTCCCGAGCCGTCTGGACGGCTTGGTCCATGTATTTTTTGACGCCGGGAAACGTTTCGAAATAGCGCTCGATGAACGCTGCCGCCTCTTTGCGGGGTATGTTCAAGTTTTGCGACAGGCCGTAATCGCTGATGCCGTAAATAATCCCGAAATTGACCGCTTTTGCCTGCCGCCGCATCTCCGGCGTGACCGCCTCTTGCGGGACGCCGAAAATGTCCATGGCCGTTTTCGTATGAATGTCCATGCCCTTCCGGAAAGCGTCCACGAGCCGCTCATCTTGCGACAAATGGGCCAGAATGCGCAGCTCGATTTGCGAGTAATCGGCGGACAAGATCGTCCACCCGGGTTGGGAAGGCACGAAGGCTTGCCGGATGCGCCGCCCTTCTTCCAACCGGATCGGGATGTTTTGCAAATTGGGTTCCGTGCTGCTGAGCCGCCCGGTGGCCGTGATGGCTTGGTTGAACGAGGTGTGGATTTTGCCCGTCTTGGGGTGAATCATTTTCAACAGCCCGTCGACATAAGTGGACAAGAGTTTGCCCAACTGCCGGTAATACAAAATTTTTTCGACGATCTCGTGATAGGGCGCCAGTTTTTCCAACACGTCGGCACTGGTGGAATAACCGGTTTTCGTCTTTTTGATGACCGGCAATCCCAGTTTGTCGAACAAAATTTCGCCCAGTTGTTTCGGCGAATTGATGTTGAACTCGGTTCCGGCCAAGGCGTAGATCTCTTCCGTCAAGCGCTCCAGCCGGGCTTGAAATTGGGCGCCCATTTCTTTCAGTTTTTCCCCGTCCACTTTAAACCCGCGAATTTCCAGCGCCGCCAACACCATGGACAACGGCATTTCCAAATCTTGATACAAGGAATACAACCCGTCTTCTTTCAGGCGGTCCGTCACATCGGCAACCCGCCGAACCATAAACGCGCATTTTTTGACCGCGTGCCGTTGCCACACGTCCTCGGCCGGCCGTTGGCGCTTGGCGCCCCGGCCAAACACGGCTTCGTCCTCTTCCAGCGTCTCTCCGAACATACGGGCCACGTCCGACAGCTGGTGTTGGTTGGACGAGGGGTTGAGCAAATACGAAGCCAACAAATAATCAAAATCGATGCCCGCCAAATCCATGCCGTGGCGGACCAAAGCCACCTTGGCTTGTTTGCCGTCGTAGACAATTTTTTTCGCGTCTGCGTCGGCCAACCACGCCAACAGTTTCTCCGAGCCGCGCAAGACCGAAACCGGAATAAAGGCCGTCTCATCGTCCCAGCTCACACCGAGGCCCAAAATTTCCGGCTGCCATGGCGCCGGTTCCAATTCCAACCAGATGGCCGGACGGCTCTTGCGCCACACGTCGACCAACGCCTCAGCCGCAGCCTGGTCGAGCAACCGGTAAGACAGCGGTTCTGTCTCCGCCGCTTGCGCGTCGGCCGGGCGCTCTCCTTCGGGTTTCTCCATGGCCGCCGGCAACCGATCCAGAAGCGAGTGAAAGGCCAATTTGCGGAACACGGGCACCGCCCGTTCCGGGTCCATCGGTGGCAACGCCAGCGCCGAAACGTCGTACGGGAGCGGCACTTCCCGATAAATGGTGGCCAGTCGTTTGCTCAACATCGCCATTTCCCCGTGTTCCTTTACCCGCTCCCGCAACTTGGCTCCGGGAAGTTCATCGGCATGGGCGACGATGTTTTCCACCGTGCCGTATTGATGCAGCAATTTCAAGGCCGTCTTTTCACCGACGCCGGGGATACCCGGAATGTTGTCGCTGGCATCCCCCATCAACCCTTTCAAATCGACGATTTGGGCCGGCTTCAGTCCGTACTTGCGCTCCACCGCCGCCTCGTCATAGACCTCCACATCGGTGATGCCCCGGCGGGTCAACATCACTTTCACGTCCGGGGACACCAGTTGCAGCAAGTCTTTGTCACCGGTGACCACCAACACGTCATATCCTTCGGCCACCGCCTGATCGGCCAACGTGCCGATGATGTCATCGGCTTCATACAACTCCATTTCGAACTGCGGAATCGACAGCGCAGCCAGCAACTCTTTCAACAGCGGAAATTGTTCCGACAACTCCGGCGGCGTCTTCTGCCGTCCGCCTTTGTACTCGCCGTACGTGTCGTGGCGAAAGGTGCGTTTGCCGGCGTCGAACGCCACCAGCATGTGGGTTGGCCGCTCTTCTTCCAGCAATTTCAGCAACATGGTCGTAAATCCGTACACCGCATTCGTGTAGACCCCTTGTTCGGTGCTCAGCAAAGGAAGGGCGTAAAAGGCCCGGTTGGCCAGACTGTTGCCGTCAAGCAAGATCAGTTTTTTCAACACCGTCACCTCTTGTCTTGGACATGGGCTCCGACGGGGCGTCACCGGCGGTCGGCTGGCGACGCGGCAAAAACACAGAAAACTGGGAACCTTTTCCCAGCTCACTTTCCACTTCAATGCTGCCGTGATGGGATTCCACCAATTGCTTGACAATGGCCAATCCCAAACCGGTTCCCCCCGATTCCCGGGAGCGGTCTTTGTTCACCCGGTAAAACCGCTCGAACAAATGGGGCAAATCGTTTTTGGGAATGCCGATGCCCGTATCGCGCACCCGCACCCATACCCCGCCGTCCACACATTCGATGCGCAGTTCCACCAGTCCGTCGGGAGGCGTATACGTCAAGGCGTTGGTGAGCAAGTTCAGCAAAATTTGGCGAAACCGATCCGGATCCGCCTCAATGGCACAGTCTTGCAGCGCGACCAGTTGCACCGTCAACTGCCGTTCATGGGCTGTCGGCCGGATGAGCCGCAACACGTCTTCCGCCTGTTCTTTGACGGAAATGGTTTGAAAATCGAGTTTGACTTGCCCCGATTCGATTTTGGACAAATCCAAAAGCTCGCCGATCATGCGGTGCATCCGGTCGCTTTCCCGCCAAATGATGGTCAAAAAGTTCCGCAGCGTTTCCGGGTCTTCCGCCGCGCCGTCCAGCAACGTTTCGGCAAACCCTTTGACCGCCGTCAACGGCGTCCGCAATTCGTGGGAGACGTTCGTCACAAATTCCCGCCGCAACTGTTCCAAGCGGCGAATTTCCGTGATGTCGTGCATCACGACCACCACGCCGCCCATTCCGGCGCGGCTCGGAACAGGCGACAGGTGGACATCCAGCACCCGTTCCTGCGGATAGTAGACGGTCAGCTCCTGCCGCAGCCGCTGTCCGCTTCGACGACACTGTTCGATGAGTTCACCCAGTTCGTAATGATGGCTGGCGGCCAAGTGGGTTTGCCCGATCAGCTCCTCCCGGGGGCGGCCCAACAGTTGGGCGGCCATGGAATTGATGAGCAAAATCTTGCCCCGGGCATCCAGCAACAAGACGCCGCTGGCCATGTTTTCCAACAGGCTGATGAACCGCTGGCGATATTCCTCGCCCAAGTTCCGCTCAATTTCCACCTGATCCAACAGATGGTTGAGGGCCTGGACAAAGGGGGCCATCTCGTTCAACGGATCGTGGTAAAACCGTCGGGAGAATTGCTGAGCGGGGACATGTTGTAAAAACGCGGTCAACTGGTTCATCGTCCGTTGATGGGGCGCTAATCCCCACATGATGACACCGTATACACTGGCGCACAATGCCGGCAGCCCAACCAAGATGAGGAGCCAGCCGGAAACTTTCGGGTAAAGCCAGGCCGTGAGGACAGCCGCCGCGGCCAAGACACCCATCACGCCCCCAAAAATTCGCCGGGCGATGCGCTTCATGAGGGTCCCTCAAATTTGTAGCCGATGCCGCGCACGGTTTTGATGTACACCGGCTGTTTCGGATCCGGCTCGATCTTCTCCCGCAAATGGCTCACGTGCACGTCCACGATGCGCGTATCCCCCGTAAATTCGTAATCCCACACCGCATTGAGCAGCTGATCCCGGGACAACACGCGCCCGCAATGTTGCATCATATAGGACAAAATTTCAAACTCCTTGGGCGTCAACTCCAACGGCCGACCTCGAAAACGGACTTCGTATTTTTCCCGGTTCAACGTCAAGTCGCCGACGGAAATGACTGCTCTTTCCGCCGGTTCCGATTGAACCCGGCGCAGCAACGCCTTCACCCGCGCCACCAGCTCCCGGGGACTGAACGGTTTCGTCATATAGTCGTCGGCACCCAGTTCCAGTCCGATCACTTTGTCCGCCACCTCGTCCCGGGCCGACAACATTAACACCGGCGTGCGGAGGCCTTTTTGGCGAAGTTGTTTGCACACCTCCAAGCCGTCCATCGAAGGCAACATGATGTCCAAGATGATGAGATCCGGCTGCGTTTCATACACCATCTGCAACGCCTGATATCCATCGGTGGCTTTGCTGACGGAGAAGCCCGCCTTTTTCAAGTTGAATTCCACCAGCGTCAAAATGGCTTCTTCATCATCGACCACCAGGACGGACTGAGCCATGCCGTTCCTCCTTTGTTTTGCGCGCCAACCGTCTTTGGTTCGATCTTAAACTAGTCCCCTCGGGAATACAACCGCGAAAGAAAAAGCGGCGGAATCGAACTCCGCCGCTTCGTGTCACATATTCCGGACAATCTGGAGCAAGTTTTCCACCGATTGGGCCGACTTGTCCAGGGCCGCCTTTTCCTCCGGCGTCAACTCCAGTTCAATGACCCGTTCGATGCCGTTGCCGCCGAGGATGGTCGGCACGCCCAAATAAATGTCATGATAGCCGTACTCGCCTTCCAAGTAGGCAATGGCCGGCAAAATGCGTTTTTTGTCCTTGATGATGGCTTCCGCCATCTGCACCAAGGAAGCGGCCGGGGCGTAATAGGCGCTGCCGTTGCCCAACAGGTTCACGATTTCCCCGCCGCCTTTTCGCGTCCGCTCGACAATGGCGTCCAATTGATCCTTCGGCAACCATTTCTCCAACGGAATGCCGCCTACGTACGAATAACGGATGAGCGGCACCATATCGTCGCCATGACCGCCCAGCACCACGCCGGTCACATCTTCCACCGAAACGTTCAACGCCTGAGCGACAAACGTCCGGAAGCGGGCCGTGTCCAACACGCCCGACTGGCCGATGACCCTATTTTTAGGAAAACCGGTCGTCTTAAAGGCCACATACGTCATGGCGTCCACCGGGTTGGACAGCACCAGCACAATGGCGTCCGGCGAGTATTTGGCCACCTGTTCGGCCACCGAGCGCATGATGCCGGCATTCGTGTGGACCAAGTCATCCCGGCTCATGCCGGGTTTGCGCGCCACGCCCGCCGTAATGATGACCAGGTCGGAGTTTGCGGTATCTTCGTATCGGCTCGTCCCGACAATGTTGACGTCAAAGCCTTCGACCGGACCGGCTTCCAGCATGTCCAGGGCTTTGCCCTTGGTCGGATTTTCCAATTGGGGAATGTCCAACAGCACGATATCCCCCAACTCTTTTTGGGCCAGCATCAGGGCCGTGGTGGCGCCAGTGTACCCGGCGCCGATGATGCTGATTTTTTTCCGTTTCATGGACATGTTCGTTGTCCCCTCCGTTTGATGGACTTACAGATGGGCCTTATCTCATTCCATGTTTTTGATCAGATGATCGGCAAACTCCGAGGTCTTCACTTCCGTCGCGCCTTCCATGAGACGGGCAAAGTCGTAGGTGACGATTTTTTGCGAGATGGTTTTTTCCATGGCACGGATGATCATGTCGGCCGCTTCTTGCCAACCGAGATGCTCCAGCATCATGACGCCGGACAGAATCACCGAACCGGGGTTGACTTTGTCCAGACCCGCATACTTAGGCGCCGTGCCGTGGGTCGCTTCGAAGACGGCATGTCCGGTTTCATAGTTGATATTGGCCCCCGGCGCGATGCCGATGCCGCCCACTTGTGCGGCCAAGGCGTCCGAAATGTAATCCCCGTTGAGGTTGAGCGTGGCAATGACGTCATACTCCGCTGGCCGGGTGAGAATTTGTTGCAGGAACGCGTCGGCGATGACATCCTTGACGATGAGTTTGCCCGCCGCTTCCGCCTCGGACTGGGCCCGGTTAGCGGCCTCCACGCCTTCGGATTCTTTGATCCGATCATATTGTGCCCACGTGAAAACGCGGTCGCCAAACTCTTTTTCTGCCACTTCGTAACCCCAGTTTTTGAAGGCGCCCTCGGTGAACTTCATGATGTTGCCTTTATGCACCAGCGTCACGCTCTTGCGGCCCCGCTGCAGCGCGTACTCAATGGCCGCCCGGACCAAACGGGTCGTCCCTTCTTTGGATACCGGTTTGATGCCGATGCCCGACGTTTCCGGGAAGCGGATTTTATTGACGCCCATTTCTTCTTGGAGGAAACGGATGACCTTTTTCACTTCCGGCGTGCCTGCCGCCCATTCCACACCGGCGTAAATGTCTTCCGTGTTTTCGCGGAAAATGACCATATCCACCAGTTCCGGGTGCTTCACCGGCGACGGCACCCCTTGGAAATAACGGACCGGCCGCAAGCAGACGTACAAATCCAGCTCTTGCCGCACCGCCACGTTGAGGGAACGGATGCCGCCACCGACTGGTGTGGTCAACGGCCCCTTGATGCTGACTATGTATTCCCGCAATGCCGTCAACGTATCTTCCGGCAACCATTCACCAAACTTTTGATACGCTTTTTCACCGGCATACACTTCATACCAGGCAATTTTCCGTTGACCTTTGTACGCTTTTTTGACCGCCGCATCGAGCACGCGGGAAGCAGCCGCCCAAATGTCAGGACCGGTGCCATCCCCTTCGATGAAAGGGATAATGGGGTTGTCCGGCACGTACAGCTTGCCGTCCTGCAGGCGGATTTTTTCTCCTTCTTTCGGCATTTCGTATTTTTGGAACAATGCCATGCTTGCACCCTCCTTGTGCTTTTTGCAAACCTTGCCCCTTTTGATCTTTATGTCTCTCTTTTCTATCTGTCTATCCACCGGCATGGACATGGGAACGCCCACCAAAGACAAGCGCTCTGATGGGCATCACCACTTCTACATCGCCACTTCTAATCTTACTTCATTTGACGCA
>k87-881597_pt1 | contig 14238 bp, 11 predicted proteins | sample MGYA00084031_6733416 | MGnify analysis MGYA00084031
AGGTTGTCCAGCGCGGCCCCCGCGACCAGCGCCTTCACCTTCTCCGGGTGCAGGGCCGCGAACCGGTCGGCAAAGGTGCCCGAGGCGGAGAAGCCGACCACGAACACCTGCTCCTCCACCCCGAAGCCGTACCGGTTCAGGTAGCCGACGGCGTGATCGATCATCGCTGCCACCTGCCGGTCCAGGTGCATCAGGCTCTCCACGGTGAACCCCGCCTGGCTGAACTGCCGCGCCAGCAGCGCCGCCAGGTGCGGGTCCTGCATCATCAGGTGCAGCGTCGCCGTGTCCCGGTCCAGCGCGTGGGTGAAAAAGGTGTTCTCCTCGCCGCCGTACCGATAGGTGATCACCGGCCGCGGAACCGCGGGCATGAGGAGCGGCGCCCAGAGCTGCTCGGCCAGCCGCGCGGCGAGCGGCTGCCCCTGCTTCAGCTCCGCCCGGGTGCGCGCCACGGTGTCGGCGAGGCTGCCGCTGGGGCCGGTGTTGTTCATCTCCACCACGAGGTACCGCCGGTGCCCCTCGTTGGCCTGGAGGTGGGCGGCGCTGGGGAGCACGAGGAAGTACGGCCAGTGGAACCCCAGCTCCGGCATCGCCGGTACCAGCACGACCTGCCGCTCACCCGTATCGGCCAGCTCCGGCAGCCCTCCGGTCGTGAAGCCGACCCGGAGCATTCCGCCGGTCGGGGTTACGAGCTTCAGGACGTAGTCCGTGTCCAGTGCGAGCACCGGACGGCCTTCGGCAGACGCCTGCTCGTCGGCGATGACGAGCTGATCCCACTGCAAGGTGAACCGCACGGGCACGTACGGCTCGCCCTCCGTCTCCAGCCCGATCGCCTCCACGTCCTCCGCCCGGAGCCCCAGGGTCGCGAGGTCGATGACGGGATGGAAGGGATCCACCGGCGCGGCGAGCCGCACCGCGGTCGAGCGGGATGCGAGGGCGGCCGTGCGCGTCGCGGGATCCCAGGTGACCGCCATCCCCATGGCCGCGGCGATGTCCCGTAGCCCCACGTACGCCCGGTCCTCCACCAGGAAGGTGTCGGCGTCCACCACCCGGCCATTCACGGCCAGCGTGAAGCCGTTGCGCAGCACCCGAATCGTCTCCCAGCTCCCGAAGGCCGCCCCGGCGGTGCCGCTCAGGAGCAGCAGGGCGGCCGCGATCGCCCCGGCGCGCGTCAGTCGTTTCACAAGACGGGCCTCCTTCACGTGCTCGTTCTCCAGCGCGATCCGCCCCACGGCGCGCGGATCCCGAATGCAGAGCACACACAGCGGATCCATGGCCATCGCCCTCTCCCTGCTGGACAAGTCAGGCTTCTCCGCCCCGGGTGCAGAACCCTGCCGTGGAACCTGCCCACTGGGCCCGCCACCGCCCCGGTGGCGGCGAGCGAACGCGCACCCCCCTATCCCAGAGCACCCCGGCGCCACACCCGGTTCACCCAGCGCCAGCCCGCCAGCGCCGCAGCCAGGGCCGGCACCGCCAGCAGAGGGAGCCACCGCGGGTCCGTGAGGCACAGCCAGATTCCCGCCCCGGCCAGCAGGGCGCCGCCCGCCAGCCCGACGATGCCGCCGGGTCGGGTCGGGACCTGCTCGAAGGCGGCGGCGAGCGCTTCCCCTTCGACCAGAAACCCGCCCGTCCGGGGGGCCGCGTCGAACGCCGCCGCCCCCACCAGCCAGGTGACGGCCGCCAGGGCGATCGCCCCGCTGATTCCGGCCAGCCCCGGGGCCTCCGGGCCGCTGCGCCCGGCCAGCGCCGCCCACGCCAGGGTGGTCACCGCGGCCACCAGCACCAGCGGTAGGGCGGCCAGCCACTTGCCCAGCAAGAGCTCACCCGGCCGCGCGCCCGCCAGCACCGGCAGTGCGGCGCGCTCGCCTTCCGCCGAGAAGAGGGCCGCCGCCTGCTCGCCGTAGTTGAACAGCGCCGCCAGAAGGCCCATGCCGATGCACAGCACGCTGAGCCGCGACGGGGACATCCCACTCAGGGCGGACCGCAGGAAGAACGGCAGGACCAGGAGGGCCACCCACAGCCCCAGGCGGACCGGGCTGAACCAGTTGCGCAGGGCCAGCAGCCACGCCAGGGCCTGCACGGCGCCCACGGGGCCGCCCGCCAGGGCCGGCCAGCGGGACCGCAGGGGGCGGCTGTGCCTGTCCAGGGCCTCCCGCACCGCCAGCCACGCCTCCCGATACGCCTCGCGGCCGCGACCATCGGGCCGTATCCCGCCCGGCCGCAGGATCCCGGCCAGAACCAGCAGCCCGGGCAGCGCCAGGACCGCCGCCAGCGCGGGCTCCGCGCCCAGGTGCGGGCCCGGGGCCGCAGGTGCCCCCGGCCCGGGAGGCGTACCCAGGTGCCAGAGGCCCACCGTGAAGAGGAAGAAGACGAGGCCGACCTGCGCCAGGAGCAGCACCATCGCGATCGCGGGAAGGAGCACCAGCGCCCCGGGCCACCGCCGCACCAGGCCCAGCAGGGCGCCCGTCCCGGTCAGGTGGCCGAGCGCGCCGCCGGCCAGGGTCGCCAGCCAGAGCGCCGCCAGCAGGATCGCCATTCGGCCTGCGGAAAGTCCTGCCGCATCCAGGGCGGAGAAGAGTGCAGTGCAGAGGAGCAGCGCGAACCAGGCCAGGCCGGGCAGACTCGAGATAGCGTGCAGCAGGACCACCGCCTGCGCCGGCGCCGGGGAGTGGTGAACGAGGTTCACCAGCGACCCCGTGAAGAGCCGCTCCCGCCCGCGCAAGAGCGTCATGAGAAGCGCCACCAGCCAGCCGACCACAAACCCCAGCAGCAGCACGTTCCCCGGGGGCAGCGCTGGCGGACGGCTGGACACCCGCCACATCGCCAGGCCGGCCAGCGCGGCCTGCACGAGCAGGCGCCACAGGCCTACCTTTGCGCGGCTGAAGCGCCAGCCGTCGTTGAATTCCGCCCGCCAGGCTGCGCGCACCAGGGCCTTCAGGGGAACGCTCACGCCCAGTCCGCTCATGCGCTCACCCCCGTTTCCCGGTTTGCCGTGAGGGCCAGGAAGATCTCCTCCAGCCCCGCTTCCGGAAGCCCCGCCGCGGCTCTGAGCTCCGCCAGGTCGCCCACGGCCCGGATCTCGCCCTCGTGGATGATGGCGATGCGGTGGGCCAGTTCCTCCGCGACTTCCAGGATGTGCGTCGTCAAGAGCACGGCGGCTCCCTCCCGCGCCGCCCGGGCGATGAAGTCCTAGACCTCCCGACCGGCCCTGGGGTCCAGGCCGTTGGTCACCTCGTCCAGCAAGAGCACCCGGGGCCGGTGCACCAAGGCCGCGGCGATGGCCATCTTCCGCTTCATCCCCAGGGAGAACGACCGGATCTGGTGGTCGTCCCACCGCTCCAGCCCCACCTGGGCGAGCAGCTCCTCGGCCCGCCTCCTCCCCTCCGCTTCCGGCAGGCCGTAGAGGCCCGCCATCAGCCAGAGGAACTCACGGGCGGTCAGGGACTCGTGCAGCAGCGGCACGTCCGGCACGTAGCCCAGGAGGCGGCGCACAGGGGCCCCCTCGGCCCACAGGTCCCGCCCCTCCACCAGCACGCGCCCGGCGGTGGGCCGCACGAGGCCGGTCGCCATCCGGATCGTCGTGGACTTGCCCGCGCCGTTGGACCCCAGGAAGGCCAGGATCTCGCCGTGGTGCACCGCCAGGTCGATGCCCCGCACCGCGGTGAAGCTGCCGAACCGCTTCACGAGCCCCTGCAGCACGAGGGCGGGCGTGCCGGAGGCCGGGTGCGTTTCCACCGCCGGGGCGGCCGAAGCGGGAGAGGGAAGGGTCCTGGGACCTGCGGCCGGGCGTGTGACGGCGCCCGAGCGGACGGGCACAGGGCCCGGGGGCGGCAGGCTCGCGGCGCCCTCCTGCCGCCCCAAGGCCGCCAGGAACCGCTCCGGTTCGTCCAGGCTCAAGACGATGCGCGTGAACTGGCAGAGCCCCTGCCGGGGGACCTTCAGCGCGTACGGACGGGCGAGGTGGATAGCCACCAGCCGTCGGTGGTCGGCCACCATGTAAAGCGTATCGGAGCGGCTGTCGTAGCTCACCCCGGCCGGGTCGACGCCTCGCGGCAGGGGGCCGGCCATCTGGACAGACGCCACATCGCCCCGCTCCACCGGGAGGAACTGGCTGCCCATCCGCAGGAGCAGCCGGCCGCCGTCCAGCAGGTGGAACGTGCGCAGGCTGGCGGTAAGCCACCAGTAGACGGCGGCGGCGAGGGCGAGTCCGCCGAGGGCGATCCAGAGCCCCAGGGGCCAGGGCAGCACGAACGGAGGCACGAGCCACGCGATCAGATCCACCGTACCCAGAAGCATCAGGGTCCCCAGCTTGTTCCGGAGGGCCTGCCCGGTGCGGGTATACGTAAACCGCTCCACTCCCAACGCCTCCCCTACTACACGTGTAGTAGTTTCCCCAAAGAAGAGCCCGCCTCAGAACAGGCGAGCCAGGACCGCGAACAGCAGGGTATAGGCTATCCCCAACGCCAGGTGCCCCCAGCGCACCCAGGCCCGCCCGCGGCTGTGGGGGCCGGCACCGGCAAACCCCAGCAGCGGCTTCACGTGCGGCGCCGCGCCCTCGGGGTCCGACAGGTAGGTGAGCCGCTGCACGATGTGCGCCGACGCGCCCGCGACCGCCACACCGCGCATCGCAACCGGGCCCTCGTGCCGCCGCAGGCCCCAGCGGGCCAGGGCCAGGGCGTAGGCGCGCCGGTCGCCGGTCCAGGACACCGCCTGCCTGTCTGCCGCCATCTCCACCTCCAGGACGAACAGGTCCGCGGCCCGCCTGGCCAGCGGGTGCCAGCCCAGGAGCACGCGCGCGACGCCGCACGCCCAGAGCCGCAGCGGATCCCGCCGGACGAAGTGGGCCAGCTCATGGGCCACCACGGCCCGGAAGTCCGGCTCCGGCAGGGAGAGCGCCGACGGCGTCATCACCAGCGCGGGCCGGAGGAGGCCCACGGTGGCCGGCTCCAACTGATCGGCGGGGTCGTACAGGATCGCCGGGGTGCGCCTGAGCCCGAACCCCTCGGCCAGCGCCCGGATCCGCTCCGCCGCTTCCGCCGGGGCCGCCGTGAGCCGCCGGCGCAGGACACGGTACGCCGCCCCGTGCACGATCAGCCCCCCGGCCGCCGCCAGCGCCACGGCCGGCGCCGCCCACGCCCACAGCGGCGAAACCAGCAGGGTCACGAGGGGCACCAGCAGCAGCGCCGTCCACCATCCCAGCCGCACGGCCGGCTCGGCGTAGCGGCCGAGGAACGTGAGCGTGACCAGGGTGTCCAGGAGGAACAGCGTCACGAGGAACAGCCAGAGCCCCAGCGAAACCAGGTGCGCCATCAGCCCTCTCCCCCTTTCTCCAGCCGCTCCACCAGCCGGCGCAGCTCGGCCACTTCTTCCGGCGTCAGCCGCTCGCTGCCCAGGAGGAAGCTGATCGCCGGCACGATCCGGCCGCCGAAGAAGCGCCGGCTCCACTCCTGAAGGGTGGATTCCGCCAGCTCCTCCCGGGGGAGGGCGGCCCGGTACAGGTAGGCCCGGCCTTGCTTGCGGCGGGTCAGGAGCCCTTTGGCGGCCAGGCGGCTCATCACCGTCATGACGGTGGTGTAGGCGATCTCCCGGTCCCGCAGCAGGGCCTGGTGGACGTCCTCCACCTGGACCTCGCCCTTCTCCCAGACGAGCCGCATCACATCGGCCTCCAGCGGGCCCAGGTCGAAGCCGGTGGTCTCGGCCACGTCCATCCCCCCTCTGTGTTCAGTATATACGACGCGGGTAGTATTTCCAACACGTCGAGCGATTCCGCATTCGAATGGTTTCCATTCCATCGCCCCCCGCCCGGCCACAGCGCGCCGCCCCGGCTCCCGAACCGTCGTTCATCCGGTCGCCGGACGTTCCACGCGGCCCATGAAGCTCCACCGCGCCCAGCCCCGGGGGTCCTGTGCAGGCCCCCGGGTGGCAGCTTGCCCGGCGGGATTACATAACGTGACTTTTTGCATCGGGTATTGACAGAACTCGGCCGGGAGGCGTATGCTTCCATTAGACAGATGTCTAATCGTCTTAATGAGGAGGGCGCGGCGTGGAGCGGCGAAGCGACGATCGCAGCGGTGAGCTCTGCCCCACTCCCGATGCCGACGGGGCGCAGATCGAGGCCCTGCGGGAGCGGCTGCTGGACGTGGCCGGGCTCTCGGAGCTCTTCCGCGTGCTGGCCGACGAGACCCGCACCAAGATCCTCTACCTTCTCGCCCAGGAGGAGCTCTGCGTCCACGACCTGGCGCAGATCCTCGACCTCACCCTTCCGACCATCTCCCATCACCTGCGGCTCATGCGCCTGATGCGGCTCGTGAAGAGCCGGCGGGACGGGCGGCACGTCTACTACGCCCTCGCCGACGACCACGTGCTCCAGCTCATCCAGACCGCCCAGGAGCATTATCAGGAGGAGGAATAGTTAACATGGCCAACAAGATCAGCTACAACCTTCAGGGGCTGGACTGCGCCGACTGCGCGGCCCGCATCCAGGATGCGCTGCACCGGGAAGGCATGGCCGAGGCCGAGGTCAGCTTCGCCACGGGCACGCTCCTGCTCCCCGCGGGCCAGCTGGAGAAGGCGCGCGCGGTGATCCGGGAGGTGGACCCCAGGGTCACCGTCCTCGAACAGGCCGAGGCGGACGCCCGGGACGAGGATCAGGACGCCGGCGTCCCCGGGTGGGGGCGCATCGCCGAGATGGCCGCGGCCGCCGCACTGCTGGTCGCCGGCGCGGTCTACCACGACGCCCTCCACGCCGCCCCCTGGGCGGAGTACGCGCTGTTCATCCCCGCCTACCTCCTGGTGGGCCGGGGCGTGCTCGCGGCCGCGGTGCGCAACCTGGGGCGGGGCCAGGTCTTCGATGAAAACTTCCTCATGACCGTCGCGACCCTCGGCGCGTTCGCCATCCACGAACTGCACGAGGCCGTGGCGGTGATGCTGTTCTACGCCGTCGGGGAGTACTTCCAGAACCGGGCCGTCGCCGGATCCCGGCGGTCGATCCGGGCTCTGCTGGCCGTGCGGCCCGACCAGGCCACGGTCCGCCGGGGCGGCGAGCTGGTGCGGGTGAGGCCGGAAGCCGTCGCCGTCGGGGAGGAGATCGTCGTCCGGCCCGGCGAGCGCATCCCGCTGGATGGCGAGGTCATCGAGGGCTCCACCTGCGTGGACACGTCCGCGCTGACGGGCGAGTCGGCTCCCCGGGCCGCCGGCGTGGGCGACGCCGTGCTGGCGGGCACGGTCAACCTCCAGGGGCTCATCACGGTCCGGGTGACCCGGCCCTTCGGCGAGTCGTCCATCGCCCGGGTGCTGCGGCTGGTGGAGGAGGCTGCGTCCCGCAAGGCGCCCACCGAGCGCGCGATCACGGCGTTCGCCCGGTGGTACACGCCGGCGGTCGTCGCCATCGCCGCGCTGATCGCCCTGGTGCCGCCGCTCGTGCTGCCGGGGGCGACGTTCGCCGACTGGCTCCACCGGGCCCTGGTCCTGCTGGTGATCTCCTGCCCGTGCGCCCTGGTGCTTTCCGTTCCGCTGACCTACTTCGGCGGGATCGGCGCCGCCTCCCGGGCGGGCGTGCTGGTGAAGGGCGGCAGCTACCTGGACGCTCTGGCGAAGCTGGACACCGTGGTGTGGGACAAGACCGGCACGCTCACCGAAGGGCGGTTCCGCGTGGCCTCCGTCGTCGCCGCCGACGGGCTCGCCGCCGACGACGTCCTGCACCTGGCCGCACATGCGGAGGTGCACTCTTCCCACCCCATCGCCGCGGCCGTGCGGGAGGCGTACGGCCGGCCCGTCGACGCGGCCGCCGTCACCGAGTGCGTGGAGATCCCCGGCCACGGCGTGCGCGCCCGGATCGACGGGCGGCTGGTGGTGGCGGGCAGTGCGCGGCTGATGCAGCGGGAGGGCATCGCCTTGCCGGCCGGGGAAGAGGCCGGTTCCACCGTGGTGCACGTCGCGGTGGACGGGGCATGGGTCGGGCGCATCGCCGTCGCCGACCGGGCGAAGCCCACGGCCGCGGCCGCAGTGGCCCGGCTGCGGGCCCTGGGCGTTCGCCGTCAGGTGATGCTCTCCGGTGACGACGCCCGGGTCGCCGAAGCCGTCGGGCGGAGCCTTGGCCTGGATGAGGTGCGGGCCAACCTGCTGCCCGAGGACAAGGTGGCGGCGGTCGACGAGATCGACGCCGCCCGCCGCCGGTCCGGCCGCCGCGGCACCCTGGCCTTCGTCGGCGACGGGATCAACGACGCGCCGGTGCTCGCCCGGGCCGACGTGGGGGTCGCCATGGGGGCCCTGGGCACGGATGCGGCGATTGAGGCCGCCGACGTGGTCATCATGGACGACGACCCCGCCAAGCTGGCCGCGGGCCTCGCCATCGGCCGGCGGACCCGTCAGATCGTTCATCAGAACATCGCCTTCGCCCTCGGGGTGAAGCTGCTGGTGATGCTGCTGGGCGCCCTGGGCCTGGCCAGCATATGGGCTGCGGTCTTCGCCGACGTCGGCGTGGCGCTGCTGGCGATTCTCAACGCCACGCGCATCCTGCGCGAAGGCCGCACGCCGCCGGAAACAGCATGAGCGCGGACAAAGCGGGCGCCTGCATCCCCCTCCAGCGGGATGCAGGCGCCTTTGCGCGCAATGCCGGGTGTCTTCCAGCCATTTCCTTCCCCTCAGCCGGGCGGTCTAACCTTAGAGAAGCAGCGGAACCGCCGCATGGGCCGGCCGGCTCGCCGGCGGCGGCTTCCCGGCTCGGCGCGCCGCTCATCGGCACGGACCCGGAACTCGCCCTCTACGGCCGGTACTGCGTCTCCCGCCGGCTGCAGGAGGAAGGGTTCGGGTTTCGGTTCCCGGACATCCACTCGGCCCTGGCGGACCTCTTCGGCCGGGCGCCGCGCCGGCAGGGGATTGCGGGCACGCGACCCACCCGCAGCGCCTGAACCGGGGCTTATCCCACTACCTCGCGGTACAGCGCCTCGTACTGCGGCACGATCCGCTCCGCGCAGAACAGGGTCCGCACCCGCTCCACCGCGGCCCCGCCGAGCCGCCGGTGAAGCTCCCCGTCCTCCAGGATCTGCAGCGCCCGCCGGGCCATGGCCTCCACGTCGCCCACCTGGCAGAGGAAACCGGTCTCCCCGTCCACCACCACCTCGGGCAGGCCGCCGGTGCGGCTGGCCACGACGGGCACGCCGCAGGCCATCGCCTCCAACGCCGCGAGGCCGAAGGACTCCTGCTCGCTGGGCAGGAGGAACAGGTCGGCGGCGGAAAGCAGGGGCACCACCTCCTCCTGGGTGCCCAGGACGAGGAGGCGCTCGCGCACCCCCAGCCGCTCGGCGAGGCTGAGCGTCGGCGCGAGCTCGGGGCCCTCGCCCACCAGCAGAAGTCGTGCGGGCATCCTCCTGGCCACCCGGGCGAAGATCTCCACCACGTCCCACGGCCGCTTGACCCGGCGGAAGTTGGACATGTGCAGGAGCAGCCGCTCCCCCGCCGGCGCCAGGCGCCGGCGCAGGTCCGCCGCGTCTTGCCGCCGCCACCGCTCGCAGTCCAGGAAGTTGGGGATCACCCGCACCGGGCGGTCGACGGGCAGGAGCGCCACCGTGTCCGCGCGCAGCGACTCCGACACGGCGGTCACCGCGTCCGACCGGTTGATCGAAAAGGCGATGATCTCCGTGAACGAGGGGTCCGCGCCCATCAGCGTGATGTCCGTGCCGTGGAGCGTCGTGACCACCCGGGGGCCCCCGGGCCCGATGACCTCGCGCGCAAGATAGGCCGCCGTGGCGTGGGGCACCGCGTAGTGCGCGTGGATGACGTCGAGCCCCGCCACCCGGTGCACCTCGACCAGCTTGTTGGTCAGGGCCAGGACGTAAGGGGGCTCCTGGAAGAGCGGGTAGGTCGGGGTTTCGACCTGGTGGAAGCGGATGCGCTCCTCAAACCGGCTCAGCCGGAACGGGAGCGCCGATGAGACCACGTGGACCTCGTGCCCGCGCCGGGCCAGCTGCACGGCGAGCTCCGTCGCCACGATGCCGCTGCCGCCGACGCTGGGGTAGCACACGATGGCGATGCGCATGGGACAGGCCTCCCATCTCCCCCCGGTGCGGGGCTGCAGGGTTTGCCCCCCGCACCGCTGAAATATGTAGGCGAACGTCTCCTCGGGTGCCCCGGGAGGTCTTGTGCATGAACCTCGAGCAGTTTCTCGACCAAATCCGCCGGGATCCGGACATCGGGCCGAACATCGTCCACTGGGAGACGCTGCCGCCGATCCCCGCCCGGTACGCCGACTGGCCTTCGCCCCTGGACCGGCGCCTCGTCGCCGCCCTGAAGGAACGGGGAATCCACCACCTCTACAGCCACCAGGCGGAGGCCATCGAGGCGGCGCTCTCCGGCCAGAACGTGGTCGTGGTGACGCCCACCGCCTCCGGCAAGTCCATGTGCTACAACCTGCCGGTGCTGCACACCATCCTGCAGGAGCCCGCGGCCCGGGCGCTTTATCTGTTCCCCACCAAGGCCCTCGCCCAGGACCAGGTGGCCGAGGTGAAGTCCCTGGCCGACCGGCTCGGGGCCGAGATCAAGTCCTACGTCTACGACGGCGACACCCCGCCCCAGGTGCGGCAGGTGTGCCGCCAGGCGGGCCACATCGTCATCACCAACCCCGACATGCTCCACACCGGCGTGCTGCCGCACCACACCAAGTGGGTGAAGCTCTTCGAGAACCTGCGCTACGTCGTCATCGACGAGCTGCACCAGTACCGCGGCGTCTTCGGCTCGCACCTCGCCAACCTGATGCGCCGGCTGCGCCGCATCTGTGAGTTCTACGGCAGCCGCCCCGTCTTCCTCTGCTCCTCCGCCACCATCGCCAACCCCCGGGAGCTGGCCGAGCGGCTGATCGAGCAGCCGGTGCGGCTGATCGACCAGAGCGGCGCGCCCCGGGGCGAGAAGCACTTCCTCTTCCTGAACCCGCCGGTCGTCGGCCGCGACGGGCTGCGCGAGCCGGTCGTGAAGGCCTCGGCCCGGGTCGCGGGCAAGCTGCTGAAAAACGACATCCAGACCATCGTCTTCGCCCGCACCCGCAACGCCGTGGAACTGCTCACCACCTATCTGCGGGAGCAGGTCGGGCCGAACCGGGCCCATCGGGTGATGGGCTACCGCGGCGGCTACCGGCCCCTGGAGCGGCGTCAGATCGAGGCCGGGCTGCGGGAAGGGAAGATCCTCGGCGTCGTCTCCACCAACGCGCTGGAGCTGGGCATCGACATCGGCCAGCTGGAGGCCTGTGTGATGACCGGTTACCCCGGCACCGTTGCCTCGGCGTGGCAGCAGGCCGGCCGCGCCGGGCGGCGCGCTTCGACGTCCCTCACCGTCCTGGTGGGCTCGGCTTCTCCCCTGGACCAGTACATCATGGAGCACCCGGAGTTCTTCTTCGAGCGTGCCCCGGAGCAGGCGCTCATCAACCCCGACAACCTGCTCATCCTCGTCAGCCACCTGAAGTGCGCCGCGTTCGAGCTGCCCTTCGTGGAGGGCGAGCGGTTCGGCGTGGAGACCACCGGGGAGATCCTCGATTACCTCGAGGAAGAGGGCATCCTCCGCAAGGTCGCGGGCAAGTACCACTGGTCGGCCGAGAACTTCCCGGCCGAGAACATCAGCCTGCGCAGCGTGGACGCCGAGAACGTGGTCATCATCGACCAGTCCGAGCCCGCCCGACCACGGGTGCTGGGGGAGATCGACCAGCTCGGCGCGATGACGATGGTGCACACCAACGCGATCTACCTGCACCAGGGGGAGCAGTACCACGTCGACCGGCTGGACTGGGACGAGAAGAAGGCATACGTGCACAAGGTCAACGTGGAGTACTACACCGACGCCCACCTGGCCGTGACGATCAAGCCGCTGGACGTGCTGAAGGAGAAGGAGGAGCTCGGCCTGCGCGTCCGCTTCGGCGAGGTGATGACGGCCGCCAAGGCGACGATCTTCAAGAAGATCCGGCTCCACACCCACGAAAACCTGGGGTGGGGCGAGATCCACCTGCCCGAGTACCAGATGCACACCGCGGCCTACTGGATCTCCCTGCCCGATGCGATGTGCGAGGGGTTCACCCAGGACGAGCTCCAGTCGGCCCTGGCGGGCCTGGGCCACCTGCTGCGGGGGCTCGCCCCCCTCTTCCTGATGTGCGACCCGGCCGACCTGCGGTCGGTGGTGCAGGTGCGCTCGCCCTTCGAGGAGGCGCCGACCATCTACCTCTACGACGCCTACCCGGCCGGCATCGGCCTCGGGGAGAAGTGCTACGACCTGCACAGCGACCTGCTGGCGACTGCGTACGAGCGGGTGCGCGCCTGCGGGTGCGAGCAGGGCTGCCCGGCGTGCGTCGGCCCGGCCGCCGAGACCGGCAACCTGACCGGGGCCAAGGCCGGGGTCATCAAGATCCTCGAGCGGGCGCTGGCGCACCGCAACCTGCAGTAGGGTTCAGTCTGCCGTCGCCGGACGGAGGATAAAGATAAACAAAGGAGGGGCCATCATGGCGATCGAGCGGATTACCATCGAGTACTGCACATCCTGAGGCTATGACAAGCGGGCCGCCAGCCTGGCGGAGGAGCTTCGGGCTGAACTGCCGAATGCCGCGGTCGAACTCATCGCCTCGACGGGAGGAGTTTTCGAGGTGGTGGTCGACGGCAGGCTGGTGTTTTCGAAGAAAGCGCTGGGCCGGTTCCCGGAACCGGGCGAGGTGCAGCGGTCGATCCGGTCACAGTAACACGGGAGGAATGCCGAGTGAACGTGCGCGAGCGGCTGCGGCTGCTGAAGGCGGCCGGGGCCGCCCGTGCCGCCGGTGAACGGGCGGCCAAGGCGGCGCTGGAATCGCAGGCGCCGCCTTCTCTGATCCGGCCGGCGGCGGCCGGCACCGAGCCGGCGGCGCTGTGCCCGGGCCTCGAGGGCGAGTTGGTATACACGGAAGCGGGCCCCGCCTTCCGGATGGAGCGGCGGTACCCCCTGAGCTTCCACCGGGGGCCGCTGCCTCTGGGGTGGCTGCTCCAGCTTCCCGACGCCGTGTGGCCGCTGGTGGGTCGGGTATCCGCGGCGTTCGACCCGCGGCGGGCGGTCTTCGTCGACACCGAGACCACGGGACTTGCGGGCGGCACCGGCACCTACGCCTTCCTGGTGGGCCTGGGCTTCTTCCAGGGCGATGCGTTCGTGGTGCGCCAGTACTTCCTGCGGGACTACCCCGAGGAGGAGGCCATGCTGGCCGCCATCGCCGCCGATCTCGCCCGCTGCACGTGCCTCGTCTCCTTCAACGGCAAGTCCTTCGACTGGCCCCTGCTGGAGACGCGCTTCCGCCTGGCCCGCCGGCCGCCGCCGCTCAGCGGCGCCCCGCACCTGGATCTGCTCCACCCGGCCCGGAGGCTTTGGGGCTCACGCCTGAGCGGGTGTACGCTGCAGGACCTGGAGCGGGCGATCCTGGGCGTCGTGCGGACGGACGACGTGTCCGGCTCCCGCATCCCGGCGCTCTACTTCGACTACCTGCGTTCGGGCGACGCCTCACCGCTGGTCCCGGTCGTGGAGCACAACCGGCTCGACATCCTCTCCCTCGCCGCCCTGGCCGGCTGGCTGGGGCAGATGGTCGCCGACCCGCTGGGGCCGACGCCGGACGGCGAGCTGCTCTGCGGCGACGACCTCTACCACCTGGGGCGCCTGTTCGAGGCCCGGGGGCTCCTCGCCGAGGCCCTCACGTGCTACGAAGGGGCGCGCCAGCGGGGGGTCGAGTCGGTCGCCGAGGCTGCCTTGCTCCGCCGCCTTTCCTTCGCCTACAAGCGCGCCCGGGCCCACCCGCAGGCGGCGGCCATCTGGGAGCAGATGATCGCCGCGGGCGGCCTCGCGCTCTTCCCCTACATCGAGCTCGCCAAGTACCACGAACACGTGACCCGCCGGTACGACCTGGCGGAGCGCCTGACCGTCCAGGCCCTGGCCGTGGTCGAGCGGCGCCGGTCGCTGGGCGCCTCGGGCGCGCGGCGGGAGTACGAGGAGGTCCAGCACCGGCTCCGGCGGCTGCGCCGCAAGCTGGCGGGCCGGTCCTCATAAGGCGGAACCCCCCGGACATACTCTTGTCCGGGGGGTTGTACCGTGCTGTTCATCGACCGGGCGTGGCTGGTGCGCCGGGGCGTCGTCGCGGCGACGCTCGCCCTGGCGGTGTTTACGATCTCGCTTCTGCGCAGCCCCGCGCTGCAGCCGGCGGCGTCGACGGAGTGGCAGGCCGGGGGGCCGCTCACCCGCGCCGACTCGCCGGACGAC
>k87-988317_pt1 | contig 14238 bp, 7 predicted proteins | sample MGYA00084031_6733416 | MGnify analysis MGYA00084031
TGACCACCGAGGCGGTCATCGCCGAGAAGCCGGAGAAGGAGAAGGCCCCGTCCGTGCCCGGCGGCGGCGGCGACATGGACTTCTGAGCCGGGCGTCGGGATTCGTGTCCGAGACGGTGCGTGCGGCATCGCCCGGCACCGCCTCGGACCGGGCGCGGCGGCTCCGCGCCTTCGCGGGGCGGCCGTCAGCTGAAGGGACGCGCGATCTGGTCGAGCGCGTCGTGGGTGAGTTCGCGCAACGTCCGGGTCTCGCCGTCGGCGCACCACCACCGGGTGGCGATGTGCATCGCGGCCATGAACGCGGCGGCGATCACCTCGGGGGAGACGCCGTCCGGCCGCGCGCGCTCGGTGATCGCCTGGGTCAGCTCCTTCTCCAGCCGGACCCAGTTGGCCATCTTCCTGGCCAGCAGGGACGGGTGGCGCATGGCCAGCCGGGTGCGCAGGTGCATCTCACGGTCGGTGTCGCCGACCTCGGCGTAGAGGTCGTCCAGCGCGCCGCGCAGCGCCTGCCAGGCGGACCGGTCGGCCGGCTGTTCGTGCACGCGCCGCACCAGGCTGCCCAGGCGCTGCTCGTCGCCGTACAGCAGCGCGTCCTCCTTGCCGGCGAAGTAGTTGGAGAACGTCCGGCGGGAGATGTTGGCCGCGTCCGCGATGGCTTCGACGGTGACGTTGTCCAGACCGCGTTCGATGACGAGCCGGAGTGCGGCCTCGTGCACCGCCTGGCGGGTTTCGGCCTTCTTGCGCTCACGCAACGCTGCTGTGCTGCCCATAGTGTGACCGATCTTACCCAACGGGAATAAATGCCCAATGCGCAAACTTTCCCATTGGGCAGGTAGGGTGTCTGAGTTGCGCTTTCTCCCGGATTTCTAGATCGGAGGTTGTGTGTGAGCTCACAGACGGCAGTGCCGTCCGTGGCGGAGCCGATGCCCCACCGTCAGGTGCTCAAAGCCCTCAGCGGCCTGCTGCTCGTCCTGTTCGTGGCGATGCTCAGCGGCACCGTCGTCTCGGTGGCGCTGCCGCAGATCATCGGCGCGCTCAACGGCAGCCAGTCGCAGTACACCTGGGTCGTCACCGCGTCCTTGCTGACCGCGACCGCCTCCACTCCCATCTGGGGCAAGCTCGCCGACCTGTTCAACAAGAAGCTGCTGCTCCAGATCTCCATCGTGATCTTCATGGTCACCTCGCTGGCGTGCGGGTTCGCCCAGAACACCGGCCAGCTCATCGCCTTCCGCGCGTTTCAGGGCCTGGGCATGGGCGCCCTGCAGATCCTCGTGCAGGTCGTCATCGCCGCCATGATCCCGCCCAAGGAGCGCGGACGCTACAACGGCTACCTCGGCGCCATCATGGCCGTGGCCACCGTCGGCGGCCCGCTGCTCGGCGGCCTCATCACCGACACCTCCTGGCTCGGCTGGCGCTGGTGCTTCTTCATCGCCGTGCCCTTCACCGCCGTCGCCTTCGTGCTGCTGGCCAGGACCCTGCACCTGCCGACCGTGCGCCGCCCCGACGTGAGCATCGACTACTGGGGAGCCACCCTGATCGCCGCCGGCGTCAGCGTCCTGCTCATCTGGGTCACCTTCGTCGACAACGAGTTCGCCTGGCTGTCCTGGCAGACGGCGGCCATGGTCGGCGGCGGCGTGCTGCTGCTCGCCGTGGCCACCTGGATCGAGACCAAGGTCAAGGAGCCGGTCGTTCCGCTGCACGTCATCGCCCGCCGTACCCCCGCCCTGGCCATCCTGGCCAGCCTCTCGGTCGGCATGGCCATGTTCGGCGGCGCGGTCTTCCTCGGGCAGTACTTCCAGATCGGCCGCGGCTACGGCCCCACCGCCGCCGGACTGCTGACCATCCCGATGATGGTCGGCGTACTGGTCTCCTCCACCGTCAGCGGCAGGATGGTCTCCAGAAGCGGCCGCACCAAGCCCTACATCATCGTCGGCCTGATCGTCCTGCTGGCCGGCTTCGCCGGCCTGTCCACCATCGACCACGAGACCTCGCTGGTGCTGATCTCGGTGTACATGCTGGCCGTCGGCGTCGGCGTCGGCATGTCCATGCAGAACCTCGTGCTGGTCATCCAGAACACCGTCCCGCTGCGCGAGGTCGGCGTCGCCAGCGGTGCGATCACCTTCTTCCGCTCGCTCGGCGGCACCATCGGCGTCTCGGTGCTCGGCGCCGTCCTGGCCAACCGCGTCGCCACCAGCATCGCCGAGGGCCTGGCCAAGGCCGGTATCCCCGTCCAGGGCAACGCGGCGGCCGGCGGCAGCCTGAACATCGCCGCCCTGCCCGAACCCATCAAGGAGATCGTCCGGGCCGCCTACGGCGACGCCACCGGCCACATCTTCCTCATCTCGGCGGCCATCGCCGTCGTCGGGATCATCGCCGCGGCGTTCCTCAAGCCCGCCAGACTGCGCGACACCCTCGACCTGACCGAGCAGGCCGCCAGGCAGGAGACCGCCACCAAGGCGTGACCGGACCGGAAGGCCGCGTCCCCGTATCACCCAGGAGGCGCGGCTTTTTTCATTCGCCCGGTGCGCCCGGCCGCGATCGGGGAGCGGACGGACCGTCGGCCGTCACCCGGACCTATGCGGTGCCCTGATCTTCCGCGACGGCCGCGCCGCCCGAGGCGTCCCGCTCGCCGAGGTAGCGGTGCAGGAGGGCGGCGCCTTCGAGCATGGCCCGGCTGCGGCGGGTCAGGGCCTGGCGGCGGCGGTCGAGTGCCTCGCCCAGCGCGTCGCTGCCGCCGCTGCGGCGCAGCTCGTCCAGGATGGGGCGGATCTGGGGCAGCGGGTAGCGGCTCTGCCGGAGGATGAGGACCATCCGGGCGTCCCGGACGTCAGCGGGGCCGTAGCGGCGGTAGCCGGTGCCGGGTTCCCTGGACGGGATCAGCAGTCCCGCGGACTCCCACACCCGCAGCGCCGAGGCGCGCACGCCCAGCAGGGCGGCCACCTCGCCGATCCGCAGTCCACCCCGCATGGCCGTGCCGGGCTCGGCGCCCGGCGCGTCCGCGGAACCGGTGCCGCGTCTTCCGCCCGGCAGGGCGCCCGAATCGGCTCCCGGTCCGTCCCCGGCGGCGTCGGACTGGGCCGCGACGGTCCGCAGCGCCTCGGCCGCCGCGCTCAGGGACAGCCGCTGCCGATGCAGTTCGGCGTGGGCGGCGTCGATGAGAGCGAGCGCCTCGGCGACGTCACCCGCGTGCACCGCCTGCATGACCGATCGGGCGACGTTCCACCCGTACCCCTGCGCCAGCCCTCGGTAGGCGAGCAGCGCCTCGCGGTGGTGTTCGCCGAACACGCGGTAGCCGGAGGCGGTCCGCGGCGCGGGCGGCAGGACGCCCGTGTCGGCGTAGTTGCGGATCTGCTGGGTGGACACGCCCGCGATCCGCGCCAGATCGACGGGCCGCAGGCTCCGCCGTCCTACCGGTTCCCTCCCTCGTCTCGCTTCACCCCGCGAGTTGAAGGTTACTCCCGTCTATCGCTGAATAATCCTGGAAAAGAATGGAAAAGCATCAACCATGCACTTCAATGAGACACTTTAATGCATGGATTCCGGCGAAGAAGACCGCGTGACGAAGACGTCTTCCGATCCCGTCGCCCCCTCCGGCGAAAAGGCGGCGGAGCCGGTCGTGTGGACCCGCGGCCTGCGCATGCGTTACGGCACGACCGACGTACTGCGCGGGGTGGACCTGCGGGTGAACAGGGGAGAGGTGCTGGCCCTGCTCGGTCCGAACGGCGCGGGCAAGACGACCACCATCGAGATCCTCGAGGGATTCCGCAGACGCTCGGCGGGCGAGGTCCGGGTGCTGGGCGTCGACCCCGACGACGGTGACGAGGCGTGGCGAGCCCGGTTGGGCGTCGTGCTGCAGTCCTGGCGCGACCACGGCAAGTGGCGGGTCCGCGAGCTGCTGGACCACCTCGGCCGCTACTACGCCCCGTACGGCACGCCGCACCGCCCCCGGCCGTACGACACCGACGAGCTGCTCGCCCTCGTCGGCCTGACCGGACGAGGCGACGCCGTGATCGCCACCCTGTCGGGCGGCCAGCGCCGCCGCCTGGACGTGGCCGTCGGCCTGGTCGGCCGGCCCGATCTGCTGTTCCTGGACGAGCCGACCGTCGGCTTCGACCCGCAGGCCCGGCGCGAGTTCCACGACCTGATACGGCGTCTGGCCGACCTGGAGGACACCTCGATCCTGCTCACCACGCACGACCTGGACGAGGCCGAACGGCTGGCCGACCGCATCACGATCCTGGCCGGTGGCGTGATCGTCGCCGAGGGGACCGCGGAGGAGCTGGCCCGGCGGGTCTCCGAAGTGGCCGAGATCCGCTACACCCTGGACGGCCGGCCGCACACGGTCTCGGTGGCGGACGCGACGGCGTACGTGCGGGAGCTGTTCGCCCGCCACGGCGAGGCCGTCGGCGACCTGGAGGTGCGCAGGCCCCGCCTGGAGGACGTGTACGTGGCCATGGTGAGGGAGTTCGAATCCGGCCGGCGCACCGAGGCGCCGAGCGGGCTGGTGGAGGCGGTGCGATGAACCCGCGTGCGGTGGCGGTGCGGGCGGGCCTGTCCCGTGCCGGGATCGAGTTCCGGCAGAGCGTGACCAACGCGCAGGACCTGTGGGGGGTGCTGTTCCTCCCGGTCGTCTCCCTGGCCGTCATGTACATGCTGCGGCACAACACGGTGCCGGGCACCGGCTTCTCCCTCGGTTCGCAGGCGGTCCCGGGCATCCTCGCCGCCAACGTGGTGCTCACCGGGACGACGGCGCTGGCCCTGTCGCTCACCCTGGACCGCGAGGACGGCACGTTGCTGCGCGCCAAGGCCACGCCGAACGGGATGATCGGCTATCTGGTGGGCCGGGTGGTCGGCCGGGCCGGAACGGCGGCCGCCGGGGTGCTGATCCCGCTGCTTCCGGCGGCGCCGCTGTTCGGCGGGCTGGAGCTGGGCCGGGTGAGCACGTGGGTGACGTTGGCGTGGGTGCTGGCGCTGGGCCTGCTGGCGGTGCTGCCCTTCGGCGCGATCCTGGGCTCGCTGTTCAACAGCGCCCAGGGCATGGGAGTGATCACCCTGCCGATGATGCTGCTGATGGGGATCTCGGGGGTGTTCTACCCGATCGGCGGCTTCCCCGAGTGGCTGCAGTGGACGGCGCAGGCGTTCCCGATCTACTGGCTGGGGTTGGGGATGCGCTCGGCGATGCTGCCCGACGCGCTGGCCGCCGCCGAGGTCGGCCAGTCGTGGCGGCACCTGGAGACGGCCGGTGTGCTGGGCGTGTGGGCGGTCGCCGGTTTCGCGCTGGCCCCGCTGGTGCTGCGCCGCATGGCCCGCCGCGAGTCCGGCTCGGCGGTGGCCGCCCGCCGGGAGAAGGCGATGCAGCGGCCGATGTGACGCCCGGCGGCGCGCCCGCGTGCGAGGGCCGCACGCGGGCGCGTTCTCCGCGGTGAGCGCCCTGCCCGAGGCAGGGGCCCGCCGGTGAAGAAGGGTGCTCTGAGGGGGCGGCCGCCGGGGTCGGGACCGGGCCGCGGTGTCTTCGCGGGTTGCGCCCGCAGCCGGGAGCGGGCTCTCAGACCTGCCATTCGTCGTTGCGGAGCAGCACGATCTCGCCGCCGTCGCGGTCGATCCCGGTGACGGTGACCTCGGGGCCGCCCACCATGAAGTCGACGTGCACGTCGGAGAGGTTGACCCCGGCCGCATCCAGCTCGGCGGCCTCCCGCGTGCGCAGGTGTGCGGGCAGGCCGGGAGGCAGCCCGGCGCCCCAGGCCAGGTGGCAGGTGGCGTTCTCATCCAGCAGTGTTTCGAGGTAGGTGATCCCCGATCGTCCGACCGGTGAGGAGCCGTCGACGAGCGCCAGCTCACCGAGCCGGGCGGCGCCGGCGTCGGTCGCCTGGTGGGTGCGTACGACGTCCGCGCCGCTGCTCGCCCGCACCTCGGTCACCGCACCCGCGGTGAAGGTCAGCTCGAGGTCGTGGATGACGGTTCCGTTGAGGGCCAGCGGACGCGTCGCTCGAACCGTGCCCTCCACCCGGCGGTAGTCGGGTGTGGTGAACACCTCCTCCGTGGGGAGGTTGGCCTGGAAGACGTGCCCCTTGACCGATTCGAGCCGTGCCGCGGTCCAGCGGGCGTCGGGCAGCAGGCCGATGGTCAGGTCGGTCCCGGGCCCTTCGAACCGGACGGCGTCGAGCCGCATCTCCTCCAGCACCTTCGCACGGCCGAGCAGCTCGGTGATCCGCCGCTCCCAGGCGGCCCGGGGATCGGGCTGGTCGAGACGGAGGATGGTGCGCAGCTGCTGCCACAACCGCGCCTGGTCCGGCTCTCCGAAGACCGCGCGAGCCCACTCCGCCGTCGGATAGGGGATTATGGTCCAGCGGACCAGGTTCTCGCGCTGGAGCCGCTGCCGTGACGGCAGGTGCGGCATCCGATCCAGGCCCACCCGGACCGGGTCCTGCCCGGCGAGGAGGTCCGGCGTCGCGGTGCCGCGGATGTTGACCAGGACTCCGCAGTGGCGGGCCAGCTCCTCGTTGCGCGCATCCAGCCAGGACGGGATCTCGCTCAGCGTCGCCGCGTCCGCGTGCTGGATCCGCGACCGTCTGGCGTACGGGTCGAAGTACCAGATATCGACATAGCGGGCGCCTCGGGCGTACGCCGCCTCCGCCAGGGCGCGGGCGAGCGGGGCGTGCTCGATCTCGGCGTTGATCAGCACTCGATCGTCGGCGAGGACCGGTACGGCGATGTCGAAGACGACGTCGGCGTATCCGGCCAGCTCAGCGGCGGGAATGGTCATGGACGCCTCCGTGGGGTGATGTCTGATCGGGCTTGCGGTGGAGGGGAAGGAACAGCAGCGGCGCCAGGGCCGCCACTGCGGCCGCGGTGGCGAAGCCGTAGGTCAGGCCGAGGGATTGCACGACGGCGCCGAGCGCGAGCGCGGCGGTCAAGAACCCGATGTCGAAGAACGCCGTCGTGGTGGCCAGCGCCGAGCCGCGCTGCTCGGCGGGCAGGCCGGTCACCGCCATCGTCAGGAACGCGGGAAGGCCGAGCGCCTGCCCGACGGCGAGCACCGCGGCCGCGAGCAGCGCCCCGGTCACCGAGGGCCAGACGGCGAGCATGGCCAGCCCTGTCGCGGTGAGCATCAGGGCGGCGGCCGCCGCCCTGATGCTCACCGCGACAGGGCTGGCCATGCTCGCCGTCTGGCCCTCGGTGACCGGGGCGCTGCTCGCGGCCGCGGTGCTCGCCGTCGGGCAGGCGCTCGGCCTTCCCGCGTTCCTGACGATGGCGGTGACCGGCCTGCCCGCCGAGCAGCGCGGCTCGGCGCTGGCCACCACGACGGCGTTCTTCGACATCGGGTTCTTGACCGCCGCGCTCGCGCTCGGCGCCGTCGTGCAATCCCTCGGCCTGACCTACGGCTTCGCCACCGCGGCCGCAGTGGCGGCCCTGGCGCCGCTGCTGTTCCTTCCCCTCCACCGCAAGCCCGATCAGACATCACCCCACGGAGGCGTCCATGACCATTCCCGCCGCTGAGCTGGCCGGATACGCCGACGTCGTCTTCGACATCGCCGTACCGGTCCTCGCCGACGATCGAGTGCTGATCAACGCCGAGATCGAGCACGCCCCGCTCGCCCGCGCCCTGGCGGAGGCGGCGTACGCCCGAGGCGCCCGCTATGTCGATATCTGGTACTTCGACCCGTACGCCAGACGGTCGCGGATCCAGCACGCGGACGCGGCGACGCTGAGCGAGATCCCGTCCTGGCTGGATGCGCGCAACGAGGAGCTGGCCCGCCACTGCGGAGTCCTGGTCAACATCCGCGGCACCGCGACGCCGGACCTCCTCGCCGGGCAGGACCCGGTCCGGGTGGGCCTGGATCGGATGCCGCACCTGCCGTCACGGCAGCGGCTCCAGCGCGAGAACCTGGTCCGCTGGACCATAATCCCCTATCCGACGGCGGAGTGGGCTCGCGCGGTCTTCGGAGAGCCGGACCAGGCGCGGTTGTGGCAGCAGCTGCGCACCATCCTCCGTCTCGACCAGCCCGATCCCCGGGCCGCCTGGGAGCGGCGGATCACCGAGCTGCTCGGCCGTGCGAAGGTGCTGGAGGAGATGCGGCTCGACGCCGTCCGGTTCGAAGGGCCCGGGACCGACCTGACCATCGGCCTGCTGCCCGACGCCCGCTGGACCGCGGCACGGCTCGAATCGGTCAAGGGGCACGTCTTCCAGGCCAACCTCCCCACGGAGGAGGTGTTCACCACACCCGACTACCGCCGGGTGGAGGGCACGGTTCGAGCGACGCGTCCGCTGGCCCTCAACGGAACCGTCATCCACGACCTCGAGCTGACCTTCACCGCGGGTGCGGTGACCGAGGTGCGGGCGAGCAGCGGCGCGGACGTCGTACGCACCCACCAGGCGACCGACGCCGGCGCCGCCCGGCTCGGTGAGCTGGCGCTCGTCGACGGCTCCTCACCGGTCGGACGATCGGGGATCACCTACCTCGAAACACTGCTGGATGAGAACGCCACCTGCCACCTGGCCTGGGGCGCCGGGCTGCCTCCCGGCCTGCCCGCACACCTGCGCACGCGGGAGGCCGCCGAGCTGGATGCGGCCGGGGTCAACCTCTCCGACGTGCACGTCGACTTCATGGTGGGCGGCCCCGAGGTCACCGTCACCGGGATCGACCGCGACGGCGGCGAGATCGTGCTGCTCCGCAACGACGAATGGCAGGTCTGAGAGCCCGCTCCCGGCTGCGGGCGCAACCCGCGAAGACACCGCGGCCCGGTCCCGACCCCGGCGGCCGCCCCCTCAGAGCACCCTTCTTCACCGGCGGGCCCCTGCCTCGGGCAGGGCGCTCACCGCGGAGAACGCGCCCGCGTGCGGCCCTCGCACGCGGGCGCGCCGCCGGGCGTCACATCGGCCGCTGCATCGCCTTCTCCCGGCGGGCGGCCACCGCCGAGCCGGACTCGCGGCGGGCCATGCGGCGCAGCACCAGCGGGGCCAGCGCGAAACCGGCGACCGCCCACACGCCCAGCACACCGGCCGTCTCCAGGTGCCGCCACGACTGGCCGACCTCGGCGGCGGCCAGCGCGTCGGGCAGCATCGCCGAGCGCATCCCCAACCCCAGCCAGTAGATCGGGAACGCCTGCGCCGTCCACTGCAGCCACTCGGGGAAGCCGCCGATCGGGTAGAACACCCCCGAGATCCCCATCAGCAGCATCATCGGCAGGGTGATCACTCCCATGCCCTGGGCGCTGTTGAACAGCGAGCCCAGGATCGCGCCGAAGGGCAGCACCGCCAGCAGGCCCAGCGCCAGCACCCACGCCAACGTCACCCACGTGCTCACCCGGCCCAGCTCCAGCCCGCCGAACAGCGGCGCCGCCGGAAGCAGCGGGATCAGCACCCCGGCGGCCGCCGTTCCGGCCCGGCCGACCACCCGGCCCACCAGATAGCCGATCATCCCGTTCGGCGTGGCCTTGGCGCGCAGCAACGTGCCGTCCTCGCGGTCCAGGGTGAGCGACAGGGCCAGCGCCGTCGTCCCGGTGAGCACCACGTTGGCGGCGAGGATGCCCGGGACCGCCTGCGAACCGAGGGAGAAGCCGGTGCCCGGCACCGTGTTGTGCCGCAGCATGTACATGACGGCCAGGGAGACGACCGGGAGGAACAGCACCCCCCACAGGTCCTGCGCGTTGGTCACGCTCTGCCGGAACTCGATCCCGGCACGGGACAGGCCCGCCCGCACCGCCACCGCACGCGGGTTCATCGCACCGCCTCCACCAGCCCGCTCGGCGCCTCGGTGCGCCGGCCGGATTCGAACTCCCTCACCATGGCCACGTACACGTCCTCCAGGCGGGGCCTGCGCACCTCCAGGTCGCCGACGGCCTCGCCGTGGCGGGCGAACAGCTCCCGCACGTACGCCGTCGCGTCCGCCACCGAGACCGTGTGCGGCCGGCCGTCCAGGGTGTAGCGGATCTCGGCCACTTCGGAGACCCGCCGGGCCAGCTCCTCCGCGGTCCCCTCGGCGACGATCACGCCACCGGCCAGGATCGTGATGCGGTCGGCCAGCCGTTCGGCCTCGTCCAGGTCGTGCGTGGTGAGCAGGATCGAGGTGTCCTCCAGGTCGGCCAGACGCCGTATCAGGTCGTGGAACTCGCGCCGGGCCTGCGGGTCGAAGCCGACGGTCGGCTCGTCCAGGAACAGCAGATCGGGCCGGCCGACCAGGCCGACGGCCACGTCCAGGCGGCGGCGCTGGCCGCCCGACAGGGTGGCGATCACGGCGTCGCCTCGTCCGGTCAGGCCGACGAGGGCGAGCAGCTCGTCGGTGTCGTACGGCCGGGGGCGGTGCGGCGTGCCGTACGGGGCGTAGTAGCGGCCGAGGTGGTCCAGCAGCTCGCGGACCCGCCACTTGCCGTGGTCGCGCCAGGACTGCAGCACGACGCCCAACCGGGCTCGCCACGCCTCGTCACCGTCGTCGGGGTCGACGCCCAGCACCCGGACCTCGCCCGCCGAGCGTCTGCGGAATCCCTCGAGGATCTCGATGGTGGTCGTCTTGCCCGCGCCGTTCGGACCGAGCAGGGCCAGCACCTCTCCCCTGTTCACCCGCAGGTCCACCCCGCGCAGTACGTCGGTCGTGCCGTAACGCATGCGCAGGCCGCGGGTCCACACGACCGGCTCCGCCGCCTTTTCGCCGGAGGGGGCGACGGGATCGGAAGACGTCTTCGTCACGCGGTCTTCTTCGCCGGAATCCATGCATTAAAGTGTCTCATTGAAGTGCATGGTTGATGCTTTTCCATTCTTTTCCAGGATTATTCAGCGATAGACGGGAGTAACCTTCAACTCGCGGGGTGAAGCGAGACGAGGGAGGGAACCGGTAGGACGGCGGAGCCTGCGGCCCGTCGATCTGGCGCGGATCGCGGGCGTGTCCACCCAGCAGATCCGCAACTACGCCGACACGGGCGTCCTGCCGCCCGCGCCGCGGACCGCCTCCGGCTACCGCGTGTTCGGCGAACACCACCGCGAGGCGCTGCTCGCCTACCGAGGGCTGGCGCAGGGGTACGGGTGGAACGTCGCCCGATCGGTCATGCAGGCGGTGCACGCGGGTGACGTCGCCGAGGCGCTCGCTCTCATCGACGCCGCCCACGCCGAACTGCATCGGCAGCGGCTGTCCCTGAGCGCGGCGGCCGAGGCGCTGCGGACCGTCGCGGCCCAGTCCGACGCCGCCGGGGACGGACCGGGAGCCGATTCGGGCGCCCTGCCGGGCGGAAGACGCGGCACCGGTTCCGCGGACGCGCCGGGCGCCGAGCCCGGCACGGCCATGCGGGGTGGACTGCGGATCGGCGAGGTGGCCGCCCTGCTGGGCGTGCGCGCCTCGGCGCTGCGGGTGTGGGAGTCCGCGGGACTGCTGATCCCGTCCAGGGAACCCGGCACCGGCTACCGCCGCTACGGCCCCGCTGACGTCCGGGACGCCCGGATGGTCCTCATCCTCCGGCAGAGCCGCTACCCGCTGCCCCAGATCCGCCCCATCCTGGACGAGCTGCGCCGCAGCGGCGGCAGCGACGCGCTGGGCGAGGCACTCGACCGCCGCCGCCAGGCCCTGACCCGCCGCAGCCGGGCCATGCTCGAAGGCGCCGCCCTCCTGCACCGCTACCTCGGCGAGCGGGACGCCTCGGGCGGCGCGGCCGTCGCGGAAGATCAGGGCACCGCATAGGTCCGGGTGACGGCCGACGGTCCGTCCGCTCCCCGATCGCGGCCGGGCGCACCGGGCGAATGAAAAAAGCCGCGCCTCCTGGGTGATACGGGGACGCGGCCTTCCGGTCCGGTCACGCCTTGGTGGCGGTCTCCTGCCTGGCGGCCTGCTCGGTCAGGTCGAGGGTGTCGCGCAGTCTGGCGGGCTTGAGGAACGCCGCGGCGATGATCCCGACGACGGCGATGGCCGCCGAGATGAGGAAGATGTGGCCGGTGGCGTCGCCGTAGGCGGCCCGGACGATCTCCTTGATGGGTTCGGGCAGGGCGGCGATGTTCAGGCTGCCGCCGGCCGCCGCGTTGCCCTGGACGGGGATACCGGCCTTGGCCAGGCCCTCGGCGATGCTGGTGGCGACGCGGTTGGCCAGGACGGCGCCGAGCACCGAGACGCCGATGGTGCCGCCGAGCGAGCGGAAGAAGGTGATCGCACCGCTGGCGACGCCGACCTCGCGCAGCGGGACGGTGTTCTGGATGACCAGCACGAGGTTCTGCATGGACATGCCGACGCCGACGCCGACGGCCAGCATGTACACCGAGATCAGCACCAGCGAGGTCTCGTGGTCGATGGTGGACAGGCCGGCGAAGCCGGCCAGCAGGACGATCAGGCCGACGATGATGTAGGGCTTGGTGCGGCCGCTTCTGGAGACCATCCTGCCGCTGACGGTGGAGGAGACCAGTACGCCGACCATCATCGGGATGGTCAGCAGTCCGGCGGCGGTGGGGCCGTAGCCGCGGCCGATCTGGAAGTACTGCCCGAGGAAGACCGCGCCGCCGAACATGGCCATGCCGACCGAGAGGCTGGCCAGGATGGCCAGGGCGGGGGTACGGCGGGCGATGACGTGCAGCGGAACGACCGGCTCCTTGACCTTGGTCTCGATCCAGGTGGCCACGGCGAGCAGCAGCACGCCGCCGCCGACCATGGCCGCCGTCTGCCAGGACAGCCAGGCGAACTCGTTGTCGACGAAGGTGACCCAGATGAGCAGGACGCTGACGCCGGCGGCGATCAGGGTGGCTCCCCAGTAGTCGATGCTCACGTCGGGGCGGCGCACGGTCGGCAGGTGCAGGGTCCTGGCCAGCAGCACGAAGGCGACGGCGGTGAAGGGCACGGCGATGAAGAAGCACCAGCGCCAGCCGAGCCAGGAGGTGTCGGTGATGAGGCCGCCGAGCAGCGGGCCGCCGACGGTGGCCACGGCCATGATGGCGCCGAGGTAGCCGTTGTAGCGTCCGCGCTCCTTGGGCGGGATCATGGCGGCGATGACGACCTGCACGAGGATCTGCAGGGCGCCCATGCCCAGGCCCTGAAACGCGCGGAAGGCGATGAGCTGGCCGGTGTTCTGGGCGAACCCGCACGCCAGCGAGGTGACCATGAAGATCACGATGGAGATCTGGAGCAGCAGCTTCTTGTTGAACAGGTCGGCGAGCTTGCCCCAGATGGGAGTGGAGGCGGTCGCGGTCAGCAAGGACGCGGTGACGACCCAGGTGTACTGCGACTGGCTGCCGTTGAGCGCGCCGATGATCTGCGGCAGCGCCACCGAGACGACGGTGCCGCTGAGCATCGCCACGAACAGGACGAGCAGCAGGCCGCTGAGGGCTTTGAGCACCTGACGGTGGGGCATCGGCTCCGCCACGGACGGCACTGCCGTCTGTGAGCTCACACACAACCTCCGATCTAGAAATCCGGGAGAAAGCGCAACTCAGACACCCTACCTGCCCAATGGGAAAGTTTGCGCATTGGGCATTTATTCCCGTTGGGTAAGATCGGTCACACTATGGGCAGCACAGCAGCGTTGCGTGAGCGCAAGAAGGCCGAAACCCGCCAGGCGGTGCACGAGGCCGCACTCCGGCTCGTCATCGAACGCGGTCTGGACAACGTCACCGTCGAAGCCATCGCGGACGCGGCCAACATCTCCCGCCGGACGTTCTCCAACTACTTCGCCGGCAAGGAGGACGCGCTGCTGTACGGCGACGAGCAGCGCCTGGGCAGCCTGGTGCGGCGCGTGCACGAACAGCCGGCCGACCGGTCCGCCTGGCAGGCGCTGCGCGGCGCGCTGGACGACCTCTACGCCGAGGTCGGCGACACCGACCGTGAGATGCACCTGCGCACCCGGCTGGCCATGCGCCACCCGTCCCTGCTGGCCAGGAAGATGGCCAACTGGGTCCGGCTGGAGAAGGAGCTGACCCAGGCGATCACCGAGCGCGCGCGGCCGGACGGCGTCTCCCCCGAGGTGATCGCCGCCGCGTTCATGGCCGCGATGCACATCGCCACCCGGTGGTGGTGCGCCGACGGCGAGACCCGGACGTTGCGCGAACTCACCCACGACGCGCTCGACCAGATCGCGCGTCCCTTCAGCTGACGGCCGCCCCGCGAAGGCGCGGAGCCGCCGCGCCCGGTCCGAGGCGGTGCCGGGCGATGCCGCACGCACCGTCTCGGACACGAATCCCGACGCCCGGCTCAGAAGTCCATGTCGCCGCCGCCGCCGGGCACGGACGGGGCCTTCTCCTTCTCCGGCTTCTCGGCGATGACCGCCTCGGTGGTCA
>k87-1072290_pt1 | contig 14218 bp, 12 predicted proteins | sample MGYA00084031_6733416 | MGnify analysis MGYA00084031
AGCGGGCGCGCCCGCTGGACCTGCCGGGCCTGGTGCTGCTGAGCGCCACGGCGCTGGCGTTCACCGTGCCGCTGGTGCTCGGGCAGGAGGAGGGCTGGCCGGCGTGGTGCTGGGCCTCGCTGGGCGCGAGCGCCGTGCTGCTGGGCGCGTTCGCCTGGTACGAGTCGCGCCTGGCGCGCCGCGGGGGCGCGCCGCTGCTCTCGCCGCTGGTGCTGCGGGCTCCCGGGATGCCGCTGGCCGCGTTCCTGCTGTGCGTGGTGACGGGGCTCAACGGCGGCAACCTCTTCGTCTTCTCGCTGCACCTCCAGGGATCCGAGGCGCAGTCCGGCCTCGGCTACGGGGCGCTGCGGACGGGCCTGACGTTCCTGCCGACGGCGGTGGCGTTCGGCGGCGCCTCGCTGCTGTGGCGGTCGCTTCCGGCGCGCTGGCACGGGCTGCTGCCGCCGGTGGGCCTGGCCATGGCGTCGGCCGCCCTGCTCGGCGCGGGGCTGCTGCTGTGGGACGGTTCCGGCGTGGGGGTGCTGGAGCTGGTGTGCTTCGGGGTGCAGGGCGCCGGTCTCGGGCTCGCGTACAGTCCCACGCTCGCGGGCGCGCTGAGCCTGGTGCGGCCGGAGTACGCGGCGGATGCCAGCGGGGTGACCGGCACGATTACGCAGCTCGGCCCGCTGCTGGGGACGGCGACGTTCGGCACGCTGTTCCTGGACCGGGCGCGGAGCAGCGGGTCGACGGCTCAGGCGGTGGGCGTGTCGATGACGGCGCTGGCGGCGGCGGCCCTGCTGGGCGCTGTCGCGGCGGTCCTGGCGCGGCGGCGCGCCCGCTGAGCCCGCTTGGCGGTGTGCGTTGTATCGATCCCGTCTCCATCGGGGCGGAGGCGGGATTGGCCGCTTATCGGGCCGCCGTCAACGTGGCAGAATCGGTGACGACGATCACGCGGCGCTGATGGAGGGTATGCCAGGTGCGCACGGCCCACGACCGGAGGCGGGGCTGACTGCTCATGGGTGCTCACAGCAGGAAGTGCGACTGGTGCGGCTGCGGCACGCCGATTGTCCGCGATCTCCAGCCTGTCAATGTCGCCTACCAGTACTGGTGTGTGGAGTGTGCTCGGGCGCTGATCATCAAGGGCGACCCGATCGAGGTCTACCGCGAGCTGGAGGGCGAGCCGATCTACGGCAGGCTCCTGGACGAGCACTGCGCTCTGAAGCGGTTCTACTCGTTCGCCAGCGTCTGATCCCCGGGCCGGCAACGGATTTGCCAGAGCACGGGTCAGTCCATGTAAAGTAGGCGTCGCCGCCGCACCGGGGGACCGGGAAAGCGGAGCAACTCGGGGCTATAGCTCAGTTGGTAGAGCGCTTGCATGGCATGCAAGAGGTCAGGAGTTCGATTCTCCTTAGCTCCACAGGCCAGGGGCTCTTCCGGATCCGGAAGGGCCCCTGAAGTGTGGTGAGTGACTCTCCGCGTGACGGACGCGGCGGATCACCGCCGGCAGTCCGGTCCGTCGCCAGCCGGCCGGTCCTGCGGCCCCCTTCGCGGCCGGGCCGGCTGTGGCCGGCCGCGACGGTTCCGGCCGCTCCCCGCTCCCGGACACCGCACCGCCTGGCGGGGGTCAGCCCAGGCCGCGCGCGTCCTGCTTGAGGGCGGTGTCCACGGTCAGGGCGGTGGCGAGCACGAGGCTGAGCAGCGGGTCCGGCAGCTGCCGGTGAATGCGGAGCACGTAGTTGTCGGCCGTGGTGAAGAGCGTCTTCGCCAGGCCCTCCCAGGTCTTGGTGATCCTGGCTATCTCCGTGTCGGTGTGGTCGACGATCGCGAAGTCCCAGGCCCGCCAGTTCTCCGCCTTGATGGCGCCGACCCGCTGGCCGCCGGCCTCCATGGCGAAGTGGATGTGGCCGAAGACGTTCTCCTGCCTGATCTCGCCGACCGGCGCTCCGTCCGGGCGGGTGACGACGACCCGCGACTTGAAGATCTTCGCGGGGCGGGTGAGGACCAGGCGGGGACGGCCCGTCGCGTCGCGGATCTCCAGCCGGTGGGTGAGGTACTGGTCCAGGCTGGAGAAGAAGCGGAACGCCTTGCGCAGCACGCTCTGGCCGACCTGCACCACAGTGCCGATGGTGCGCCCCTGCGCGTCGAAGACGCTGTACTCGTTGGTGAGTTCGATGAGCTTGGTCTTCTGGTTCACCACCAGCACGGGCTCGGTGAAGAGCGCGTCGCCGTCTCCGCCCGGGGGCGCCTGGCCGGGCTGCCCGGCGGCAGCGGGAGCGGTCTGCGCGGTCCACTGCGTGCCGTCCCACCAGCGCTGCGTGCCGGGCGGTCCCTGCGGGTCCTGATACCAGCCGGGGGCGGTGTTCGCGGGTCCAGTCATACCGGGCAGGCTATCTGCCCGCCGGGCGCGCCGGGACGGTTACGGCTGGATCATCGACTGCGGGAAGTCGGTGATGAGGGCGTCGACGCCGAGGCCGGCCATGGTGCGCATCACGTCCGGCTCGTCCACGGTCCAGACCTTGACGTCCATGCCGAGTCCGTGGATCCGGTCCACCAGCTCCCGGTCGGTCACCGTGTACCGCGGGTTGACCTGGTCCGCCCAGCCGGCGAGGTCCCGCAGTTCGGCGCCGGTGGGGCGCTCCGCGGTGAGGACGCCCACAGGCACGCGGGGCATCAGGCGGTGGAACGCTCTGGCGTCGTCCGTCTTGAAGGACTGCACGGCCAGCTGGTGGGAGGCGAGCGCCTGGCGGAGGTAGCGGGGGCGGTCCCGCAGCAGGGCGGCGAGGCCGGCGGCCAGGCCGTCGTCGTGCGCGCACGGGCTGATCTCGGCGAGCAGGCCGGTCTCGCCGTCCACGCGGGAGATGACCTCGTCGACGGTGATGATCCGCTCGCCGGCGTAGTCCTCGTGGAACCACGAGCCGGCGTCGAGCCGCCGCAGCTGCGCCCAGGTGAAGTCGGAGACGCGGTAGCTGCCGCGGTCCGGGTAGACCTCCTCGGCGTTGGTGGTCCGCTCCAGCGTGCAGTCGTGGAAGCTCACCAGGCGGCCGTCGCGCGTGCGCTGCACGTCGATCTCGACGGCGTCGGCGCCCTGGTCGATCGCGAGCCCGATGGCGGCCGCGGTGTTCTCCGGCGCCATGCCGGAGGATCCGCGGTGGGCGACCACGGCGGGGCCGTCCCCGGCGCTTGCGGGCTGGGCGGTCAGGCCCAGGCAGCCACACACGGCGGCGGCCGCGGCCGCCGTGCGCCAGGCGGAAGGGACTCGTGCCATCACCATGGATTCTCCCCGGTTTCCCGGTGGGGCGCCTGCCAGGCCGCGCCGCCGGGGTCACCGGGCCGCTTCTTGGCCTCGACGCCGTCAGTCCCGGCCGGCCCGCCAGCCGCGGGGACCGGGTGGCCGGACTCACGTGCCGGGAAACGCGCTACTTTCGACGGCTGGTTGCGAAAGCTGGCATCATGGGCACATGCCGTACACGCTCGCCGGACGCCCGGAAACCGCCACCCAGGCCCGAGTTCTCAAGCTGCTGCGGGACGAGGGCCCGCTCTCCCGGGTCGAACTGGCCGACCGGCTCGGAGTCTCCCGCACCACGATGGCCGGGGAGGTGGCGCGGCTGACGGAGCTGGGCCTGGCCGAGCGCGCCGGGCCGGCCGCGTCGCGCGGCGGCCGCCGCTCCACGCTTGTCGACCTGTCGTCCAGCCTGCGTTTCGTCGGCATCGCGATCGGCGCGACCTCGCTGTCGGTGGCCGTCACCGACGGGCGGCTGAGCGTGCTGTCCCAGGAGTACGTGCCGCTGGACGTCCGGCTCGGCCCCGAGCACGTCCTGGCGCGTGCCCTGGAGCTGGCGCGCAAGGTCATGGCCGAGCAGGGCGTCGAGCGTCCCGCGGGCGCCGGTGTCGGGGTACCGGGGCCGGTGGACTTCCACAGCGGCGTGCCCGTTTCGCCGCCGATCATGCCCGGCTGGGACGGCTATCCGGTCCGCGACGCGCTCTCCCGCGAGCTGGGCTGCCCGGTGCTGCTGGACAACGACGTGAACCTGATGGCGCTCGCCGAGCAGCACTCGGGGGTGGCGCGCACCGCCCGTGACTTCCTCTTTGTCAAGATCGGCACCGGCATCGGCTGCGGCATCGTCGTGGACGGGCAGCTGTACCGGGGCGTGGACGGCTGCGCCGGGGACATCGGCCACATCCGCGTCGAGGAGTTCGGGCCGGCCTGCGCCTGCGGCAACACCGGCTGCCTGGAGGCGTTCTTCGGCGGCGCGGCACTGGCCCGGGACGCCGAGGCGGCGGCGCGGTCGGGCAGGTCGCCGGCGCTGGCCGCCATCCTGGCGGAGAAGGGCGAGGTCAGCGCGGCGGACGTGTCCACGGCGGTGGCGCAGGGCGACGCGCACGCCGTGCAGATGATGCGGGACGGCGGGCACCGGGTGGGCTGGGTGCTGGCCAGTCTGGTGTCGTTCTTCAACCCCGGCCTGATCGTGATCGGCGGGCGGGTGTCGCGGCTCGGCCACCCGCTGCTGGCGGAGATCAGGGGCGTCGTCTACCGGCGCTCGCTGCCGCTGGCCACCGGCAACCTTCCCGTCGTGCTCAGCGAACTGGGCGACGGCGCCGGCGTCGTGGGCGCGGCGGCGCTGGTCAGCGACGCCATCTTCGCCACGCCGTAGCAGCCACGCCGTAGCACCGCGGGCCCGGCGGGCTTGCGGGACGCGACCGCGCGGAACGGCCCCTGCGGGGGCGCTGGTCCGCGCGGTTTTCTCATGCGCCGGAGCGCCGCGGCGGCGGGCGGCGCCAGCGAGCCGGCACGCCGCGTCACTTTCGAAGGCTAACGGGCAAAGTTTCGCAAGCGTTCGGCGATCAATCGTCTGGTCTCGCGAAAAAACCGCCGTCGGATCCCTTGACCGGCCCTGGTGCCGTTCTTAGTTTGTTGGCCCGACAGACGAAAGTGCGTGACGCGAATCACGCCCCGGCGGACGTGAGGAGGGAGGGCAGGTGAGCGACGGGCAGCTGCTGCGGCGCCAGAACCTCGCCATGGTGCTGCGCGACCTCCGCGAGTCCGGCCCGCGCTCCCGCGCCCGCATCGCCGACGACACCGGGCTGAACAAGGCGACCGTCTCCAGCCTCGTCGCCGAACTCGTCGCGCTCGGCCTGGTCCGCGAGGGCCGGGTGGAGCGCGGCGGCGTCGGCCGCCCCGGCCTATCCGTCGAGATCGACGGCCGGGTCTGCGGCCTCGGCGCCGAGATCGCCGCCGGCCACATCGCCGTGCTCGTGCTCGACCTGCGCGGCGAGGAGGTGCTGCGTACCCAGACGGCACTGGACGTCACCGCGCTCGGCACCGAGCGCACTCTCGACGAGCTGGCCGCCGCCGTCACCGCCGCCATCGCCCGGGCCCGGGAACGGGGCCGGGACGTCGCGGGCATCACCGTCGCCGTGCCCGGAATGGTCGAGACGGCGCCCGGGATTGTCCGGCACTCCCCGGGTCTCGGCTGGCGCGACGTGCCGGTCGCCGCCGGGCTCGCGGCCCGGCTCGCAGCCCCCGGCGTGCCGGTCCGCGCCGCCGACGCCGCCGCGCTCGGCGCCCTGGCCGAGTACACGGCGGGCAGCTGCGCGGGCGTGCCCGACCTGGTGCACGTCACCGGCGACAGCTGCCTGGGCGGCGGCGTCATTACCGGCGGCACCCTGCTGCGCGGCGCCGAGGGCTACGGCGGCCAGATCGGCCACCTGCCCATCGGCGACCCCGCCCACCGCTGCGGCTGCGGGCAGCGCGGCTGCTGGGAGACGTCCATCGGCCCGGCCGCCCTGCTCCGCGAGGTCGCCGATCCCGACGACGACCTGACCAACCCGGCGCTCGACCCGCGGACCCGGCTGTCGGAGATCCGCCGCCGCGCCGCCCTCAGCGACGCCCGCACGCTCCGCGGCCTGCACGCCATCGGCACCAGCCTGGGCCTCGGCGCCGCCATCCTCATCAACCTCTTCGACCCCCGGGTCATCACCCTGGGCGGCTACTTCGCCGTGCTCGGCGACCTCCTGCTGCCCGCCATGGAGGCCGAACTCGACCGGCGGGCCGTGCTGCCCGCGCGCGGCGGCTGCCGCGTCGAGCTGTCCACGCTCGGCTTCACCGCGGCCTGCCGGGGCGGCGCCCACGCCGCGCTGGAGGCCGTCCTGACCGACCCCACCTCTGTTCCTTCCCAGCTGTCCGGAGGCGCGGCATGACAACCACGGGGGACCAGCCCCTCCTCGCGATGCGCGGCATCGTCAAGACCTTTCCCGGGGTGCGCGCGCTCGACGGCGTGGAGCTCGACGTCGAGGCCGGCGAGGTGCACTGCCTGCTCGGGCAGAACGGCGCCGGCAAGTCCACCCTCATCAAGGTGCTCGCGGGCGCCCACCAGCCCGACGGCGGCACCATCACCTGGCGGGGGGAGCGGGTGCGCCTGAGCAACCCGGTCGCCGCCATGCGGCAGGGCATCGCCACGATCTACCAGGAGCTCGACCTCGTCGACGGGCTGAGCGTCGCGGAGAACATCTGCCTTGGCCACGAACCCGCCACCGCCGGCTTCACGCGCCCTGGCGCGGCGAAACGTTCCGCCGCCCAGCTGCTGGCCCGGCTCGGCCACCCCGAGATATCCCCGGCCACCCCGGTCGGCTCGCTGCCCGCCGCGGGCAAGCAGATCGTCTCCATGGCGCGCGCCCTGTCCCACGACGCCAGGCTGATCGTGATGGACGAGCCGTCCGCCGTGCTCGACCAGGAGGAGGTCTCCCGCCTCTTCTCCGTCATCCGCGACCTCACCGCCCAGGGCGTCGCCGTGGTCTACATCTCTCACCGGATGGAGGAGATCCGCGAGATCGGCGACCGCGTCACCGTGCTGAAGGACGGCCGCACCGTCGCCGCCGGGCTGCCCGCCAGCCAGACCCCCACCAGCGAGCTGATCCAGCTGATGACCGGCCGGGACATCGAGTACGTCTTCCCCGAACGGGCGCCGGCCGATGCCAGCGCGCCCGTCGTGCTCGACGTCTCCGGCCTCAGCCACCGCGGCGTCTTCTCCGGCGTCGACCTGACGGTGCGGGCCGGGGAGATCGTCGGCCTCGCCGGCCTCGTCGGCTCCGGCCGCTCCGAGATCCTCGAGACGGTCTTCGGAGCCCGCCGGGCCACCGCCGGCACGGTCACGGTGGCGGGGCGGCGGCTGCGGCCCGGCTCGGTGCGGGCCGCCGTCGCCGCCGGCGTCGGCCTGTGCCCGGAGGAACGCAAGACCCAGGGCCTGCTGCTCGACGAGTCCATCGCACGCAACGTCAGCCTCGCGACCCTGCGCACCTTCTCCCGCGCCGGGTTCCTGCGCCGGAGCGGCGAACGCGAGGCCGCCGTGCGCGAGACCCGGGCGCTCGACGTGCGGCCCGCCGACGTCGAACGCGCCGCGCGCACCCTCTCCGGCGGCAACCAGCAGAAAGTGCTGCTGGCCCGGTGGCTGCTGCGTGAGTGCCGGGTGCTGCTGCTGGACGAGCCGACCCGGGGCGTGGACGTGGGGGCGAGCAGCGAGATCTACGCGCTCATCCGGCGGCTGGCGGCCTCGGGCGTCGCCGTCGTGGTGGTCAGCAGCGAGGTGCCCGAGGTGCTCGGGCTCGCCGACCGGGTCCTGGTGCTGCGCGAGGGCCGCGTCGTCCACGAGGGACCGGCCGAGGACATCGACGAACACCGCGTACTTGATCTCGTCATGGAAGGGAGCGCAGCGTGAGTGAGCAGTCGCCGGCCGCGTCCGTCGCGGCCGCGCCGCCCGCGGACGAACACGGGCGCATCGAGGCGGCCGGCGCCGACGCCGGCCCGCGCACCGGCCTCGGCCGGTTCCTGGCCTCCTCCGGCGGGCGGAACCTGGGCCTGGTGATCGCGCTGCTCGCGCTCTGCGCGATCGGCGCCGTCACCGCCGGGGACCGCTTCGTCGACTCGGGCAACCTGATGACGGTCCTCCGCCTGGCCTCGGTCATCGGCGTCGTCAGCGTCGGCATGACCTTCGTCATCATCGGCGGCGGCATCGACCTGTCGGTCGGCTCCCTGGTGGCGCTCGCCTCCGTGTGGGCCACCACCGTCGCCACCCAGAACATGGCCGAGGACTACGGCTGGGGCGTGATGGTGTTCACGGCGCTGACCGTGGGCGTCGTGTGCGGCTTCATCAACGGGGTGCTCATCGCCTACGGCGGCATGGCGCCGTTCATCATGACGCTCGCCATGATGGCGGGCGCCCGCGGCCTGGCCGAGATGATCTCGGACCGGAAGACCCAGGTCATCGACAACGACAGTTTCCAGGGCGCCGTCAACGGCGAGATCCTCGGCATCCCCACCCTGGTGTGGATCTTCGCCGTCGTCGCCGTCTGCGGCTGGATCCTGCTCAACCGCACCACCTTCGGCCGCCGCACCATCGCCGTCGGCGGCAACGCCACCGCCGCCCGGCTCGCGGGCATCGCCGTCAAGCGCCACACCGTGCTGCTGTACATGCTGCTCGGCCTCGCCTGCGGCATCGCCGCCGTGATGCTCATGGCCCGCACCACCACGGGCACCGCCAACCACGGCCAGCTCTACGAACTCGACGCCATCGCCGCTGTCGTGATCGGTGGCACGCTGCTCAGCGGCGGCCGCGGCACCATCACCGGCACCGTACTGGGCGTGCTGATCTTCACCACGCTCACCAACGTCTTCACGCTCAACAACCTCGACACCTCCACCCAGGCCGTGGCGAAGGGCCTGATCATCATCGCCGCCGTGCTGCTCCAGCAGCGTGTCGCCGCCGGCGGCGGCTTCCGCCGACCGAGACTTCTCACAAAGGAGTGACGTGACCATGCCCCGTCGCGCGCGTACCCGCCTGAGCCGGCTGCTGGCTCCCGCCGCCGCTCTCGCCGTCGCCACCACGCTGGTAGCGGGCTGCACCAGCAACGCGGAAGAGGACGACTCCAGCGCCCCGTCCGGCAACACCGGCGCCACCAGCAACAACGACGACCCCGGCGAGACCGTGACGATCGGCTGGTCCGGCCCGGAGGCCGACCACGGCTGGCTCGCCGCCGTCAACGACTCGGCCATCGCCGCCGCCGAGCAGTACTCCGACATCGACCTGCGCGTCGCCGAGGCGACCAACGACCCCAGCCTCCAGATCAGCCAGGTCGAGACGTTCATCAACCAGGATGTGGACGCCATCGTGCTGCTTCCGGTGGACGGCGCGCAGCTCACCGACGTGGCGCTGCGGGCGATGAACGCAGGCATCCCCGTCATCAACGTGGACCGCGAGTTCTCCGACCCGGCCGCCGCCCGCGTCACCATCCTCGGCAACAACTACGGCATGGGCCTGTCCGCCGGCCGCTACGCCTGCCAGCTGGTCCAGGAGCACGACCTCCAGGACCCGGTGATCGCCGAGATCGCGGGCACCGACTCCCTGCCGCTGACGCAGGAACGCTCCCAGGGCTTCGCCGACGCCCTGGAGGACTGCGGCCAGGAGGTCGACAACCGCGTGGCCGCCGACTTCACCGTCGAGTCCGGCGAGGCGCAGGCGTCCAACCTCCTCCAGGCCGCCGACCACATCGACATCATCTGGAACCACGACGACGACCAGGGCGTTGGCGTGAAGCAGGCATTCGACAACGCCGGGCGCGACGAGTTCTTCTTCATCGGCGGCGCCGGATCGGCCAACGCCATGCGGTGGATCCAGGAGGGCGAGATGGAGGCCACCGTCCTGTACCCGCCGACGCAGGCAGCCGACGGCATCAAGCTCGCCCGGCTCCTCGCCCAGGACAAGGGCATGTCCGACCTCGTCCAGCTGGAAGTGCCGCGCCGGATCGTGCTCGACGCGCCCGTCGTCACGGCGGACAACGTCGACCAGTACATCGATCAGGCATTTGAATCGTGAGAACGCCGTGACCACACCGGTGGCCGCGCCCCGCCGCGGGGCGCGGCCACCCGGCCACGGCAGCACCTGGTCACCCATGGCCCTCGGGCCCAACGGAAGGCAGCTTTCATGACCCTTGACGGCAAGCCGGAACTCGGCATCGGCATGGTGGGGTACGCGTTCATGGGCGCGGCCCACTCCCAGGGATGGCGCAACGCGCCCGGTTTCTTCGACGTCCCGCTCGTGCCTCGGCTGCGGGCGCTCGGCGGCCGGAACCGCGAGGCCGCCGCCGACGTCGCCGCCAAGTTCGGGTGGGAAAGCGTCGAAACGGACTGGCGCCAGCTCATCGCCCGGGACGACATCGACCTCGTGGACGTGTGCACGCCCGGCGACACGCACGCCGAGATCGCCATCGCCGCGCTCGAGGCGGGCAAGCACGTGCTGTGTGAGAAGCCGCTGGCCAACACCGTGGCCGAGGCCGAGGCCATGGCCGAGGCGGCGGCCAAGGCGGCCCGCTCCGGCGTGCGCGCCATGGTCGGCTTCAGCTACCGGCGCGTCCCCGCCCTCGCGCTCGCCCGCCGCCTCATCAGCCAGGGCACCGTCGGCGAGATCCGGCACGTCCGCGCCCAGTACCTCCAGGACTGGCTGACCGACCCCGAGGCCCCGCTGACCTGGCGGCTCCAGAAGGAGCGGGCGGGTTCCGGCGCGCTCGGCGACATCGGCGCGCACATCGTGGACCTCACGCAGTTCCTCACCGGCGAGACCATCACCGGCGTCAGCGCCCTGCTGGAGACTTTCGTCCGCGAGCGGCCGCTGCCGGAGTCGGCGTCCGGGCTCACCGCCACGGCCGGCACCGGCCGCGGCGAGGTCACCGTCGACGACGCCGCCGTCTTCCTCGCCCGCCTCAGCGGCGGGGCGCTGGCGACGTTCGAGGCGACCCGCTTCGCCTCCGGCCGCAAGAACGCGCTGCGCATCGAGATCAACGGCTCGCGCGGCAGCATCGCGTTCGACCTGGAAGACATGAACGTCCTCCACGTCTACGACAGCACCGAGGACGCCGACCGGGCCGGGTACCGGCGGGTGCTGGCCACCGAGCCCAGCCACCCCTACGTCGAGGGCTGGTGGCCGCCCGGCCACATCCTCGGCTACGAGCACTCGTTCACCCACCAGGCGGTGGACCTCATCAACGCCATCGCCGAGGGCGCGCAGCCGGAGCCGTCCTTCGCCGACGGGCTGCGCGTGCAGCGGGTGCTGGCGGCGGTCGAGGCCAGCGCCGCCAACGGCAGCGCGTGGACGGAGATCCCGCAATGACGGCCGGGTCGCTCGGGCTGTGGTTCGCGGGCGCGCGCGGCTCGGTCGCCGTCACCGCCACCCTCGGCGCGCTGGCGGTCCGGGCGGGGCTCGCCGACCGCACCGGCATGGTCAGCGAGCTGCCGCCGGTCGCCGCCGCGGGCCTGCCCGGCCTGGACGGGCTGGTGACCGGGGGACACGACATCAGCACCGCCTGCCTGCCCAAGCGCGCCGAGGAACTCGCCGAGGGCGGCGTGTTCCCGCAGGCGCTGGTCCGCGCCCTCAGCGGCGAACTCGCCGCCGCCGACGAGCGGATACGCCCGGCGCACCTGCCCGGCGAGAACCTCACCCAGCGCGAGGCGGCGCGCCGTACCGAGGCGGACATCCGCGCGTTCCGCGAGGAGCACGGGCTGGACCGGGTCGTCGTGGTGGACGTCACCAGCACCTCCCCGCCCGCGCCCGCCGACCCGGCGCTGGAGGACCTGGACCGGCTTCAGGAGGCGCTCGACGCGGGGCGTTCCCCGCTGCCCGGCAGCTCCCTGTACGCCTACGCGGCGTTCCGGGCGGGCTGCCCGTACGTGGCGTTCACCCCCAGCCCGGGGCCGGGCCTGCCGGCGCTGGCGCGCCTCGCCCAGGAGCAGGGGGTGCCCTGGGCGGGCTCGGACGGCAAGACGGGCGAGACGCTGCTCAAGACGGTGCTGGCGCCGATGTTCGCCATGCGGGCGCTGCGCGTGCGGTCCTGGTCGTCGGTCAACCTGCTCGGCGGCGGCGACGGCGAGGCGCTCGCCGACCCGGCCAACGCCGCGAGCAAGACCGCCAGCAAGGGCCGCGGCCTGGAGCGCATCCTCGGCCACCCGGTCCAGGGGCCGCTGCACATCGACTACGTGCCGGACCTCGGCGACTGGAAGACCGCCTGGGACTTGGTGTCCTTCGAGGGATTCCTCGGCACGCGGATGACGATGCAGTTCACGTGGGAGGGCTGCGACTCCTCGCTGGCCGCCCCGCTCGTGCTCGACCTCGTGCGGCTGCTCGCCCGGGCGCACGCACGGGGCGAGCGGGGCCCGGTGCCGGAGTTCGGGTTCTTCTTCAAGGACCCGGCGGGCACCGACACCCACGAGCTGAGCCAGCAGTGGCAGGAGTTGCTCGATTGGTGCGCCCGTGCCGGGGAAGACAAGGCGCCATGAGCCGTTCCACCCTGCCAAGCCCCCGGGACATCGCCGACCTCATACGCGCCCCGGCCGCCCTCACCGTGCCAGGAGACTCCCTGGCCGGTGCGGCGGCGGCCGGGTTCCCCTACGGGCGGCGCACCTGGCTGACGCCGCTGGCCTCGGCCTGCCTGTACTGGGCGGGCATGGCGCTCAACGACTACGCCGACCGTGACCTGGACCGCGCCGAGCGCCCCGAACGTCCCCTGCCGTCGGGCCGGGTGACGCCGGGACAGGCGCTCGGGATCTCCGTGGGACTGACCGCCGCCGGGCTCGGCCTGGCGGCGGCCGCCGGCGGGCGGACCGCGCTGCGGACGGCCGTGCCGCTGGCCGCCACGGTCTGGGCGTACGACCTGGCCGCCAAGCCGACGGCGGCCGGGCCCGCCGCGATGGCGGCGGCCCGGGGCCTGGACGTGCTGCTCGGCGCCGGGCCGCACTGGCGGCGCGCCGCCCTACCGGCGGCGGCCCTGGCCGTCCACACCGCCGGGGTGACGCTGCTGAGCCGCGGCGAGGTGCACGGCACCTCGCGGCGGACCGCGGGCGCGGCGGCGCTGTGCACGGCCGGTGCCGCGGCGGCTGCCGGAGCACCGCTTCCGGCCGGCACCGGGGACCGCCCCCGGCCGCCGGCCGGGAGCGGCGCCGTGGCCCGCTGGCGTGGGGCCGCGGCGGACCCGGGCCGGGGCCGGGCCCGGCGCCTGGCCGCGCTCGCCGCGGCGCTGCCCGGCGCCGGGCGGAGGGGATCCGGCGCCGGACAGCGGCCCGGCACCGGCCGCGCCGCCGCCGCCCTGGCGGCGGTGTACGGCGCCACCGTCGGCCGCGCCCAGCTGACGGCCGCCGCCCGCCCCGACGCACCCACCGTCCGCGCGGCGACCGGCACCGGCATCCGCGGCATGATCCCGCTCCAGTCCGCACTGATCGCCCGTGCCGGGGCCCCCGCCCTGGCGCTCACTCTGGCGGCGGCGGTTCCCCTCGCCCGCGCCGCCTCCAAGGTGGTGTCCGAGACATGACGACCCGCGGTTCCCTCCGTTTCGGATACGGCACCAACGGCTTCGCCAGCCACCGCCTCACCGACGCCCTGGACGTCATCGCGGGCCTGGGCTACGACGGCGTGGCCCTGACCGTCGACCACCCCCACCTGGACCCGTTCGCCTCCGACGTGGCCGCCCAGACCGCGGCCGTGCGCCGCAGGCTGGAGGCGCTGGGTCTCGCCGTCGTCGTCGAGACCGGCGCCCGCTACGCGCTCGACCCCTGGCGCAAGCACCAGCCCAACCTGGTCTCCGCCGAGCCCGAGGGCCGCGAGCGCCGCGTGGACCTGCTGCGGCGCGCCGTGCGGATCGCCGAGGACCTCGGCGCCGAGGCCGTGTCCTTCTGGTCCGGCACCCCGCCGCGCGGCACCAGCGAGGAGGAGGGCTGGCAGCGCCTGGTGCCAGGTGTGGCCGCCGTCGTGGAGGAGGCCGAGCGGCGCGGCGTGGTCTGCGCGTTCGAACCCGAGCCCGGCATGTTCGTCGACACCCTGGACGGGGTGCTGGAACTGCGCCGCAGGCTCGGCGAGCCCGAGGCGCTGCGCGTGACGCTCGACATCGGCCACTGCGTGTGCAACGAGCCCGTCAGCGAGGCCGCATGCGTCAAGAAAGCCGGCCCGCTGCTCGCCAATGTCCAGCTCGACGACATGCGCCCCGGCGTCCACGAGCACCTGGAGTTCGGCGAGGGCGAGGTGGACCTGCCCGCCGCGCTCTCCGCCCTGGTGGCCGCCGGGTACACCGGCCTGGCCTCCGTCGAACTGCCCCGGCACGGCCACGCCGCGCCCGAGGTCGCCCGCCGCTCACTCGACGCTCTCCGAACCGCCCTGGAGGTGTCATGACCCAGACCGAAGCCCAGCCACCCCAGCCACCCCAGTCA
>k87-525788_pt1 | contig 14211 bp, 9 predicted proteins | sample MGYA00084031_6733416 | MGnify analysis MGYA00084031
AAGGAAGCGGTTCCGACCTCGCCACGATGAAAGCGGATAACTTTACGGCGTTGCGACTCGACGATGTGCTGCCCCTGATGGACCGCGATGAGATGTCAGACGAAGAAATGGTGTCGTATTTGACACACTGCATGATGGACAGCAAGCATCCGCGCATGTCCATCGAAACGCTGTTGCACGCCTTTTTGCCTTTTCAGCATGTGGACCACACCCACCCTGATGCGATTATCAGCATTTGCTGTGCAGATAACGGAAAAGAGATTGCCCAAGAGATTTACGGTGATCGTTTCGTCTGGGTGCCGTACATACGACCGGGGTTCCAATTGTCGAAAATGATTGCCGAGCGCGTGCGAGAAAACCCCCGAGCCGAATTGGTGCTCATGGAAAAGCACGGTCTCGTGACGTGGGGAGAAACGTCGGAAGCGTGTTACCACAACACGGTCAACATCATTCAAGAGGCAGAAGCATACATCGCCCGACGGACTGAAAAGGTGAAGGACAGCCTGTTCGGCGGACAAAAAGTGAACTCGCTCGACGAAGAAAAGCGGCGTGAGACCGTTTGTGCCATCATGCCTGTCATCCGCGGCTTAGTGAGTCGAGAAAACAAAATGATTTTGCACTACGACGACTCCGACGACGTCCTCGAGTTTGTCAACAGTGCCGACGCTTCCCGTCTGTCGCAGATAGGGGCCGCGTGTCCGGATCACCTCGTTCACACAAAACGTGTCCCGCTGTTTGTCGACTGGGACCCGTCATCCCAGCATGTGAACGATTTAGTTGACCGGATTAAAGACGGCATCGAAAGGTATGCCGAAACGTACACCGCTTACTTCAACCGGAACAAACAGGACGGAGACACGATGTTTGAGCCGTACCCGCGCGTCATCCTCATACCCGGCATCGGGATGGTGACCACGGGTAAGAGCAAGGCGATGGCAGAAGTGAGTGCGGCGCTGTACCACCGTGCCATTGCCGTCATGGCCGGAGCGACAGTGCTGGGTCAATTCGTCTCCCTCAATGAGGAAGAATCGTTTGCGGTCGAGTACTGGCCTTTGGAACTGTACAAACTGACACTCGCTCCCCCGGAAAAAGAGTTTTCCCGAAACGTCGCCCTCATTACAGGAGGAGCAGGCGGGATCGGCAGCAAGGTAGCCCGGCGACTGGTAGAAGACGGGGCGCACGTCGTCCTGGCCGACTTAAACGTTGAAGGGGCGACAAAAGTAGCCCGGGAGCTAAACGAAGCGGCGGGGGCGGAGAGGGCACTGGCCGTTCAAGCTGACGTGTCGGACGAAAAGATGGTGGAAGCGGCATTTCGTGAAGCGGTCCTCCGCTACGGCGGGGTCGATATTCTCGTGAACAACGCAGGTCTCGCCACATCGAGTCCTCTGGAAGAAACGTCTGTCGAAGAGTGGAATTTGAACATGAACGTCCTCGCTACAGGATACTTCCTGGTGGCGAAAGAAGCCTACCGTTTGATGAAACTGCAAAACATCGGCGGATCCATGGTGTTCGTCGGCTCGAAAAACTCCATTTACGCCGGCAAAAATGCTTCAGCTTACAGCTCGGCGAAAGCAGCGGAAGTTCACCTCGCCCGCTGTATTGCGGCAGAAGGCGGACCGTACGGCATCCGCGTCAATTCGGTGCTGCCCGACGCCGTGTTGGAAGGGTCCGCCATCTGGAATTCTCAGTGGCGGGAAGAACGGGCGGCCGCCTACGGTATCGAGCCGGATGAACTTGAAGAACACTATCGTCATCGAACTGTGCTGAACGTGAACGTGTACCCTGGCGATGTCGCGGAAGCCGTCGCATTTCTCGCCTCCTCCCGCGCAGCCAAAACGACTGGCTGCATGATCACCGTGGACGGCGGTGTGCCGGCGGCGTTTACGCGGTAGTCAATCCTGTGTCGTGGAAAGATTCAATCTGGAGGGATTTCAAGTGAGTGACATTCAGTACCAGGCGTTTGAAACCCGTCAAAAGGAGCGGGGGATCGACATTGAAGCTGTGAAGCGCGAACTGAAGGCACTGAAAGTCGAGACCCCTTCCTGGGGGTACGGCGACTCGGGAACGCGGTTCAAAGTGTTTAAAAAAGTCGGCGTCCCCCGCGATCCGTTTGAAAAATTGGACGACGCGGCCGTCGTTCACAAACTGACCGGCCTTACACCTTCCGTCGCCATCCACATTCCGTGGGACAAGGTGGACGATTACACGCAACTGTCGGAGTACGCGGCATCCCTCGGGCTTCGCATCGGGGCGGTGAATCCCAATTTGTTTCAGGAAGACGACTACATGCTGGGCAGCATTACGAATGCCGATGAAAACGTTCGGAAAAAAGCGGTCGACCACTTGCTGGAATGCGTCGAGATTGCGAAAGAAGTCGGATCAGACATTGTCAGTCTCTGGCTGGCCGACGGGACGAACTATCCCGGACAGGCGGACATCCGAAAACGCAAGCACTGGATGGAGGAAGCGTTGGCCCAAACGTATCAAGCGCTGGAGTCCGGCATGCGGTTGCTGATCGAATACAAATTTTTCGAGCCTGCTTTTTACCATACGGATCTGGCTGACTGGGGGATGGCGTACAACACAGCTGTAAAATTGGGGCCTCAAGCTGAAGTGCTGGTGGACACCGGCCATCACGCCCAGGGGACAAACGTGGAACACATCGTCGCCTATTTGCTGGACGAGGAGCGGCTCGGCGGATTTCATTTCAACTCGCGCAAGTATGCCGACGATGACCTGATCGTCGGAGCCATCAACCCGTACGAACTGTTTCTCATTTTCTATCAAATACTAGCGGCGTTGCGTGACGACGAACATCCCGGAACGCAACAGACTGCGAGACGGATTGCGTACATGATCGACCAAAGCCACAACATTGAGCCGAAAATTCCTGCCATGATCCGGTCGCTCCTCAATGTGCAGACGTACTACGCCAAAGCGCTGTTGATCCAATGGGACGAACTTGAGGACGCCCAGGCCAAACAAGATGTGTTGCGAGCAGAGGCTTGTGTGCGTGAAGCGTTTGAACAAGATGTCACGCCTCTCCTGCATGCCGTGCGGGAGGAGATGAACGTGCCGCGGGACCCGATGAAAGCTTTCTATGAAAGCGGCTACCTGGACAAGATTCAAGAACGCGGTGTAGGCGGAGCCAGTTGGTGACGTGTCGTCGGTTCTCATGATTTCAGCATTTGGGGGAACTCGTCATGGGTAAGCGGAATGGACAGGTGTGGAATGGATTAGCCGTCGATCTCGGGGCATCCAGTGGTTTGGTGCTCTTAGCTCAGTATGACGGTGAACGCCTTCAGTTTGAAGAAATTCACTCGTTTAAAAACGAGCCGGTGAGACTTCACTCCACCCTTCATTGGGATATATTGCGACTGTTCCACGAAATAAAAGGTGGTTTGCGGAGAGCGGAGAAGCGAGTGAAAAAGGACGGGGGAAGTGTGGCGTCGCTGGGGATTGACTCTTGGGCGGTGGATTACGGCCTTCTCGACCGCTCCGGCCGCCTCCTCGGCAATCCCGTCCACTACCGAAACGAGGCACACGCCGGCGCGATGGAAAAGTTGCTGAAACGCATCCCGCGGGACACTATTTTTCGGGAGACCGGGATACAGTTCATGCCGATCAACACGATTTACCAGCTCAGTGCCATGAAGGATGAAGACCACCCCCATCTGGAACAAGCGGAGACGTTTCTCATGATTCCCGATCTCATTCACTATTTCCTAACCGGTGAGAAAGCGGCCGAACTGACAAACGCCACGACGACCCAACTGTTTGATCCGACGCGGCGAACGTGGTCTGAGCCGTTGATCGGACAGCTGGGACTGCCGCGCCCCATCTTTCCCCCCATCGTGGAGCCAGGGACAGAGATCGGAAAAGTGTTACCGTCCGTGTCGGAAGAAATTGGGGATATAAAGGCTAACGTCATCGCGGTGGCGACCCACGATACAGGATCTGCTGTCGCTGCGGTACCGGCACAGACAGAACGTTTTGCGTACTTGTCGTCTGGAACGTGGTCCCTCTTGGGGACAGAAGTAAAGGAGCCGGTGTTGTCTGATCGGGCGTTGGCGCTAAACTTCACCAATGAAGGCGGGGTCAACGGAACGTATCGGCTGCTCAAAAACATCATGGGGCTGTGGCTGTTACAAGAAGTGAAGCGGGTGTGGGAAGCGGAGGGGGATGCGTACACTTGGGACGAATTGACACACTTAACGTCTTCCGCCCCCCCGTTTGTGTCCCTCGTCGATCCCGATGCTCCCGAGTTTTTGACACCCGGAGACATGCCGGAGCGCATCCGGGCGTACTGTCGCAAAACCGGGCAGCCTGTCCCCGAAACCCGGGGGGCGGTACTGCGGTGTATTACAGAGAGTCTCGCCCTTAAGCACCGTTTCGTCCTCGACCTGCTGGAAGAACTGACGGGACAACCGTTAGATGTGCTGCACATGGTGGGAGGCGGGACGCGGAACGAGCTCTTGTGTCAGTGGACGGCTAACGCCTGCGGCCGGCCGGTCGTCACCGGTCCAGTGGAAGCGAGCAGCTTAGGGAACATTTTAGTCCAGCTGATGGCAGCCGGAGAAGTCAATTCCCTGTCGGAAGGCCGACAGCTCATCTCCCAGTCCGTCCCGTTGAAAACGTATGAGCCAAAGGACAGGGACTTGTGGAGTGAAGCGTATGAGAGATTTAACAGATTGTGCCGCCTTCCCCAGCAGCAGTCCTGAACAAGGCAGTCTGTCACGCTATCAGCAACTATTTCCGCTCTTTTTGGTGCAGAAAAAGTCTACGTTATGCAGTGGAATTGGCAAAGTAGGAGGAATGAGATGTTAGTTGCAGAGAGGCACCGTGAAATTGTGGCGGTCGTCAACAAAAGAGGCAGTATACGGGTCACGGAATTGGCACAGTTATTCCATGTAACAGAAGAGACGATTCGCCGGGATTTGGAAAAGTTAGAATCGCAAGGAAAGCTCCAACGGAGTCACGGTGGAGCGGTTCGTACGGAGAGCACAGAGAGGGAGACACCTTTTTCGGAGCGGGAAATTGCCCACGTTAAAGAGAAGTCTGCCATCGCCCGGGAAGCCGTGAAACGGGTGGAAGAGTACGACTCCATTATACTGGACGCCAGTACGACTGCTTGGCAAATGGCGCGATTACTCCCGAACATTCGCCTTACAGTCGTCACAAACGCGATTAAAGTGGCGATGGAATTGGCGAACCGGTCACGGATTACCGTGATTTCAACCGGCGGGACACTGTCCCCGGAGTCGCTGTCGTACGTCGGTCCGTTAGCCGAGCGGTCGTTGGAAACGTATCACGTGAACAAACTGTTTTTCTCTTGCAGCGGATTACACACCGAACACGGATTGAGTGATCCGACAGAATGGCAAGCGGTACTCAAAAGGCGCATGATGTCCATCGCCGGACAGTGTTACTTGCTGGTGGACCACAGTAAATTCGGGGTTCAGGCGTTTTCGACCATTGCCGATGTCGCAGGTGTTCACGAAGTGATCACAGACGACAAAGTTGATTCGGACAGTGTAAAACAGCTGGAACAAGTCGGGGTTTCTGTCACATTGGCGACATAGACATCATGGACTCCGCTGTTTTGAAAGGAGGTAAAAGGGTGGAATCTAAGACACCGTTTCTAAAATTGACGGGGATCAGTAAAACATTTCCAGGGGTCAAGGCGCTGGACAACGTACAGCTGGAACTTTTGGAAGGGGAAGTCCACGCGTTAATGGGAGAAAACGGGGCCGGCAAATCGACGTTGATCAAAATATTGGCCGGTGTATTGGATCCCGATGAAGGGGGGCAAATCGTACTGGACGGCGAGCCTGTCCGCTTCCGCGATCCCCTCGACGCGTTACAGCGCGGCATTTCCGTCATCTACCAAGATTTGAGCCTGTTTACGAACTTGACTGTGGCCGAAAACATTACGTTTGGAACACAGATGGAACTCGGTGCCTTCCGCCGCGTGCACTGGAAAAAGATAAGGGAACAGGCGCAAGAAGCGCTGGATCAACTGGGGATGGAGCTAGATTTGAGACAGCGGCTAAGCGAGCTGAGTATCGCCAAACAGCAGATGGTGGCCCTCGCCCGGGCACTGCAGTCTGAAGCCCGGCTGATCATTATGGACGAGCCGATATCTTCCCTTTCTTCCAGTGAGATCGAACTGCTGTATCAGATTATCGAAACGTTAAAAGAAAAGAACATCGCTGTGCTGTTTATCAGTCACAAATTTCAAGAAGTGTTCAAAGTGGCGGATCGAATTACCGTGTTGCGCGACGGGCAGTACATCTCGACGGATCCGATAGAAAAAGTCACCGAGGATTCTCTCGTACAAAAAATGGTCGGGCGGTCCATTTTGTTCGAGCCCCTTAACGAGAAGAGTGCGGCGCGGGAAGACACCGTACTGGAAGTGAGGAACCTCAGCCGCAAAGGCCAGTTCCACAACATTTCACTCGAGTTGAAAAAGGGAGAAATACTGGGCATAACCGGTTTGGTGGGAGCAGGGAGAAGCGAGCTCGCCCAGGCCGTGTTCGGATTGAATGCTGCCGATTCCGGCGAGGTTTTGATTGAAGGGGAAAAGGTTGTCTTTCGACACCCGTCTGACGCCATTGAAAAAGGGATTGCTTACGTGCCTGAAAACCGAAAGTTGGAAGGTCTCGTGTTGTCCCAATCCATTTCTCGCAATATCACGATACCGATCCTGAAACGGATCAAAACGAACAAACTGCTCGATCTTAAGCGGGAGCAGCAGCTAGGTGAGAAGTACATCGCCGACCTAGATATTCGGCCGGCGGACCCTAATCGGTTGACCGGCGAACTGAGCGGCGGGAACCAGCAAAAAGTGGTTATCGGCAAGTGGCTGGCTGCTGAGCCGAAAGTGCTCATTGTCGATGAACCGACGAACGGCGTCGACATCGGGGCAAAAGTGGCGATTCACAAATTGTTGCGGCAGTTAGCGGCAGACGGGTTGGGAATTATCCTGATTTCTTCTGAGTTGCCAGAAGTGCTGACTGTCAGTGACCGCATTCTCGTAATGCGGCTGGGTCGGCTAGTCGCCGAGTTGGACGTTCAAGGAACGACGCAAGAAACCATTTTAGAGTACGCACTAGGGGAACGACAGCCAGAAGAAGGGAGGAAAGCCCTTTGAAGAGCTTGATGAAAAAGAGAGAGACAGGAATCGCCGCTATTTTGCTGATCCTCTTTATTTTCGTGTCGGCGCAGTCCCCCCAGTTTTTAACCGCAAGTAACCTGATAAATGTTTTGAACAACAATGTCGTGTTAGGAATTATGGCCTTGGGTATGACTGTCGTCATTATTACAGGGGGCATCGACGTGTCGGTGGGATCTATGTTAGCCGCCATCGCGGTTATCATCGGCAACTTTCTGTTCACACCGTTTGCCAATGCCTTGACCGTTGTCGTCGTTGCCCTTGCGTCCGGACTGTTACTCGGTTTCATCAACGGGTTTTTTGTCGCCAAATTTCGTATTCCGGCCATCATAGTGACACTCGGGACGCTGAGTATTTATCGCGGCGTCAACCTAGAGGTGACGAGGGGAACGTGGATTTCCGGCCTGCCCGACTGGTTTTTGCAGTTCAACCGCACCAGTTTGCTCGGCATTCCCATTCCGATTTACGTCTTCGTTTTCGCCATTCTCGTCACTTACGGCTTGCTGAACTACACGCGCATCGGCCGCTGGATTTACGCCTACGGCGGCGACGCTGAATCGGCACAGCGCATCGGCATTAAACCGGAAAAAGTCCATCTATTTGTATACAGTTACATGGGACTGATGACAGGGTTGGCGGCGTTGATGCACTCTGCTCAATTGGGAAACATTCAGCCTACCGCTGCCGTCGGGTTTGAACTGTTGGTCATTGCCGCCGTCGTGATCGGAGGGACGAACATTCTCGGCGGGATCGGTTCTGTCGTCGGAACGGTCCTCGGCGTGCTATTGCTCGCCTTTTTGCAAAACGGGCTCGTGCTGGCCCACATCAGTTCTTTCTGGCAAGACGTCATCATTGGCGCAATTATCGTCGCTGCCGTTACGTTTGATGTTGTACGGGAAAAGAGGAGGCAGCGGGAGAGGGTCGCCCTCCAAGTGTAGAGCAAAGACAGAGGTGGTAAAGGTTGTGCAACATTGAGCAGGGAGGGAAAAGGTCGTGACCGCATGGTTCCGTTCATTTGAGTTTTTACTGTTCGTGATACTCATCGCGTTAATGGCCATTATGGCCGTCACGTCACCCGCATTTCTTAGGTGGGACAATCTGTTTTTGATCACGCAACAAATGTCTGAACTCGGCATTATCGCCTTGGGGATGACCCTCGTCATTTTAACGGCGGGCATCGATTTGTCTGTCAGCTCGATCGTCGGTTTGAGTGCTACCACCATCGGATATTTGAGTTTCCACGGGGTGAATATTTGGGTCGCAGTGTTGGCGGGTTTAACGGTTGCCGTCCTCTGTGGAATGTTTAACGCTCTATTTATCGCCCGGATCGAGGTATCCCCTATACTCGTCACGCTGGGAACGATGTCGCTCTTTCAGGGGATCGCCCTGTACGTGACGAAAGGGAATGCGTTTTCTAATTTCCCCGAGTCTTACAACGTCATCGGCCTGGGCTATGTGGGTCCATTTCCGGTCCAGTTTCTCATCTTTGCATGTCTTGCAGTCGTGATCGCCCTTGTGCTGAAACGCACTCCGTGGGGGAGGAGCATTTATTTAATCGGCGGGAATACAGTGGCCTCCCGCTTCTCCGGTGTCAACCACCGCAAAGTGCTGTTTTACGTTTACGTGCTCGTCGGTTTGCTGTGCGGTATTGCCGCTGTCATCATTTCGTCACGGGTGAATACGGCCAGGCCGGACTTGGGGAGTTCTTACTTGTTGCAGTCCATTGCGGCCGTCGTGCTTGGAGGAACGATGTTGACGGGCGGGAAAGGAAGTATTTTAGGGACGGTCATGGGGGTGAGCATTTTTGCCGTCTTGTCGAACGGACTGAATCTAAACGGCGTATCGCCTTTCATGCAGAATGTCTTCATGGGGGCCATCTTGATCGTCGTGTTAGTCATCCGTTATTACACCCACACCCACTCACGCAAAAAACAAAAACAACGTGAGCCGTCGAAACAGCTGTCGGCGTAGTTCACTTTATAAAGGGGGGATGTCTATGTGAAGTAACCGTCACTTTCGCGTAAAGGGGTTATCGTTTCAGTTGCGAACAAAGAAATTCTGGGAGGGTTTCCATTGCGTTTAAAGAGACATTTATTTTTACTGTTTGTGTTGTTGGTGTCAACAGCGGTCATCTTTGCGGGATGTGGCGTCAAGGATACTTCTTCAGACGGGGCAGCCGAATCTGATACACCTGAAGAAGAGACGACATCTGATGCCCAGCAAGGGGAAGGGGGATCAGACGGCAGTTATAAGATTGCGTTAGTCCCAAAACTGGTGGGGATTCCGTACTTTGAAGTCGCAGCAGAGGGAGCGGAAAAAGCAGGAGAAGAACTCGGAGTAGAAGTCATTTACACGGGTCCGACGGAAGCTGACGCAGCCCAACAGGTGAATACGATTCAAGATTTAATCAGTCAAGGCGTGGATGCCATTGCCGTAGCGCCGAACGACGCCCAAGCTCTCACTCCGATTTTGAAAGAAGCTCAGGAAAGTGGTATCCTCGTCCTCAGCTGGGACACGGCGGCTGAAGAAGGGGCGACCGAATACTTTGTGAATCAACTGGATGGAGACACGTACGGCCGTCACCTCATGGATTTGCTCGTGGAAAGCATGGGGAAAGAGGAAGGGAAGTACGCTATTGTCACCGGGGCTTTAACCGCTGCCAACTTGAACGCCTGGATTGAAGCGGCGCAAAAACAAGCGGAGGAACACTACCCCGGGTTAGAGCTCGTCACAGATGTGGTCCCTTCAGATGAGGACCAACAGATGGCGTTTCAACAAGCACAAAATTTACTCAGTGCCTATCCGGACCTCGACGGGTTTATCGGGGTCAGCACACCGGCGCCGATTGGAATCGCTCAAGCTGTACAGCAAGCAGGGAAACAAGATGAAGTCGCCGTTGTCGGAACGACGTCTCCGAATATGGCCAACGAGTACTTGAAAGACGGGTCCCTTGACGTCGCGTCCCTGTGGAACCCTGCCGATTTGGGTTACTTGGCCATTGCCGTTGCCAAAAAGGCGTTAGACGGAGAGGAGATCGGCGAAGGGTTACAGATTGAAGGGTACGATCAGTTAGAAGTCCGGGGGAGCGAGATTATCATGGGTCCGCCGCTAGACTTCACAGCTGACAACGTCGACGACTACGACTTTTAAACTGTGAACCGGGCACGGTATGAAAATTCCGTGTCCGGTTTTTTGTTAGCGGCTTGAAGCCGGTTCAAAAGGGTTTTCCCTCAATCTTTTAGAGGTTCGGTAAGTGAGTTTTTCCAGACGGTTGGAACGGAAGCGTGTTAAAGAACTTTACTCACTGGGAACGATCACGTTTATACCTTTAACGCGAAACTTTCGGATAACACTTTCCGGTGTTTTACGGTCAGTGATGAGCGTTGTGACTTGTTCTGTTTTGGCAAAAGAGGCGATCGAACTCTTCTCCATTTTACTGTGATCCAAAAGAGCCACGACATGTGGCGAAGAGTCAACCATCAGTTTTTTCAGTTCGACCTCGTACATGTTAAAATCCGTTAACCCGTCTTCAAAGGTAAAGCCCCTCGCTGATAAAAAAGCCGTATCTACATTGATTTCGTTAAAAATGTGCCGGCTTAACGTCCCTTCCAGTGAAATAGAGCCAATTCTCAAGATGCCGCCCGTGACGATGACGGTAATTTCCGGGTTCTCTCTCAATTCCATCGCGGCCATCAAGCCGTTCGTAATAACCGTCAAGCGAATTTTCCTTTTCCTGAGACTGCGCGCCATTTCCAGACAGGTCGTACTGCCATCAAGTAAAATACACTGCCCAGTTTCCACCATGTCTGCTGCTGTTTTGCCAATTGCGATTTTTTCTTGCCTGTTTTTCTTTTCACGCACTAAAAAACTGTATTCAGACGAGACGTTGTCCGCCAGAACGGCACCGCCGTGTATGCGTTTAATGTGCCCTTCTTTTTCTAATGCAGTCAAGTCTGAACGAAGCGTTGCTTCTGTTACGTTAAATAGTTGGGACAACTCTTTCACAGTAGCCCGTTGATGCTGGTTTAAATACTCTAAAACCCTTTGTTTTCGTTCGAGAGAAAACACTTTAGACAATGGGTCACCTCCTTAAAACCGAAATATGCATAAAATAATGTTAACAAAGCGAATATAAAATAACAATAAAAAGTCAAAAAAAGAAAATAAATATAGAGTATTTACCGTATTTGAACTCATTCGACAGCCTGGTTAACTCCGTTTGACAAAAAATATATCTTAAACGAATATAATCAAACAATTAAAAGCTCCTTATGACTTTTTATTGCTCGTTTTTGTTGACATAAAGAGCGTATTCCGGTATATAATAATCATAAATAAACAAAATTAAACGTCTAGTCAGGAGTGAATGGATGAATAAGCATGAGGTTGTGACATCGAAAGCGTACCGATTAATCGCGCCTGGGAAATTTGTAGAAACCACGCTCCAACATGAAGTAAAACAAGGACAAGTGGTTGTTAAGCCGACATTAGCCAGCATTTGCCATGCAGACCTTCGGTACTACACCGGCAAGCGGAAGCGAAACGTTCTGAAAGAAAAGCTGCCAATGGCTTTATTTCATGAGGGGATCGGTCACGTGGTGATCTCAAATGCCGACTCTGTCCCACCAGGGCAACGCGTGGTCATTGTTCCCAATATACCCGGCAGGTTGTTAAATAACAACAGCGGCAAAAGCAGACTTCCCCAATCTACTTTAAGAAATAACGTTGCGGATAACTATGCCGCTGACAGTGTTTTTCTGGGAAGCGGGTATGACGGCATCGGGCAGAGTCACCTCGTGTTGCCGGCTGAGAACGCGGTTCCGGTTCCCGACAGTATTCCGGACGGGATTGCTGTACTGACTGAACTGAGCTCAGTTTCGTTACATGCGATACATCACGTATCAGCATTTCTTAAAGAGGGGAAAGTGGCCGTTTTCGGCGACGGTCCGGTGGGGTTTTTGACCGCGGCCATGCTTTACCACGTTTTCCGCATTCCGAAATCTCAGCTCCTCGTATTTGGCGCGGTACGCGAGAAATTGGCACAGTTTGATTTTGCGACGACCCATCTCGTACAAGACTACCATTTTCACAGACAGCAAAATGTGGCAACTGTTATCGAATGCACGGGAGGCGTGTTCAGTGAAAGTGCGATAAATCAAGCGATCGATTTAATAGCGCCGCAAGGCAAGATCGTATTGTTGGGCGTTTCAGAAGAAAGGGTGCCGATCAATACGAGGGATGTCCTCGCCAAGGGGTTAACGCTGATCGGGAGCTCCCGAAGCACTGTCAGCGACTTCAAAGCACTGATGCAAGACTTTCAAAATCAAGCCTATCAGCAAACAATAGAGAAACTTTTGCCGGATCAATATGATTACATTCGAAACGTAAATGACTTACATAACACAATGGATAAGGCATCTAAAAATAAAGGGTGGAAAAAAATAATAATGAATTTTGATTGGTAAAAGTAAAAAATAAAAAGTCTTATGAAGTGTAAATTGTATATAAATACATTATAAAAACAAAAAAGTAATTGACAAACGAAAATTGAGAAATTAAAATAACATCAAATAATATTTTGAAAGCTGTCGTATTTTTTCGCACAAGAAGGGAGGTGTCATGATTGCGGTAGATTTTTGTCGCAGCGCTCACAGTGGGAGCCAACAGTTAAACGGGAAATGGATGGGGGGAATTCGACAATGTCGAAAAAAAGTTGGCTGATATCACTCATACTTGTTACCGCTTTCACCGTAGCGGCTTGTGCTTCAAACGAATCGGCATCTGATTCTGGGGCAGAATCAGACGAAGCTGAAACCGGATCGGCTGAGGCGTTTGATTGGAAAATGGCAGACGGAACGACGATTGAGGTCGCGTTCAACCAACATCCGTATGCTGATGCGATTATCGAGAAGCTAGATGCGTTTAAGGATTTGACGGGAATAACGGTCGATTACTCCGTTACGCCTGAGGAAAACTACTTCGACGTTGTGACGACAGCACTGAATGCGAAAAACGGGAAACCGGATGTTTTTATGACCGGATCGTATCAACTGTGGGAGTACGCCCCGGCCGGTTACATTCAAGGGTTGGATGAGTTTTTGAATGACCCGTCCAAAACAAGTCCTGATTACGATGCAAGCGATTTCTTAGAAGGAGTCATTCAAAGTAACCGCTGGGACCTTACGCTGGGAAATCCGGCAGGTGAAGGGGAACTGTGGGCGATTCCCATCGGGTTTGAGACGAACGTCCTCGCGTACAACAAACGAGCTTTTGAGGAAAACGACCTTGAAGTTCCGACGACGTTCGAAGAGTTAATTGAAACAGCCGAAAAACTGCAAGGGTGGAACGGGCCGGGTTCCTACGGAATTGCCACGAGGGGGACGCGTTCGTGGGCCACGATTCACCCAGGCTACATGACCGCCTACTCCATGCACGGCGCCAAAGACTTTGACGTTGAAGACGGCAAACTCGTCGCACAGGTAAACAGTCCTGAGGCAATTGAAGTGACCGACATGTTTGCTGAATTAGTGAAAAGAGGCGGACCGCAAGACTGGGCAAGCTACACGTGGTATGAAGTGTCGTCTGATTTAGGGGCAGGAAAGGCCGCCATGGCGTTTGATGCCAGCAGCGCTTCTTATTTCCAGAGCGTTGAAGGTGCTTCACAAGAGGGTGAAAATCTGGCTTGGGCACCGCCGCCGCTGACGAAGGACGGAGCTGAACTCGGCGCCAACTTGTGGATCTGGTCATTGGCTATGAATGAAACGTCTGAGAAAAAAGACGCAGCCTGGCTGTTTATGCAGTACTTCTCAGGTAAGGAACACACACTTTGGGGCGCTACAGAAGCGAGCGTTTTCGATCCAGTTCGTTCCTCCGTCTGGGAAGACCCTGCATTCAAAGAAAAGATTGCCCAAAAAGACGGTTATAAAGAGACGTTCGATGCCATTATCGATAACACGTCCATCAAGTTTACGCCGCAACCGGAATTTTTCAATACGACGACTGAATGGGCCGGGGCCCTCCAGGATATCATTACGTCC
>k87-653611_pt1 | contig 14202 bp, 13 predicted proteins | sample MGYA00084031_6733416 | MGnify analysis MGYA00084031
ACGTCGAACCTGGGATACCGACGCCTTTGTTCGCGAAATTCGATCGCCGTCGGGGAATGGAAAAGAAACAGGCGATTCTTCTCTTTCGCCACAACGACCGCCTCAAAATTACTGATTGTCTCGTAATTATCGGTCAATAAGCATGGCAACTGATCGCCCACCACTACCTCTGCAATCTCAGGGAAGACGGCTTCGATCAAATCACCTTCTTCATAGATGACACTGCCTTCGAACAATTGCTTTCCTTTTTTTATTTGTAAGAAGCTGTCCATCCGAGTCTCCACCACTTCACGTAAAGATTTGCTGCTTTCTTCCATGCTAACGGAATTCAATCATTTTCAAGGAAAATAAGGTATAATGGGAACATTGACAGATAGGAGGTTACGACCGATGAATCGATATCAATGGGTTACCTTAACGCTGGCTCTGGGCGTAGCAGCCTGCTTCATCGGGGTTGGTGTCGCTATCGGTGAACGCAGCCCGCTGGGTGTCATCGGAGGAATCCTCGGTGCCTGCGCCCTGATGGGGTATGGCTTTTCGTACAAGCGGAAGCACTTGCGTTAAAACCGAGACCCTACCGCCTGACGAGCAGACTATTCACGTAGAACAATACTGAAGGCAACCCCCTGGCCTGTTTCAACAGTTCTCTGGCAATGGTGTATATGCGCGGCTGGTTCCGGTTTACCTTGCGATCAACCAGGTAAAAGGCGACCAGTCCGTCTACGATCATACGGTGAAAATCCGGATTGGGCAAGCGGTCTACGCTTGCCTTTGCTTGCTTGATAAAATGCCGCAGCCGCTCGGTAGCTTCCCGCTCGGAAGTGTAGTAGCTGACAAAATTCAAATCTCCGCCGAGCCGATCCTCTTCCATATCAATCAAGTAATCAAGCAAAATATGTAAGCCGCTGATCCAGGGAAAGTACGCCCCGTTTATCGCAAGAATTTGCTCATCCGGGACATCCTCGTCCGTCGCCAAGCAGAACAGCGCAAAGATGTTGATCGTCGATCCCGTTACCGCAGCGAATTCCTGCCAGTACAGCTCGGAATTCTCTTCCTTGTGCTCATCCCACCAGGCGAGCAGCCGCGCTTCCCGCTGATCGTGAGCAATATGCTTGTACACTTGCAAATCGCTGTATAGACGAGACAATCTCAGAACATGCGGCTTGATTTTCTCATAGCCGGACAGTTGTGCCGTATACCGCTGACAAGCCAAAACCAGCTCCGCGAGAAAACCGCTATCGTCCTTTTCGTCCCGGTATCGATAATAGTCCTGCAGCGGCGCTCCCGGCGTCAGCGCATCCTGCATGGATACGTGAAGCTGCCTAAAGTCAACGGGATCCAGCGACGTACTCCGGTCGCACAGGTTGTCCAGATAGTCGCTGATCGTCTGGTAGGCCACGATTAGCGGTACAATCACTTCGATGTGAGGTACTACCTGTGCCGCGTAAACACATCCTCCCTGACAGTGAAACTTCTTGCTTTCCATGCTAGCCATCGCCTGTTTGCGCAATTCCGGGTCCTCAATTCTTTGGGCCCGTCCATACCAAGCGTCAAACTCCCGCTCCAAAACCGGCTGCACATGGCGATACATCCGATACAGCAATTGCCACGGATGTCGTAGCTCCCTCACGCAATTCCCTCCTAACCGACAGCGCGATTCCGCCGTGTCACATGCCTTTGCTGCCTGATCGGCATGCGCAGGCTCTCTTTCTATTAATAGTGCTATCTTACCATAAATACCGGCATGATCAAAAAGATTGGACGCTTACGCCGCCTCGTTCTTTATTGTTATCCCATCAAGCGCTTTGCTTCCAGATAAAGCACCAGCATAAACTTTTTTGTGTTGATTTTCGTCGACGACGGGCCGGGCTCGATCTGGTTTTCCAGCTCCCTCATCCGCTTGCGCACTTCGGTAAAATCAAAAAAAGTGGAGGCGTAGGTCTCGAATTTCGGATTCGCGTAGTCAGTCAGTCCAAGTGAGGCCAGATGGGAAAGCGCCTGGTAAATCGCCCGGCGTACCCGTTGCTCCGCCGCTTTTACTTCCTTTTGCAGTTCATAGCCGCTCGCCTGATCGCCCAGCTTTTTTTGCGCGACAGCCAAAAAGATTTCTTTTAATGCAGGGAATTTGTAAACGCCTGTTTGCATACCTTCTTGACGATGGAGATAATCGAGCATTTCCAGCAGGTCCTTGCTTCCGCTCTCTCCGATCATGCCCAGCTCGGTCAGCAAAAACTTGCCAGGTGTCTGGATTGTCTTCTCGGTAAACGGCTGTTCTCGCGGCTCTCTTGCCGCACCGCCCTGGAGCACGCTGAGCGAGCGTTGAATCCCTTCAATGGAACGCTGCAGCAAGATCCTCTCCTGCACTTTTTGCAAGACGCTCAAAACCTCCAGACGGTTGATCGGCTTTGTAATGTAGTATTCGATTCCAAGCGAATACGCCTCCGCGATCATTTCCTTCGACTCGATCTGGGAGATCATGACGATCCTCCCCTCGAAGCCGATCAGCTGCCGGATCGTTTCAATCCCGTCGCGGTTCGGCATCAGAAGATCGATCAAGAGAATGTCGACCTGTTTCAATCGCAAAAAATCTCCGTCAATTTGCGAGCCGTCTTCTGCTTCTCCCGCTATTATTCCCAGATCGGCATCTTCGATAATGTGAGCGAGCATCGAACGCACCGCCTGATCGTCATCCGTGATGAAGTAACGCATGCTATCAACCTTTCTGGACCAGATTTGCAACCGGCAAACGGATCGTAAAAACCGTTGTGTACCCGTCCGTTCCTTCCAACAGCTCCACCTGTCCCCGCAAGTTATCCGCGACTTCCTTGACATAGCAAAGGCCGATTCCCGTAGAAGGATTTCCTGACACGTCGTATTTGGTCGTAAAACCGGGCACGAAGAGAAGCTCCCGATTCTTCGGAGTAATGCCGGGACCATCATCCTTTACTGTAAAAAGAAGAAACTGGCCTTCTTCCAGCGTCACAGTGATGGCGATCGCACCGCGCTCGCGGATCGCTTCCACTGCGTTTGCTGCCAGATTGTTTAAAAGGGACAATGTCGTAAATATATGGCAGGCGAGGAAAGGAACATCCACCCGATAGGTCAGCCTGATATCCTTTCCGAGCAGCCTGGCGTACTTTTCGTTTGCCCGCACAATCACTTTCAGCAGTTCGCCCAGAGGCATGTAATCCCGGTCGTTTTCGTCCGAGATGAGCTTGGAGAGGCCTGCATAGATCCGCTGGTTGTCCTTTTTCACTTCGTGCACCTGTCCGGCAATCCGGAGCGCCTGCTTGGCGTAGCCCTTTCCCTGTCCGTCCGTTTCCTTTAGTCCCCGATAGAGCTCATAGCAGTCTCTGGTGATCTCCTCCACATCCTGGAGCGTCTTTTTGAGATGAATGGACTCCTCGTACAGGCTGGAAACGAGCATGAGCATGTGCTCATTTCGAGTGCGCTGCTGCTCCTCCATCCACTTGGCCTGCCGAAGCTGAATCATATTGAAGAAGCTCAGCACGAAAAAGCTGCGGATCAGAGCGATTACGGCGACAGAGCTGATCACTTCCCACTGAAAAACGGCATCCCACTGCGGAGAGCGGAAAGCCAGCTCGACCAAATTGGCGGCGATTTCGGCAACAGTAGCGAGCAAACCGACTGCTAACGGAACATGATGAAGCTGATTGACGCGAAACAGCGCAAAAATAACCGAAAAAGTGACGTAAAAGAAAAAAGCAGGAAGATGCATCTGGAACGATGCGAGCAAGTCAAAAGGCTCATCGGCGATCCAATCGAGTCCCAGCCGAAACAGGATGACCATGCATCCCGTAAGCGGCCCACTTATATAGGAAGGGATTTTCCTCAACCATAGCAAAAAAAAGAAAAAGGCCGTCGTTCCAAAGCTGATCCGAAAGTCATCCTGAAACGGGTGAAACTTCAGTTCTCCGGCAATAGGGACGGCTATCAGCATCAGCAGCAAAATGTATACGCTTTCTCTCATAATCGTTCGCTTTCTTTTGTCGAATGGTTTCGACATTTATTTTACTATATTTTCGTATAGTTTTTTGTAGTTTTTTATAGGTATGCGCTTACACTGCTTGATGGTAGTACCTTTGTCTTCGCATAAATATTGTATTCTTGCGAAAAAGAGGTACTATAGGAAATGAACAGATATTTTAAATAAGGGGGAATTTTCATGAAAAAACGCAGTCTCCTTCTTTCTCTGACACTGCTTCTGACCATGTCTTTGGTCACAGCCTGTGGCGGCGGTGGCGGAAACAACGCCCAAGGCGGCAATGGTGGAAGCACCGGCGGAAGCGGTGGCGGAAGCAACGATCCTTCCCAGTTGATCATCGCAACCGGCGGTACCGGCGGAACTTACTATCCTCTGGGCGGCGGTATGGCTGACCTGATCGGCAAAAATGCCGGCGTAACCGCTACGGCGCAAGCAACTGGAGCTTCGGCTGAAAACATCCGCCTCATTCGCGACAAGAAAGCTGATATCGCTTTCACGCAAAGTGACATCGCCGATTACGCCAGCAAAGGCGAAAATATGTTCCAGCAAGATGGCAAAATCGATGCATTCCAGGCGATGGGCGCTCTCTATAACGAGACGATCCAAATTGTTGTTTCCAGCGACAGCAACATCGCAAGTGTAGCTGACCTGAAAGGCAAGCGCGTATCTGTAGGCGCACCTGGAAGCGGTACCGAGATGAACGCACAGCAAATTTTGGAAGCATATGACCTGAAGTTTGACGATCTGCAACTGCAGCGCCTCTCCTTCGCTGATTCTGCGAAAGCAATCCAGGACGGCAAACTGGATGCGGCATTCCAAACTGCTGGAACTCCAACCGCTGCGATTACCGAATTGGCTGCGACCAAGGGCGTAAAAATCATCCCGATTGACGCAGACAAGATCGATGCGCTGATCGCAAAATATCCGTTCTATGTAAAAACAACAATTCCGGCCAACACGTATCAAACGGTTCCGGAAGAGATCAACACTGTTTCTGTCAAAGCCATGCTCGTTATTCGCGCTGACCTGAGCGAAGATCTGGTGTACAAAGCGACCAAAGCGATCTTCGAAAACACTGACAAGCTCGGCCATGCCAAGGCAAAAGAAATCACCATTGAAGAAGGACTTGCCGGCGTGAGCTTGCCTGTACACCCTGGCGCGAAGAAGTTCTTTGAAGAAAAAGGCGTAAAGTAATTACCCTATGTTTCTGCAAACGCAAGTAGGAACCGGGAAAGGGCGGACGTCGTTCCGCCTTTTCTCCTTACTGTGTCTCATCGCTGTGCTTTCCCTGGTTGTCATCCCCTTCTTCCCGTCTCTGGTCATCCGCGACACGGAGACAAACCGGCCGATCTGGAGCGGCCGCATCGAAGAAAATGGCACATTTTCCATACGTTGGACTCATTCCATTCACCGCACGCCCGTGGTAGAGACCTACCTCATCCGAGACGGGCACATCCTTTTATCCGAAATGTCTTTTCAGGATTACGGCATTGGCATGGAAAGCGAACTTGCTCCCGGAGAAAAGCTGATCAGCCAAGACGGCCAGTTTCGCGTTGTCAATATGAATCGCGCCTTCCCTGCCTTGCACCTGTTCATCGGTCAGGTGAGGGCTAATCATACACTGCTTTTCGCTGGAAGGGAAATACCGCTCGCAAGCGTCGACAGGCCGGGAGCGGCCGTTACCATTCAGGTGGAGAAGCGTTCCATTTTGAATGAGATTGGAGGGTACTAGATTGAGCACACAAAATATGAGTCAGCAAGAGATGGACCAGCTAATTGCTCAGTACGACAAGGAATCGGCCGTACGGAATTACATCGGCCCGATGAAATGGATTACCTTTTGTCTGTTGGTTTTGTTTACGGTTTATCAGCTAGTCAGTACGATCTTTTATGCCCTGCCCCCGCAAATCCACCGTCCGATTCACTTGGCCTTCGGTCTGGGTTTGATCTTCTTGTTGTATCCGCTCAGCACGAAAAGAAATAACCATAAGATTGGCATTTTCGGAATACTGCTGGCAGTCATCGCCTTTGTCCTCCCTCTCTATTGGGTATACGATTACGAGGGACTGGTCGTACGTACGGGGAACTTTACCACGCTCGATCTGGTAATCGGCGGTATCGCCATCGTACTCGTACTGGAAGCGGCTCGCCGCGTTGTCGGACTTCCGATCGCCATCATCGCCTCTCTGTTTTTGCTGTACACATACTTCGGTCCGTATATGCCCGGTTTCCTTGAACACCGCGGAAACGATGTCGACCGGATCGTCGGCCACTCGTTCTTTACGCTGGAAGGGATTCTGGGCACACCGCTTGGCGTATCATCTACGTTCATTTTTCTGTTCATCCTGTTTGGGGCTTTTCTTGAAAAGACTGGCGTAGGGCAATACTTCAACGATCTCGCCCTCGTCGTCGCTGGGCGCCGCATTGGCGGACCGGCAAAAGTGGCGGTCTTCTCCAGCGCTCTGCAAGGAACGATCAGCGGCAGCTCGGTCGCAAACGTAGTGACTTCGGGGTCCTTTACGATTCCCATGATGAAACGCCTCGGCTACCGCAGTGAATTCGCCGGTGCCGTCGAAGCCGCTTCATCTACTGGCGGACAGATCATGCCGCCAATCATGGGGGCGGCAGCCTTTCTGATGTCCGAGTTTTTGAACAAGCCTTACTTCGAAATTGCCAAAGCAGCTGCACTTCCAGCCATTCTCTACTTCACCGGAGTTTGGATCATGACCCACCTGGAAGCAAAACGCCTCGGCTTGCGCGGGCTGAAAAAAGAGGAATTGCCCGATAAAAAAGAAGTATTGAAACGGATTTACCTGCTTTTGCCGATTTTTGTGATCATCTTTACCTTGATGAGCGGTGTTTCACCTGAGATGTCCGCCATTATCGGGATTGCTTCTACGGTTGTCGTAGGCGCCTTCCGCAAAGAGACACGCATGTCTATTTCCGATATTCTGGAAGCCTTCGCTTCCGGCGCCCGGACGGCGTTGGGGGTAGTTGCCGCTACCGCTTGTGCGGGAATCATCGTAGGTACAGTTACCCTTACCGGTATCGGTCTCAAACTGGCAAACGGTCTGATTGATATGGCAGGCGGCATTCTCTTCCTGACCCTGTTCTTCACGATGATCGCTTCGCTGATTCTCGGTATGGGTACGCCAACGACAGCCAACTACATCATTACGTCGACGATCGCAGCACCTGCCTTGATCCAGATGGGTGTTCCCGATCTCGCCGCTCACATGTTTACGTTCTACTTCGGTATCGTTGCGGACATTACGCCGCCTGTCGCCTTAGCGGCCTTCGCCGCCGCCGGCTTAGCCAAATCAAAGCCGATGCAGACCGGGGTACAATCGACAAAGCTGGCGATCGCCGCCTTTATGGCTCCGTACATTTTCGTCGTCTCACCGCAATTGCTGTTGATTGATACCACCTTTATGGAATCGCTCTGGGTAATGATTACTTCTGTACTCGGCATGATTGGTGTCGGTGCCGGAATTATCGGTTTCTGGATGTCCAAATTGAATCCGTTGGAGCGCATCCTGGCAGCAGCCGGCGGCATTCTGGCTGTTATTCCTGGATTGACCACGGACATTGCCGGTCTCGCTCTTCTGGCAGCAGTCTTCGCTTATTCCATTTACAAAGGGCGTAAAGAAAAGCAGGTTACTGCATCTGCCTAAAAAGCGAATAAACCAACTGCATGTTTACGAAAAGCGGGCTCCTCTTTTAGAAAGGGGGCCCGTTTTTCGTATCAAGTTGAGCATAAATGATCAGGTCTGGCAAAGCTTGATCATCAGCAGCCGTTTTTTATCACCCCGGCATTCTCTCAGGGCTTCATTCTCTACGGCCTTCACTTTCTCATGCCTTGAAAAACGCCTTCATCATCGGCGGGGTTACCACCGTTGTTACTAACACAACGATCACGATGACCGGAAACAACTGCTCCGCCAATAGCCCGCTTTCCAGTCCGATTGCGGCAATGATCAATGCCACCTCGCCTCTGGAGACCATCGCCGAGCCTATGCCAAATGAGCTTCTCCAGTCAAAGCCGGCAAAAAAGGCGCCGACAGCCGAGCCAATCAGCTTTGTCAATATCGCCAACAGGCTGAGCGCTGCAATGACCCCTATGTAGCTGCCAAGACCTTTGAAGTCTACCGCGATCCCGATAGATGTAAAGAAAACAGGCACGAATACCGAGTAACCAATCGTTTCCACTTTTTCGAACACTTCATGCTTGTAATCGGTCAGACTGATCGCCACTCCCGCGATATAAGCTCCAATAATGTCTGCGACACCTGCATATTCCGCCAAAGCGGCATAGAGAAAACAGACGATCAGGCCGGCAGAAATCACCGATTCTGTCACGCGGAGAGGGGCAAATCTTCTTAGCAGCCAGGGAACGGCGATCCAGCCCAACAAAATGGCGACCACAAAAAAACCTGCCTTTTTGGCAATCAGCATGCCCAGGTTCACTTCGCCTCCGGCCGCACTCATGAGAAACGCCAGGATGATAATCACCAGAACGTCATCGATTACAGCGGCACCCAGAATGGTCATGCCTTCCCTGGACTTTAATTTGTCCATCTCTTTAAGGGCTTGCACGGAAATGCTCACACTTGTCGCTGAGAGCAGCAGTCCGAGAAAGATCGCTTCAAAGGTCGACATATCCAGAAACAGTCCGGTTGCATACCCCAGCGAGAGGGGGACGATGATGCCGATAACGCCCACATAGGCGGATGCCTTGCCAGTCCGCTTGAACTCTTCGATATCCGTCTCTAGCCCAGCGAGGAACATAAGCAAAATAACGCCGATTTCGCTGAGCTCATCGATAATTTCCGTGCTTGTGATGATGCCCAAAACCGCAGGGCCAAGGATAATCCCGATCAGAAGCTTTCCGAGAACCGATGGCTGTCCGATTCTGGCAGCGAGATCACCGGCTATTTTCGATGCGAGCAAAATAATCGCCAGCTGAAAGATAATCATGCGTACGACCACCACTCCTCCATGCCTAGCTTTTGAAATCGGGACCATTATTATGTCCAGATTCAGCTATCGAGACTTGGCAAATACAGCAATAGGCAACGCCGCGATTCCAAAAGAAAAACGGGCTCCTTTTTTAGAAAGGGGGCCCGTATCGTGTGAGATATGTTTTTCAAGAATGAGGCGGTGTGGGGATGTCCACCAGTCTCGTCCATCCATTTGCCTGCTCTACTCTCCGCTCTTTCATCAATTTTCCCAGCGCTCGTTTGAAGGCGGATTTGCTCATGCCAAACTTCTCCTTGATGACATCGGCAGGCGTATCATCTGTGTACGGCATAGCGCCATCCCGATTGCTCAAATACTGAAGCAGCTTGTCGGCATCTTCTCCGTACTGCACTTCTTTGCGAACGCGCATCGATCCGTTGATCCGTCCGTCTTCGCGAACGTAGCTGACTCGGCAGCGGATGGACTGGCCCAAGCGGAGGGGTTCTGTCATTTCGTCCCTGTGAATGAACATGACGTGCTCTTCCTCGGTGAATAAAAACGCCCCGGCCGCAATTACTTTGTAGACTGTTCCCTCGACCCACTGATTGTGCATCTCGCTCGTCGCTGGTACCGAGATTTTGGTGATTTCTTCCTCTGTGACCGGCTTGGCCAAAAGGCGCCCCAGCTTGTCCCGCTTCAATGTAACCAGCAGCCTGTCGCCGATCCGCGGCCACTCCGCCTTCAGCTTGGGCAGATCATCTGTGAACAGGAGCAAGTGCTTTTCGATGCCGTTGTCCAAAAATACGCCCATCCGCGGCATAATATCCACTACTTCCAGCCAGCCGTATTCATTCAAGCCTACATAGGGCATGTCCATGGTGGCCGCCAGCCGATTCTCGTGGTCATGATACAGAAAAACCTCTGCTGTGTCGCCTATGGAGAGCCTTCCTTCCGCTTCTCTGCGGTGGAGGAACACTTCATCTTCTCCGGCTCGCAGAAAGTAACCCGGCTCGATCTCCCTTTCCACGGTCATGGTCAAGAGCATCCCTGCCTGCAATCCGGCGGGAGGCGTGTAGGCCTTCTTTTTTGCCGCTGAGCTGATCAGCCTGCCGCTCAAATCGCGCAGCGGCCGTTTATTTCGTTGACTCCGCTGGTCTGGACGATTCCTTTGATTCCTTGGGTTTCGTTGGTTCATTTTCGTTTATCCTCGCTTCCGTGCATGTGCACCCTAACTATACCTATTTTCCTTTGGTAAATTCCACAACTTTTTACAACAGACAAGCACGATCCAGTGAAAAGAGGCAAGTCTCCCTTTTTCCCACATACATATGGTGTACAAGGGGGCAGTATTTTGTCCTTTTCCCCCTAACAACAATGTACATGTAAAGGATGGGAGCGAACAGACGATGTTGGTTTTGCTTGAGCATATTTTTCTCGGAATCGTACAGGGCTTAACCGAATTTTTGCCGATTTCCAGTACAGGCCACCTGGTTTTGTTCCGGATGCTGTTTGATATGCAGGAAGCCGGGCTGCTGTTTGATACCATGCTTCACTTTGGCACCCTCATCGCGGTGGTGATCGTCTTTTGGTCCGAGGTTCGACACGTTTTATTGAATCCGACCGGCAAGCTGGCACGATTGCTGTTCGTCGGAACGATTCCTACGGCCGCCATCGGTCTTCTTTTTGAGGACTTCTTTGAAGAAATATCACGGACTGGTTTGACGATCGGCTGGGAGTTCCTCGCTACTGGAGCGATCCTGTGGGCGGTAGAATCCATGCGCAGAGGAACCCGCACCTTTGAACAAATCACCTACGCCGACGCCCTGATAATCGGAACGCTGCAGGGTGCCGCCATTTTGCCTGCCATCTCCCGTTCCGGACTGACTATCGCAGGATCACTGATGCGCGGGATTGCCCGTGCGGATGCGGCCCGTTTTTCGTTTCTCCTGTCGCTCCCGGCTATTTTGGGGGCATCGGGTTTGCAAACGGTGAAGCTGATAAAAACTCCACTGGAAACAATCGATCTCATACCGATGATTGTAGGAACGGGATTTGCTGCAATTGCCGGCTATGTAGCCATTCGCTGGATGCTGAAAATTATCAGCAACGGTTCGATGAAGGGCTTCGCCGTCTACGTATGGATACTGGGAGCCGTCATCCTTGCCATGCAATTCATGGGACATTGATCGGACAGACAGGTGGCCGTGTAACAGGGTCCGACCTGTCTGTCCGACCGCCATGCAGCGCCGCCACACAGCCTTGCAACGGATCGAAACCTCATCAAGCGGCCTGAAAAACGGCATCAAAAACGGCATCGAAACGGCATGAAAAAAGCCGGCCCTAAGCCGACCGACTCCTTCATTTGCTTTCTTCCCTGTCGTCATAACGGCTGGCGACCAGTTTGGCTACAAGCAGGACAATCCCGTAAAACGCCGTGGCTAACAGCGAGGTAGCGAGCCAGGTCGCCGTTCCCAGAAACAGATACAGCAGTGCGTGAGCGGCAAAGATGCCGATCAACCAGACGAACACATTCATTCGGTTTATAAAGGACGCCAGGCTGTGCAAACTACGACACCTCCAACAAGAGCATCTCTTGTTGTTATTGCCGTTCCCGACTGAAGTTATCCCCGCCCATAATCACTTTCCTCATTTCCCCCAACCACCGAAAAGCCCGCCCGCTCGAGGATGTTTGCCAGCACGTCCAGCGGAGTGTGCGCCACCTGGGCGTAAAGTGCCTGGGTATGCAGGTGAGTGGCATTCGGAAAATCCTCCTGCAACTGGGAGCGCAATTTCTTGCCGCTGTCATCCTCGTCCGTAAAGATGTAGATCTCTTCTTCCTCTTCCAATTGCTCTTCCAGATGGGCAGCTTTTTCGGCGCTGTATGACCCGTACGTACAGACGATCAGGACCGGCTCCGCCAATACTTTTCGGAGCCTTTCCCTGTCTGTTTTTCCCTCGACGATAATAGCCCGTTCGTGATCCATCCCGGAGGCCTCCTTTCCCGGTTGTTCCACAAGTTATTTTATAGACTTAGTATACCTTACTTGTGTAAAGCGGGAGCGATATTGCGGCAAAAAGTGGCTGAGTAACGAGGTGATCGGGATGGAAACGTAACAGTGAGATGAACCCCGGAAAGGAATGAGTGCCACATGGCAAAGTGGAAAAGCGCGAAAAACCTGAACCAAAAAGGCTTGGCAGTCACGGGCTTGACGAGCAGCACAGTAGCTGACGACACGCATACAGAAGACAATCAGGGCCATTCCAAAGCGCATAATCAAGCGGATCGTACAAACGACAATCGTCCCATGTAGCAGGGACTGCTGGCTGAAGGAGCCTGACGGAACCTGAATAAACCGATCATAAGCAAAGAAGCCTGCTATCAAACAGGCTCCTTTGCTTTTTCATAAATTACCGCCGTATAGACGCGGCTTCACCCACCTATGCCCAGCAAGCGAACCGTGAATAAAAAGCGATGAGCAGCGTCTGCGGATATTCCTTTACTTTATCTAGGCTGCCTGCTATTCTGATCTGGTAAAAATATTTTGTCTGAATATTCGCAGGACGGAGAGATGGGTGTGGAATCGTCAGCATTGTGGAAAAACCGTTCGTTTCTGCTGCTGTGGCTGGCTCAGCTGACTGCCAATATCGGCGACCAGTGCTACAGCTTTGCCTTGCTGTGGTATCTCCTGCAAGCCACCCAATCAGGGACAGCGCTGAGTCTGCTGGCCATCCCTGAAATGACAGCGGGCTTGTTGTTCTATTTAATCGGAGGCGTACTGGCGGACAGATACAATCCTCGTTCGCTCATGGTCGGAGCTGACCTGGCCCGCATCAGTATCGCTGTCCTCGTTGGAATCATGACAGCACTCGGCGTCAAGCAGTTCGCTTTTTTCCTGGCCGCCCAATTTTTGATCGGTGTTTTCTCCAGCCTGTTCCACCCAGCTCGTACGGTCGCATTGAAGGCAATCGTCCCTATTGAACAGTTAAGCCGTTCCAACGCCATCCTGGATACCACCTTCCGGACCGTGCGTATCGCCGCGCCAATGACGATCGGTGTAATTGCAGCGAGGGTGCCCTTGTCCACCCTGTTTTTTATCAATGCGTTTGCTTATCTGCTGTCCGCATGCTTCCTCTATGCCCTGGGGAAAATCCCGCGAAGCGGTCAGGAAACGGTGACGAGCCGTTTATCTGCGGGGCAGTACATTCGCGACATCGGATATGGCTTAAAAGAGCTTCAAACCAATCGCTTGTTGTTCGTTATCCTGCTATTCAGCAATATGGGCTTCCTCGTCTGGCAGGTGTGCTGGAACGTAGGATTTCCTTTTCTCGCAAACGAGATGGGGCAAGGCGACAGCAGTATGCTCGCAGTCCTGATCGGCTTCTACGGGATAGGAAATCTGCTGGGCAGTCTCTTTATGGCCCGCCTCCAGTATCAGCGCCACCTGCTGGTCATCATCGCCGGTTGGCTTGTTCAGGCGGTCGGATTTCTTCTGCTGACGCAGGGGCTCGCCCTCCATTGGCTCGCTTTTTTGGCAGCCGCCATCGCGGGCGTTGGCGGACCTTTGATCGGAATCCCCACCGTTACCGCCATCCAAACAAAGGCGGCCGATTCCAACACCGGCAAAATCTATGCGCTGAATATGCTGATGTTCACCGGATTTTCCATGCTCTCCAGCAGCATGGGGGCCCTGTGGCTCGGAACATGGCCCGTCAAAGAGCTATTTTTCGCAAGCGGATTGTTCCTGGCCATTATGTGTGCGCTCGGATTGGCACTCGAGCGGAAGGCCAGACAGGACAAACACCAGTCATTCTCGGCATGAGCCGGGGGCTGGTGTTTTCTTTTTGCAGTTTTCAGAAAAGACGGATTGCATTCTTTTTTCTTATGTCATATAATCTGACACAAATATAAAATGTCAGATAAACTGACATAAAAGGAGTGGAAAGGATGGAACCGACATTCGCTTCTCTTGCCTCTGCGATTGATGCTACATGGGTCATGGTCGCAGCCATACTGGTAATCTTGATGCAAGCCGGCTTCGCCCTTTTGGAGGCAGGCTCGACCCGGATGAAAAATGCCGGCCACGTAGCAGGAAAAACCGTGCTCACCTTCGGACTTTGCACGCTTGCGTTTTGGGCCCTCGGTTTTGGACTTACCTTCGGAAACGGCAATGAATTTATCGGGCTTGGCGGATTTTTCTTCGATCCCTCCGGCGAAAACGCTGCTGATTCCTTCAGCA
>k87-667419_pt1 | contig 14180 bp, 11 predicted proteins | sample MGYA00084031_6733416 | MGnify analysis MGYA00084031
CCCCGTCGGCAAGACGCGGTGCGCCGGCGGCCATGTTCCCCGCCGGGCGGCCGGAGTTGCCGGTGCCGGGGTGGAAGGCGGCGCTGCCCGCCAACCGCATCGCTCCCAGGCCGATGCGGTTGACGGGCGGATCACCGGGTCCGAAGGTGCCCGCGGCGTCCGCGGTGATCGTCCGGGGGCTCGTCGCCGGAGTGCCGCACACCGCCGTGCGCCGCAAGCGGGTTCTCCCGGGAGCGGTTCTCCCCGGGAGGGGTGCTCAGGGGTAGACGTAGGTGTTCAGGGTGGCGACGGCGGCCGCCGGGTTGCCCAGGTCGTAGCGGTCCACGGCGAGGAAGTTGGGCTTCTTGCGCGCGGCGGGCATGCAGAACCGCTCGGCGCGGTCGGTGAGTTTGCTGTTGTCGTTCTGCGCCGTGGCGGAGATCGTGCTGTCGCGGAAGTGGTTCATCACGAACAGCGGGCGGAAACCGGGCTCGGTGCGGGTCAGCGGGATGTTGAGGTCGGCGCCGTACCAGCGGCTGTAGCAGGACCAGTCGGAGGAGCCCAGCCCGGCCCCCATCGACCAGTAGTTCTCCACCGTCCACTCGCGCTGGTACATCACACCGAAGCTGTCGCGGGTCAGGCCCGCGGCCTCGTCGGCGGAGCGGCTGTGGTCGGTGAAGATCAGCAGTCGCTGGTTGGCGGCGATCAGATCGGCCATTCTCGGCCAGCCGTTCTGCCGCACACCGGTCCGGTCGGGCCGGTAGAGCACGTCGTACAGGCCGTCGACCCGGGCGAGTTCACTGCGCAGGACGCCGGGGTCGACGTAGTCCTCGAGGAAGACGGTGATGAACTGGTCGGGGTGCGCCTCGAGGAAGTCGACCATGCGCTGGAGGTCCACCCACAGCGCGACCGGCCTGCTGACCAGCGTGCAGCTGTTGTGGCAGAGGATCGCACCGTCCGGGGTCTGGTGGATGTCCAGCATGAACCCGCGTACGCCGTCGGCGAGTTGCTGTTCGATGCCGCGGGTCTGGTTGGGCAGGAGGTTGATGAACGGCGGGGCGAAGCCGCCGTCGACTCCGTTGGCGTAGGCGTTGTGGGCGGTCAGGAAGGTGACCTGGTCGAGGGTGCGCTGGCCGGCCGGCGGCATGGGCCGGGTGGCCGGCCGTACCGGGGTGAGGTACCAGCGGGCGAGGTCGCCCGCGGGACCGACGGCCAGCTGTGCGGGGTAGGTGGCGCCGGCCGGTTTGGCGGCGACGGTCAGATGGCGGTCGGTGCCGGGGGCCTTGAGGGTGTACCGGTCGTCTCCGGCCGGTGCGATCTCCCAGGCCGCGTCGGCGCTGGTGCAGGGGACGACGCGCGCCTGGGTGCCGGAGCGGCCGAGGCAGCTGCCCGCCGTGTCGGTGTTCTCCAGGACGTACGACGTTCCGCTCGCCCGGAGGTTCCACTGCTGGTGGTCCTCGTCGCCCTTGGGTCTGCGCTGCTCCACGGCGCTTCCCTGGGCGGAGGCGTTGAGGCCGGTCGTGACGCTCTGGACGTAGTACGTCCCCTCGGGGGGAACGTCCGCCGCGGCGCCCGCGGGGGCCGGGGGTGCCACGACCGCGGCGGTCAGCGCCGCGGCCGTGGCGAGCAGGACGTGGACGGTGCGCATGACGGTGTGCCCTTCGTCCGGACGTGGCCGCGGCGCATCGCCGTGGTGCGATGTCCGCGGCCCGGTCGGCTTGATGTCAGGGGCATGACATCATGCGACGCACCTTCACGTCAGCCACCTCAGCAGTACAGGTTGTTGCCCGCGGGGACCCCGAGGATCTGAGTGAACTTCAGGTAGGCGTCGACGCGGCTCTGCACCTGGGCGGGGTTGCGGCCGTCGCACTCCAGGGAACCGTTGATGCTGCGGATGGTGTGGCCGAAGCCCGCGCCGCTGACCATGGCGTTGTGGCCGGTCATGGAACCGGGGCCGGACTGGGTGTTCCAGTACCACAGGGCCGTCTTCCAGGCGACGGAGGAGTTGTTCTCCACCTGCCAGGGGTTGTTGAGCAGGTCGATGCCCAGCGCATCGCCCGCGGCCTTGTAGTTGAAGTTCCAGCTGAGCTGGATCGGGCCGCGCCCGTAGTACGCCGCCTGGCCCGCCGGGCAGCCGTACCACTGGCTCCAGTCGCAGTAGTGCGGGTAGTTGGCGGTGTTCTGCTCGACTATGTGCACCAGCCCGCCGGTCTCGTGGCTGACGTTGGCGAGGAACGCCGCGGCCTCCTGCTTCTTCACCGTGTCGCTGCCGGTGTTGGCGAAGCCGGGGTACGCGCTGAGGGCGGAGGTGAGCCCGCTGTAGCTGTAGAACGGGTTCCGGTTCGGGAACATCTGGTTGAACTGCGCCTCGCTCACGACGAATCCGGCGGCGGAGGCGCTGGGGGCCGACTGGAGCACCAGGGCGGCGCACGAGACGGCGAGCGAGGTCAGGACGGCGGTCATGCGGCGTCTCGACACAGGGTCAACTCCTTTGTCCGGCACGACCGCACCCGTACGGGGGGCGGGGCGGGGCCCGGCCCTGTGCACACGCACCGGCGGTACCGGCCACGAGGTGGGGGGCGGCCGTGGTGGGGGGATGTCGGTGGCACACTCAACCGCGTTTGGTCTGTACCAGTCAAGTCCGGAAGTCGGTCAACTTCCCGCATCCGCGCCCCGGATGGCCGTCCGCCGGCGACCGGACACTCCTTGCCCCGGCGCAAACCCCTCCGTGAACAGCACGTTCCTGCCCTCGGCGCTCCGTGAGGTCCTCCGTGACGTCCTCCGTGCCGTCGCGTCCTCCGCCCGGCCGTGCTCCTCCCGCAGGAACGACACGTCCCTGCCACCGGCACCTCGCCCGGCGGCACCGGGAGAATCGCTTCCATGACCGTCGCCACGCACCCCCTCGTCACCCGTGCCCGCCGCCTCGCGGACGAGCTGCTCGCCCCGAACGCCGAACGCGTCGACCAGGAGGGCGTGCCCCTGAGCCACATCGAGGCGGTGAAGCGCTCGGGGCTGCTGGGGGTGAGCGCACCCGCGGAGTACGGCGGGGCGGCGGCGCCCGCCGCCGTGGCCCGGCAAACGGCGGAGATCCTGGCCGGGGCCTGCTGCTCGACCTGGTTCGTGACGACGCAGCACCACACCCCGGTGAGGCTGCTGGCGGACAGCGAACGCCCGGTGCGCGAGCGGCTGCTGCGCCCGCTGGCCTCCGGAGAGCTGCTCGCGGGGATCGCCTATGCGCACGTCCGTGCCTTCCCCCGGGTGCCCGTGCGTGCCGTGCCCGACCGCGGCGGCTGGCGCTTCGAGGGCACCGTGCCCTGGTACACGGGATGGGGGCTGAACGACGTGATGCTGCTGGCGGGCGTGACCGACACCGCCGAGGTGGTGTTCGCGTTCACCGAGGCGCGCGAGCAGCCGGGGCTGCGCCCGTCGCCGCCCCTGCGGTTCGCGGCGCTCACCGCCTCCCGCACGGTGTCGCTGGAGCTGGACGGCCTGTGGCTTCCCGAGGAGGCGGTCGTCCTGCGCACTTCGCAGGAGGAGTTCGCCGTGACCGACCGCCCCCGCAACACCAATGCCTCCCCGGCCGTCTTCGGCGTGGCCGACGCGGCGCTCGCCCTGCTGGACGGCGTTCCCGAGGCGGCGCCCACGGCGCGTTCCCTGCGCGCCCGCCTCGACGAGACACGAAAGCGGGCGTACGCCCTGTGGGACCACCCGGTGCCGCACGAGCACCTCGAGGAGCGGCTCGCGCTGAAGACACGGGCGTACGACCTGATGCGTGCCGCGACGACCGCGGCGGTCGTGGCCGGGGGCGGCCGGTCCCTGGTCCTGGGCAGCCGGGCCCAGCGGCTGTTCCGTGAGGGCATGTTCCTGCTGGTCCAGGGGCAGACGGCCGAGGTGCGCCGGGCCCACCTCGGCCGTCTGGGCGCCTGAGGCTCAGTTCGCGAACGCCACCCCCGTCGCGGGGGCGTCCCGCTCGCCGCGGGGGTGCCGCCACAGCCCCCGCGCGGCGAGCCGCGGCAGCACGCCCTCGCCGAACCAGTACGCCTCCTCCAGGTGCGGGTAGCCCGAGAGCACGAACTCCTCGATGCCGAGCGCCGCGTACTCCTCGATCCGCTCGGCGACCTCCTCGTGGCTGCCGACCAGTGCCGTGCCCGCCCCGCCGCGCACCAGCCCGATCCCGGCCCAGAGGTTGGGGTGGACCTCCAGCCGGTCCCGGCTGCCGCCGTGCAGGGCGAGCATGCGCCGCTGGCCCTCGGACTCGCTGCGGGCGAGTCCCGCCTGGACGGACCGCACGGTCTCCTCGTCGAAACCGTCCAGAAGCCGGTTCGCCTCGGCCCAGGCCTGCTCGGCGGTGTCCCGGGTGATGACGTGCAGCCGGATGCCGAAGCGGAGGGTACGGCCCTGCCGCGCGGCCGTCCGCCCGATCCAGGCGATCTTCTCGGCGACCTGCGCGGGCGGCTCGCCCCAGGTGAGGTAGACATCGGCGTACCGGGCCGCGACCTCGCCCGCGATCGGGGAGGAGCCGCCGAAATACACCTCGGGGACCGGGTCGGGCAGCCGGGCGAGCCGTGCGCCCTCCGTCCTCAGGTGCTCGCCGTGCAGGTCGACGGTCCTGCCGTCCCACAAGTCCCTCACGATCCGCAGGAATTCCCCGGTGCGCCGGTACCGGTCGTCCTTGCCGAGGAAGTCGCCGTAGGCCCGCTGCTCATGGCTCTCGCCGCCGGTGACGACATTGAGCAGCAGCCGACCGCCGGTCTGCCACTGGAAGGTGGACGCCATCTGCGCGGCCAGCGTCGGCGAGACGAGACCGGGCCGGAGGGCGACCAGGAACTTCAGGCGGTCGCTGGCCTGGGACACCATCGCGGTGGTCAGCCAGGCGTCCTCGCACCAGGCGCCGGTCGGCGTGAGCGCGCCGGCGAAGCCCAGGTCCTCGGCGGCGCGGGCGATCTGGCTCAGATAGGCGACGGTCGGCGGCCGGTCCCGCCCGGAGGCGGTGACCGGGGAGCCGTGGCCGCCTCCGACCACATGGCGGCTGTCGCCGTTGGTGGGCAGGAACCAGTGGAAGGTGAGGGACACGTGGGGTCTCCGATCGGGAACGTCCGTGGAAGCAGCCGGGGCTGCGGCAGGCCGTGCCGGGGCGGCCGGGTGCCGTTGCGCACGTACCGGCCGATGTGCCGGACCTTCCGGCGGACCGGGTCGCGCAGGGTGCGGATGCGGGCGTCACGCCGGTGCCGGTGCAGGCCGAGGGAGCCGAGCGCCGGGCGGGTGCCGGACACCTCGAATCGGCGTCGCCGGCGATCACATGGGCGGACACGGAGCTCACCCCGTCGCGGCCAGCAGCGGGGCGCGGCCGAGGGCCGCCGAGAACTGGTCGACGACCTGGGTCAGCGCCTCCTCGGCGGCCGGTGCGACGGTCAGGGTGCCGTCCTCGTGCACGGTGATGTCCTTGTCGAGGGTGAACCAGCCCTGCACGATGTGCTGTGCGCCCATGGAGTTCAGGACCGGACGCAGGGCGTAGTCGAGGGCCAGGACGTGGGCGAGGGTGCCGCCGGTGGCGAGCGGCAGCACGGTCTTGCCGGTCAGGGCGTACTGCGGAAGCAGGTCGAGCAGCGCCTTGAGGACGCCGGAGTACGACGCCTTGTAGACGGGGGTGCCGACGATCACGCCGTCGGCACGGGCGAACAGCTCGGTGGCCTCGGCGATCGCCGGGTGCCGGGCGTCCGCGCCGAGCAGGGCCTCGGCGGGGATCGTGCGGACGTCGAGCGGGATCACCTCGTGGCCCTGACGGGTCAGCCGCCGGTCGAGATGGCGCAGCAGACGGTTGGTGCGGGAGGAGGCGGAGGGGCTGCCGGAGACGGACAGGACGATGGCCATGGCGGTTCTCTTTCTGGGAGCCGGGGGCGCCCGTGTGCGACGGATGCCCTGAGGGAGCGGTCAGAAGTACCAGGCGGGCTCGGGCGGTTCGCCCTCCAGCACCCAGGGCCGGCCTCGCGGCGCCCGCAGGCGACGGGGGCGTGCAGGGTGCGGGTGCGGACGTTGCGCCAGAAGCGGTCCAGGCCCTCGGTGGCGGAGCGGGCGCCCGTGACCTCGAGGATGCGGTTCGTGACCCCCAGGGCGACGTCGGTGGCGCGGGCCTCGACCGCGGCCACCCGTACCGCGAAGTCGCCACGGGCCCGCTCGGTGACCGCATCGGCGAGTGCCTCGACCGCCCGGAGCGGCGAACTCGTCCTTGAACCAGCCGCAGACGGCATCGACGGCGAAGCGCCCGCCCGGCAGATGGTCGGCGGTGACGCCGGACCCGGCCGGGACGCCCGGGTGCCGCAGGCCGGGATGGACGGCGGCGGTGACCTTCGGGCGCCGGGCGGACATACGGGCACTCCTCCTGTGGATGATCGTTTGCAGATGATCGTCGTTGCGGACGATCGTCGTTGCGGACGAGCGGAAAAGCTTTCGAGCACACTTCGAGCACACCGCATTCCGGAGTGCGTGAGCAGCAGGAATTCAGGCGTGCGGAAAGAAAATCAGAAGAGCGGAGAAACGCGGGAGAAGGAAAGAGCGCGGCGGACCGGGACGATGATCAGACCGCGGGGCGACAAGAGGCACTGGAGACACGCACGAGATCGACATGGCGTCGCCGCGTGAAATCCAGTCGCATCGTCATGTCGGCGATCGTGACAGTGCCCGGCGAGGACCGTCAAGGAAAATCCGGCCGTTACATATTCCGGACCGCTGATTTTCACAAAGGTGTGACAAGCGGCGTCCGCCGGATGCGGATACGACGGGTGCCGGGGCCGCATCCGCTGTCGTCGGCGCGCCCTGCTTCCTCCGCACGGCCGGCACGGGCTGCCGGCCCCGTCCGCCGGTCTGCTGCCGGCCACGTCCGATGGTGAGGTGTCCCGGCGGGGTGAGCGGTTCCGGCTCCGGCGGGCATCCTGAGGGACGCGAGGTCATGGCACGGAGGGGCGCAGCGGGAGGAGCCGACGGCATCGAGGGCGTCGGCCGGGTCGGGCGGCTCCTCCGGACCGCCCCGGCGGTCCCGGGTGTCGTCACCCCGGACCGTGCGAGGGCCGGCCGCGGCTGAGGCCGCCGGCCGGGGTCCGCCGGTCGTGGCCGTGACCGTACGGCCTCTCCTCGCCGCCGTGGCCCGCCTCGTGGAAGTGCGCCGCCCGTTCGGCGATCACCGCGTCCGTGCCCGCGGTGTCCGGGGCCGGCCGCAGCACGCCGTTCCCGTCCCGTGAGAGTCCGGTGGGAGCCCCGTTGAAGTCCTGCGGGGAGCCGCCCCGGCGCACCGCGCCTCCCGCCCCGCTCCCCGCGCGCCGGGGCGGGCGCCCTCGCGCCGCTGCCGGCCGCGGAGGGCGAGCACCGCGGTGGGTTCCGTGCGCCCGGCTGCGGCGCTCCGCGCGGGCGCACACGACGAAGTCATGGGTAGGGCCCACCGGTAAGGGGGGATCCGGTGGGCCTCCGTCCGCCATGACGGCGCCTGGTGCGTCAGCGCGTCGCGCCGGGCCGGTAGCGCCGGTACAGGGCGACACCGCCGGCCAGCAGGGCCGCGCTCGCGGCGAGCGCGGGCATGGCCTGGTCCGCACCGGTGTCGGCCAGCGACGCGGGCTCCCGCGACTCGGGCGCGGGGTGCGTCACGGGCTTCGGCAGCGGGTGCGGCACGGCCTTCGCGGGCGGCTCGGACGCCTCGGGCGCGGGCTCGCCGGTCTCCTGGGAGGAGCCGTTCGTGGAGGAGTTGCCCTCGGTCGAGTTGCCTCCGCCCACCACGCTCACGCTGTTGCCGCTGATGTTCACCGGGGTGTGCACCGGCACCTGAACGGTGTTGCCGGAGAGCACACCGGACGAGTTCTCCGCGGCCCCCTGCGCCGTCGCTCCGCCGGTCTGGTTCTGCACCGGCCCGCCGGTGTTCCCCTGCCCCGCCGTGGTGCCGGTCGACGATGCCCCGTTCCCCCCGGCGGAGGTGTTGGCGCAGGCGTTGCCCGCCGCGGGGTTGAGGAGCCCCAGCACGCTCACCGCGTTTCCGCAGATGTTCACCGGGGTGTGCACCGGCACCTGAACGGTGTTGCCGGAGAGCACACCGGGCGAGCCGGCGGCGGCCCCCTCCGCCACGGCGCCGCCGTCCGCCGCGAAGGCGGCGGACATCGGCGCGGTCATCGCCATCGCGCCGGAGGCGGCGGCGAGAGCGATCACACTGTTCCGGGTAACCCGTTTCATCGGTCCCTGCCTTCCAGACATGGTCACGGGCGCTCGCCCGCACCGGGTAAAACGCCGGTGCGGGATCCGAGTTATGGCTTCGCGGCCTTTCACCCCATCGAGGGGCCGGTTATCGAACAACGAGCGGCGCCCCCTACGGCCGGATGCGGATTCCGGATACGGATTCCGGAGCCGGTGCCGAAACCCGGACGTGCGCCGACAGGCGCCGTTCACCGACGCCGCTTATCGTGAGCGGGGGTGCTGTTGCCGGAACCCGGCCGAGCGCTGCTGGAGGCACCGATGTCGGCCAAGTCGTCCGTGCGACGCGCGGCCCGGCACCTCGTGTGCGCCGGAGCCGCCGCGCTGACCCTGCTCGGCGCCGGACCGCCCACGGCGGGCGACGGCGGCGGGCGGACCGGCCTGGACCGGTTCTACGGCCAGAAGGTGACGTGGTCGGCGTGCGAGGCGGGCACCCCCGAGGACCTGCAGTGCGGAAAGGTCACCGTTCCCCTCGACTACGCGCGCCCGGAGGCGGGCACCCTCGACCTGGCCCTGGCCCGCTACCGGGCCACCGGGCCCTCACGCGGCTCGGTGCTGCTGAACTTCGGCGGTCCCGGTGTCTCCGGTGTGACCGAACTGGCCTTCGACGGCAGGCGGTTCATGGACCTGGCCGAGGGGTACGACGTGGTCTCCTTCGATCCGCGGGGCGTCGGCAGGTCCTCCCCGGTCAGCTGCGGTCTGGGCCCGGACGACGAGAACGCGCGGGCGGTCGGCGCGGCCGGTGATCTCACCGACCCGCGAACCGCCCGTGAGCGGCTCGCGGCATGGCGGAGGCTGGCCGCCGCCTGCGCGAGGCACTCCGGTCCGGTCCAGGCGCACATGAGCACGCTCGACACGGCCCGGGACCTCGATGTGATACGTCAGGCGCTCGGCGACGACAAGCTCAACTACCTGGGCTTCTCCTACGGCACCCGGCTCGGCGCGGTGTACGCGGCACGGTTTCCCGGCAGGGTCGGGCGGATGGCCCTCGACGGGGTGGACACCCTGACCGAATCACCGGCGGAGGAGGGGCTGGTGGCCGTCGAGGGGCAGCAGCGGGCGCTCGGCAGCTTCCTCGACTGGTGCGTGCAGGACACCGCCTGCCCGTTCGGCGACGACCGCCGCGTGGCCGAGGAGCGGATCGTCCGGCTCGTCCGCTCGCTCGACGAAAGGCCGGTGCCGAACGGCCTCGGCGGCAAGCTGACCGGCCAGGACCTGGTGAACGCGCTCGGACGGGCCCTCTACAGCAAGCGGCTGTGGCCCTCCCTGGAACGAGCGGTCGCCTCGCTGCTGCGGGACGGCGACACCCACGGCATCGAGGTCCTCTCCCACGGCGGCGTCGCGCTGCCGGAGCGGCGGGACGACGGGCCGGCCGGCACCGCGGCGATTCCGCCGGACAACCCGTCCGCCGCGCTGATGGCGATCAACTGCGCGGACGACCCCGACCGGCCCGCGGCCGAGCAGCTCGTCAGGGAACTCGGCCGGCTGGGCGCCGAGTACGAGCGGGCCTCCCCGGTCTTCGGCCGTCACCGGCTGAACGAACTGCTGATGTGCCACGGCCGTCCCAGGGGCACCGACTTCATCCGCGACAAGGTGAAGAACGTCGACACGGAGAAGATGCTGCTGGTGGGCACCCGCGGCGATCCGGCGACGCCGTACCGCTGGACCGTGGAGACGGCGCGGCGGCTCGGTCCGTCCGCCGTGGTGCTCGACAACCGGGCCGACGGCCACACGGGATATCTCTCCTCCCGCTGCGTGCACCGGAAGGTGAACGACTTCCTGCTGTACGGCTCCCTGCCGGCCAACGGCAGCTCGTGCGGGGAGGATCCGGGGCCTCCCGGAGGCATGTAGGGCGGGCCCGTTGACTCTGATTGCTCCGAATGCCCGATACGCGGATCGGTCCTATGGTGCTGTCATGAAGCACGATCCGAGTCCCGCGACCCTTGCCGAACTGCGGCGTCCGCGCAGTTATCCGGCCGTGTCCGTGCTGACGCCGACGCATCGCCGCGAACCCTACAACGCCCAGGACTCGGTCCGGCTGCGCAATGTCGTGACCGAGGCCAAGAAGCAGCTGGAGGCCGATCCGGCGGTCACGCGGGAGCGGCGCGCCGAGGTCGTGCGGCAGCTCGACCAGGCCCTTGCCGAGGTGGACCTCACGCACGCCGAGGACGGCCTGGTGATCTATGCGGCACCGGGCGAGCACCAGGTGTGGTCGCTGCCGCGCACCGTCCCCGAGCGCGTGGTGCTCTCGGACACCTTCCTCACCCGCAACCTGGTCTCGGCCCGTACCGCGGCCCGCCCGTTCTGGGTCCTGTCGCTCTCCGCCGACCGGGTGACCCTGTGGAGCGGCTCCGCCGACCACGTCACCGAGGACCGCACCGGCGGCTTCCCGCTGACCCGGGACCTCGCCGAGAACTTCGACGCCGAGCGCCAGGAGCGGATCGGCGACGCGCCGAGCACGTTCCGCGACGAGCGCACCCGCCAGTTCCTGCGCGAGGCCGACGCGGCGATGAGCGCCGTGCTGCGCGAGCATCCGCGTCCGCTGTACGTCACGGGCGAGCCGGCCGCGCTGTCCGCGTTCGAGGAGGCCGGCACGGTCGCCGGGAACGCCGTGCAGGTGCAGCACGGCGGACTGGCGCACGGCACTCCCGAGGCCGTGTGGCGCGCGCTCGGGCCGGTGCGGGAGGAGGAGGCCCGCAAGGAGACGGAGGCGGTGCTCCGGGAGCTGGAGGCCGCCCGCGGCCGCAGGACCTATGTGTCGGGGGTCGACGAGGTGTGGCGCACCGCCCGGGAGGGCCGCGTCCAGCTGCTGGCCGTGGAGGAGAACTACCAGGTGACGGTGCGCGACGACACCGGCGGCCACCTGGTGCCGGCCGGGAGCGACGAGCCCGGCGCCCGCGAGGACGTCGTGGACGAGATCGTCGAGCAGTGCCTCGAGACCGGCGCCGACGTCCGCTTCGTCCCGGACGGCACCCTGCGGGAGGCCCAGGGCATCGCGGGAGTGCTGCGCTACTGACCGCCGGGCCGGTGCCGGACCGAGCCGAACAGGCTGCTCAGGCCGCGGTCGACGGCCTTGGTGAGGTCCTCCTGGCCGGGCGGCACCACGGCATGGCTCCGCAGCAGGAAGCGGCGCAGCTCCGGTGTCTCGAACCGGAGCAGGGCCAGTCCGAAGGGCGAGTGCAGCTCCAGCACCGTGCGGAAGGCGTCGCTCGGCCACAGGCGCACGTCCCCGTCCCCCGCCTGCCGCTGGAGCCCCTCCTCCAGCAGATCCCGGGAGAAGGTCCAGGTGACCCCCTCTCCGTCGAGGGCGACTTCGGGCGGGAAGTCCAGGTGCACGGCCAGGGGGTCCGTGGAGACGTAGCGCAGGGTGGCGGGCACGGGAAGCTCCCGTCCGTCCGCGGTGATCAGGTGGGCGCGCGCGGGCTGTTCGAGGGTGATGTCCATGGTCGGTTTTCCCTGTGGGTCGTCGGGTCGGCCGTTGTGCCGTCGTCGTCAGGAGCCGCAGGGGCCGTTTGCGGGACGCCCGACCGGCCACCAATTCATGTGATCTGTGTCACACATTCAAGTGTGCCCTCGAAAGGGCACGCGGTCTTCCGGACAAGTGCCCGGGAAGCCGTGCCGTACGCCGATGGACCATCGGTCCACGCACGACACCTCGCCCCGCTCCCGCCCGCCACGCGCCGGGGGCGCGGCAAAGCCGCGTCCGAAGGGCCGTGGAACCGCTCCCCCGAAGGACTGTGGCATGTGCCAGAAGCATCCTCGGGACGTGTCTTGCCAAATCCCTTACGGTCCGTCGCCGGCTGTGCAACAGTCGTAACGGCCCCGCGCACCGCCGCGGCCGTACCGTCCCGCATGGAGTCCTGTCATGCCGTCCCGTCCCTCCACGGACCGCTCACCCGCCCGGTCGCCGGGGCGCGGTCCGCTCGGCGCGCCGAGGCCGCGGGCGCTCCGGCCCGGAGGCGGGGCGCACACCGTGCGACGGGACGTGCTCGGCGGCGCACCGGCTCCGCGGATCCGCCGGGAGCCCGCACCGCACGGCCTGCCCCCGCGCCGGCTCGCCGCCCCGGGCGAGCACCCGGCGCGTCCGGGGGACGACGGTCCGTCACCGGTGACCGTCGCTTCCGGCACGTCCTCCGCGACGGTCGCCGGCCGTCCGGCCGCCGCCGGCCCCGTCGACGGGGTGTTCCGCACCGTGCGCTCCGGCGGCGCCGTCCGCAGGGTGCGCACCAGGGGCAAGCCGGTGCCCGGAGCCGACGACGGCGCCGCCTCGGCACGGGCGGTGCCGCGGGACGCCGGCGAACCGCGTCACGACCGGCCGGCGCTGCGCGGGACCCGTGACTCGTCGCAGCGCCACCGGCACCGTGCGCGGACCGGGCACCGGCTCGCGGCCGAGCCGCGGGGAACGTGCCGCCGCAGCACGGCTCCCCGCGGCTCCCGCACCGGGGCCGTCCGGCACTCGCCCCGGCCGACGGCGGCGCCCCGCCCCGGCGCTCTTCCCCGGCACTGTTCCGCGACGGGACGGGGCGGACGCCCGGCACTCCGGCGGCGGCCTGTTCGGCGCCGCCCGGGGGCCTTCCGCGGACAGGCCGAGGAGCCCTCGGGGCGGGCGGCCCGCCCCCGCCGCACACCGGCAAACCGGTGCCCCGGCACCGGGGATCCCCGCTCGGACGGAGCCGGGGGCACCGGCCGCCGTGCTCCGCCTGCCCGCCCTGACCTCGTGCTCCGCCCCGGAACACGACGCACGGGAGCGCGTGCGGACGACCATGCGGAAGTCCGGCGCGCCCGGATGCCGCAGGGTGCCCGGACACCAGGGATGCCGTCGGCGGGACGCCCGCCGGGTGACGTCGTGGCCGCCGGCGCTACGCCGGTGCGCTCCCGCCGTTCACTCCCTTCTTGGGCAGGGCCAGCCGGATCTCCTCCCGCAGTTCGCTGATCTGCGGATAGCTGGCGTACGCGGCGGTGAGCCGGTACATCTGGCGCAGCCGGTCCCAGGTGCGGCGGGAGGAGTTCGACCCCATCGCCATCAGGGCCAACCGCGCGTAGCGGTCCGCCTGTTCGGGGTCGTCGGCGATGAAGCAGGCGGAGGCCATGGACAGATGGTCGAAGATCTTCGACCGCTCCCGTCCGTCGATCCGGAGGGCCAGGGCCTTCTGCGCGTAGTACTGGGCGTGCACGGCCGCGGACGGGTCGTGCTCCGCCAGCGTGCGGTAGGCGAGCGCCTGCATGCCGTACAGGTCCTCGTCCTTGAAGGTCTGCATCCAGTCGAGCGGCTCCCCGTCGCCCTTGTCGGAGACGAAGAGCTCCTCGGCCTGGCCGAGCGTGCGGCGCATGGCCTGCCCCTTGCCCATCGAGGCCTGCGCCCAGGCCTCGATGGTGTGGAACATCGCCTTGGTGCGCGGCTGGAGACGGTCGCCGGAGCTGGACTGGGCGAGCTCCATCAGCTCCAGTGCGTCGTCGGGGCGGCCCAGATGCACCATCTGGCGGGCCGCACGGGACAGCGCCTCGCCGGCGCGGGGACGGTCGCCGCCCTCCCGCGCGGCATGGGCGGCGATGATGAAGTACTTCTGGGCGGTGGGCTCCAGGCCGACGTCGTGCGACATCCAGCCGGCCAGGACCGCGAGGTTGGCGGCGACGCCCCACAGGCGCCGCTGGATGTGGGGCGGATGACGGTAGGCGAGCATGCCGCCCACCTCGTTGAGCTGGCCGACCACCGCCTTGCGCTGCAGCCCGCCGCCGCGGGCGGCGTCCCAGGCCCGGAACACCTGTACCGAGCGCTCCAGTTCCTCGATCTCCTGCGACCCGATGGGAGCGGCGTCGTAGCGGTCGAACCCGGCGGGGTCGGCGTTCAGGGGACGGTCGATCTCGGGAGCGTCGGTCTTGAGGGTCGGATCGGTGTGCAGCCAGTCGTGCATGGCGCTGCTGAGTGCGGATCCCGCGGCGAGCGCGGCGCCCGCGCCCACCAAGCCGCGTCG
>k87-276864_pt1 | contig 14171 bp, 10 predicted proteins | sample MGYA00084031_6733416 | MGnify analysis MGYA00084031
CGGCGCTCCGGAGCGCCGGGGATCCGAGGCGGAAGCGACGCGCCCGGTGGTGGGAGGGGGATGGGCGTGGCCGAACGGAGACTGGTGGCGACCAACCGCAAGGCGCGCCACGATTATCACGTGGAAGAGACGTACGAGGCCGGCCTGGTTTTGACCGGGACCGAGGTGAAGGCGCTGCGCGAGGGGCGGGCGAACTTGCGCGACAGCTTCGCCCGGATCGAGCGCGGCGAAGTCTTTTTGTACAACGCCCACATCAGCCCCTACTCCCACGGGAACCGCTGGAATCACGAGCCGACCCGGACGCGCAAGCTCCTGCTGCATAAAGATGAAATCAGGCGGCTGGCCGGCAAAGTGCAGCAGCAGGGGCTGACGTTGGTCCCTTTGGAGCTCTATTTTAACGAGCGCGGCGTCGCGAAGGTGCTCCTCGCCTTGGCCAGGGGTAAGAAGCTGTGGGATAAGCGCCGGGATATCGCAAGGCGCGAAGCAGAGCGCGAGGCTGAGCGGGCGGTCAAAGAGCGGGTCCGCGCGTAAAGCCGGTTTGTGGTATAATTGAACCGCGGTCCGGGTGTGCGGCTTCCACCGGCGCGGCATAGGACCGCCAGAGGAAAATTGCGGGGGCGAGCAGGCTCGACAGGAAGAGTGAGGACGGCGGATAAGCGAGTCGAGGTCCCACCCGCTCGTTAAACGGTGGACAAAAATAAACGCAGACAGAACTGCACTCCCTGCGGCTGCTTAATTAGCTGGCCGCACGCCTGACTGAGCCGCGCTCACCGGCCCAGTCCAGGTGTCACCTCAGTGAGCTATCCCGCCCCTTGGTCCGGAGGGGGCGGGTGAGCCTCGATCCGGACTAGCGGTTGAGGCGGCTTGCCTGTTGACTGCCTCATTCGCGAAGGGAATCGACAGGCTACGCTCGTAGAAACCGCCGTGCGATCCTTCTTGGACCAGGGGTGCGACTCCCCTGCGCCTCCACCAACGGCAGCTCCGGCTTCGGCCGGAGCTGTTGTATTGTTCATGCCCAGCTCATGGAAAAGGTGTACACCCTTACCGGCAGGGAAAGGGGCAAATCTTCATGAACCTATACGATTCAGAGGGTTTAGTCTGTCCAAGTCAGGGAGGCGGAAGGGATGATTGAGACACAAGGTCTGACCAAGCGCTACGGCGACTTGACCGCGGTGTCAGATCTAAACCTCCGGGTCGAAAAGGGCGAGATCTACGGATTCCTCGGGCCCAACGGAGCGGGAAAGACGACGACGATCATGATGCTCCTGGGCATTTTGGAGCCGACCGAGGGGACTGTTCGCCTGTTCGGCAAGTCTATGGACAGCGACTATTTCAACATTAAGCGGCGCATCGGTGTCCTCGCGGAGCACCAGTACTTCTACGAGGATATGACGGCCGCCGAGTACCTGCGCTTCTTCGGCGAACTATACCGCGTGGACGACATCGACAAGCGCATCGATCACGTGCTCGGCTTGGTCAACTTGGCTCATCGCAAGAACGAACTCCTCAAAGGGTATTCGAAGGGAATGCGGCAAAAGCTCGGTCTTGCCCGGGCGCTTTTGCACGACCCGGAAGTGCTGATTTTGGATGAACCCGTCTCCTCGCTAGACCCCTACGGCATCAAAGAGGTCCGGGATATCCTGATGGAAGAGAACCGCAAAGGGAAGACCATGTTCATCTCCTCGCACATTTTGTCGGAGATTGAACGGACGTGCCACCGGGTCGGCATCATGAACAAGGGCCGCCTGCTGGCGGAGGATACGATGGCCGACCTGAAGCGGCGCCTGATGGACGAAGTTCAGGTGGACGTGGAGCTGGAGGCGGTTTCGCCGAACGTGGTCCAAGCGCTGGACGCACTGCCTTTCGTGGTTTCGACGGAGGTCGTGCAGAACCGGGTGCGCATCAAGACGAAAGCGGATCAAGATTACCGCGGCCGGATCTCCTCGACCATCACGCAAGCGGGCGGCGTCGTCCTTTCGCTGAGCCGTCACGAGATGAGCTTGGAGGAGGCCTTCGTAACGATAACGGAGAAGAACCTGTCGTTACTGACAAAGGAGGGTCCCGCGGCATGAGCATCGCGCATCGCGTTCACGCGATCAAAGTGACGGCGAAGCGGGAGATCCGGTCGACCCTGTACGGTGTCGGCCTTTACGTGACGCTCACGCTCATCTTTTTGAGCTCGGCTTACTTCTTCGTCAACAGTTCGATCCGCAGCGCGTTGGACGCCGGAATTCTGGCACTGCATAACCCCATTACGGAGCCGTTCTTCTTCTCCGTGGGCATGGCCGCGACGTACCTTGGCCTGTGCTCGGCCCTGTCGGTCTCCCGAGACCGGGACCAGGGGACGCTGGAAGTGCTCTTTTACGGCCCCGTGGACGCGGTCTCGTACCTGCTCTCGAAGTTTGTTCACCAAATCCTGGCCTTCGTCGTCGTTTTGCTCTTCGCCTTGCTCAACTTCTATCTGATTTCGCGACTGACGAATCTGGGCTTTACGGCCGATTTCCTCGGCTTCCTCGTTCTGTCGCTCTTCTTGACGTCGTGCATGGTCAGTTTCGGCATCTTTTTGTCGGTGAGCACCCGCCGGACGATGGCCTCAATCATCGTCTTTTTGGGCCTTGTCTTCTTCTTCCTCGCTTTCTCGGTCGCCCACTCCGTCGTCATGCGGCTGCCCGGTCAGAGCATGACGCCCCTGCTCGTCTACGTGCGGGTGATTATCGACAATATGAACAGCGTCATGCAGTGGATTTCGCCTCTTTCGTACTTCAGCCGCGGGATGACCGCCGTCTTAATGCGCGACTACGTGCAGTATGCGGTGAGTCTCCTCTCCTCCGTTGTCTACAGCGCTGTGCTGCTGACGGTCAGCGTCTATATCTTTAAGAAAAAAGGGGTGCGACGCTGATGCGCGCAATCGCGGGGAAGAGTATCGCTGGCGTTTTGCTCTTTGTTCTCTCTCTCCTTTTGCTGGCAGGGGCGGCCTTCGCTCAGGAGTCGTCCGGGAGCGCGGCCCAAAGCGGGCCGTCCAGTGAAGACGTCCGCCGGGCTGTAGAGCAGGCGGCCGGAGCCGCGCGGCAAGCGATCGAGTCGCTGCCCGACCCCTCCCAGGCGGCGACGCAGGCCACGGAGGAAGCGCTCAACCAGGGTAAGCCGGTCCGGGAGGAGATGTTCGTCTACTCGCTTTCGCCGTGGACGGGTAAGCAGTTTGGAGGCACCTTCGCGCCGCGCGAGGCGAAGACGATGTTCCTCATGGCGGGAGCCTACTCCATTGTGAACGCCCAGCGGACGGAAGTGTACTACTGGCCCATCACCAGTGAGTACATGGCCAACTGGTTCGAACTGCGGGAAGAGGTGCCGGGCAGGCTCCAGATTGAGCAAGACGGGAAAGTGATCGCAACCCTCGATCGCGTCGATTACGGATACTACTATCCGGAAGGATACGGGGGCGCGCAGCAGCTGAAGCTGGGCGAAGAAGCGATCGCGACGTACGAAGATTATCAAAGCCGCCTCGACGGTTACTACGATGCGCTCACCCAGTACTACGAAGAGCAGCGGCGTTGGCAGCAGACGATGGACGTGATCTTGCGGGAGGTGCGCGAGAGCGGACAGCCGAAGGACCCCAGCGAGATTCCGGAACCGCCGAAGCAGCCCGAACCGCCGAAAGACTTCTCGTACCAGCCGCGGCGGGCCTTCGCCGTCAACCTGCCCAAGGGGCGCTACACCGTGAAGATCATCGGCGAGGACGGTCAGGTGGTGCCGGAGAGCGAGCGGACGCTGGTCGTCTTCGGCCCGCGGCGCACCGGTGTGGGCTACGACGTGATCCCGGAGCACAAGTGGACGCGCCGCTTCCAATCGAACGACAGCAGCGACGTCTTCTACTTGGACGGGACGCGCGTCTTTTACATCCTGCCGTACCACGCCCGGGAGTTCAATATGTACGAGTACACCAAGATGACCAACCTGCACAAGCCCCTTGAAGGAGAGGGCACCCGTTCGGCCTGGGCGTGGGCCCAATTCGAGCCCATCGAGTCGGCCACTTTGCAGGTACTGAAAGACGGGCAAGTGGTGCAGGAGATCCAGCGGGAACCCTTTTACGTGAAGCAGACGCCGGGCTACGCCTTGGGTTACGAGATCGTCCGTTTCGACCCCAAGGCCGATCCGCTGCTGGAGGGGCGGCAGCCCACCTTTGAGGCGTACCGCGTGGTGATGCGCGGCGACGGCGATTACGTGCTGCGCTTTGTCGACGCCGACGGCAACGTCCTGGAGGGAAGCGTGCGCGCCGTCAGGGCGTTGAAGCAACCGGGCAACGGGCTGTACGGCGTTTCGCTGATCCCCCTCGCGATGGGCGTCGTCGTCTTCGGGTGGCGGCGCACGAAGCGGCGCCGCGGCCCGGCAGGCGAACTGGGCGAGTAAACGGCATCGTCCGCTGGCGGCAGCTGGGCGGGTGGAGGTCGCCCTCCAAATGGACGGCGGCTTCGCCCGCCTTCTTTTGTTTTCACCCCGGAGCGCGAGCGAGGGGGAAATGCGCGCTTGGTTGGAGAAAAAATCCTCCATCCCGGCGGGAGAACGCGCTTTTTTCGAGAATGAGCTTCGTCAAGGCAGATGCTTTCGGCCGCGCAGGAGGACGAAGCATGTCCCAGGCTCCTCGGATCGTGAAAGGAAAGCTGAAGGCCATTATCGTTACCGTCGTCGCCTGGGCCGCTTGGTGCGCCGCGGCGGCCGTACCCTCAGCCGCGTCCGAGGTGCACTTGGAGATCGGCGGCACTTTGGTGACGGACCGGTATCCTCCCCTCCTCACGCCGGCCGGATTTATGGTTCCTGTCAACCTGATCGAGCATTTCGGAGGCGAAGTGCACTCGGACGGGGAGCGTTACGTTCTGCGCTACACCTCCTCCGAAACAGTGGTCCGCCCCGGTGCGGCGGAGGCCGTCACGGCCCGGGGCACCAAAGCTTTAGCGGAGCGCCCGGTGGAGATGGGCGGCACGTTGTACGTCCCGTTGGGCTTGATGGCGGATATGCTGCAGCTCCGGGTGAACTGGGACCCCGGGCAGCGAGTGCTGAGCCTAAGCCGCTGGAGCGCCCTTTCGTCCGTCCTCGGCCGGCGCTCCGGAGGAGGCCGTCTTGATGAGTCCGCCGTGCCGGGCGGGGACCGTCGCGCCTTGCCCTCTGCTGCGGAAGAAGCCGGAGGGGAAGAAGGCCGGACGGTTGCAACAGCCCCCCCGCGCGTCGCCGCCACGCTGATCGTTCCCGGTGCGCCGACGACCGCGTCCTTCGTCGGGCCGGCTCCCTTTAGGCTGGAGCTGCCCGCCGGTCCTCCCGTCGCGCGGACCGAGCGGCAGAACCGCTGGGACGCCTTAAAGGAGCAGACGGGCCTGGCGCTGGAAAGGGAGACCGTCGACGGCAGCGAGCGCTTCACGCTGCGGGCAGAGGGCGAGATCGAAGTGACGACGGCGCTCCTTGTGGAGCCCTTCCGCCTGGTCGTCGATATCGCGGGCGCCCCCGGGCAGAGTTTGGAGCCGTGGGCCGTGGCATCGGCGGTGGTCCGTCAGGTCCGGGCGCGCTCACACGAGGGGAATCTCCGCCTCGTCTTTGACCTGGAAGAAGGAGTGGGCCATCGCGTCGAGGAGGTGGGGGCGGGCGAGGTGGCGATTGTTTTTAACCGCCCCCTCTACGGCATCGCGGTGGAGCCGGCGCCCTACGGGGGCCGCGTTCGTCTCGACGTGCACCCGAATACGCCTTACCGGGTGACGCACCTAAAAGCGCCCGATCGAATCGTCGTTGACCTGGAAGGAACGACGCTCCTTCCAGGGCCGACGCAGGTGGACGTGGCCGAGGGGCCCGTGGCGCGGGTGCGAGCCGCCCAGTTCTCGCCCCAGATCGTGCGTTTGGTTCTGGAGCTGAAGGAACCGGAGGTTCCCGTGTGGCTGGAGGCGGGGGAAAGCGTGCTGGTCGCGCATTACGGCGAGGACGACGGGAGCCTTATTGCGTACCGGCCCATCGATTCCCGCCGCTTGCTCATTGGAGCGCGGGGCGTTTCGGCTGAGGATATCTCGGTCGTCCGCCTCTATCAACCAGACCGGATCGCGATCGATTTCAAGGGACTGCAACTGCCCGCGGGCAAGATCGAGGAGTACCTTGATACCGGGCCCGTGTTCCGCTTGCGCGCCGCCCAGCTCGACGCGGAGCGAGTGCGCGTCGTCGCGGACTTGCGCTTCCACGTCACCTTCCGGGTTGTGGAGGCCAGGGGCCGCACTGCCGTCCTTTTGGAGCAACCGCTCCTGGCAGGGCGGCGGATCGCCATCGACCCCGGTCACGGGGGGCACGATCCGGGCGCCCTCTCCGCCTCGGGGCAGCTGACGGAGGCGTTCGTCAACCTGGACATATCCCGGCGACTCGAAGCGCTCTTGCGGGATGCGGAGGCGCTGCCGCTCATGACGCGAACGGGAGACGGCTATGTCGATTTGTGGAGCCGTTCGGATCAGGCCAACGAGTTCGGCGCCGAGGTCTTTGTCAGCATTCACAATAACGCCTCGCGGACGGGGAATGCGGCGGCCAGCGGGACGGAAACCTACGTGCAGCCCGGCAGTGAAGCCTCCGTACGCCTTGGGCAGAGCATCCAACAGAGTGTCGTCTCGGCTTTAGGCACCCAAGACCGGGGGCTCCGCCCCAATCCCGGTTACATCGTGCTCAACCGAACACGGGCTCCGGCGGTCCTGGTCGAGGTGGCCTTTGTTACGCATCCCGAAGATGAAGCTCTCTTGTCACAGGACTGGTTCCGGCAAAGGGCGGCGGAGGGGATCTTTAACGGGCTCTTGCAGTACTTCGAACCGTCCCAGGATGAGCGCGGCGCCGAGCCGCTCATCCTCGAAGGGGAGACCTCCGGCCGGTGGATCGCGCTGGCGGAGGGGCCCGCCGATCCTGTTCGCCAGCCTTGATGCAAAGCTCAAGTCAGGCCGGCACGGCTGAGGGAAGGGGACCCGCTAGATGAAGGTATGGCGCAGGGCGACCGTCGTCGCCCTTTTACTTGCCGTGGGCGCTGCTTGGACCGTTGACCGGACGGGTTCACCGGCGGCGCGGCAATACGAACCGGGCCTGGTGCCGGTGACGCTTTACTTTGGCCATCCCCAGGCTCTGGGCGTCACACCGGAGGTGCGCTGGCTCCCTCCTGACGCGGTGCATCCGGCCCGCCTTGTCCAGGAACTGATTCTTGGGCCCCGCGATCCCCAGCTGCTCCCCGTTCTATCAGCCAGGGCGCGCGTATTGTCGGTGGAGCAGCGAGGCGACACGGCCGTGATCGACTTCAGCGCCGACGTGGTGCGCGACCATCCCGGGGGCTCGGCGGGTGAGATCATGACCGTCTTCGCCGTGGTGAACACCTTGACGGAGCTGCCCGGAATCCGGCGAGTTTTGTGGCTCATCGAGGGGAGCGTCGTCGAGACGTTGGTGGGTCACCTGGACCTGTCCCGGCCGCTGGAGCGCAGCGCGGAGGTGATTGTGCCCCGGTGGCGCCGGGTGTAGCGCGAAACGGCGCAAGGCACACCCCGGCCGGTTTCGTGCGTATGATGGCGCGGACGCCCGCAGCGGCCGCCGTGCGGACCGGAAAAGAGGCGGAATAATGGTTGAGCGCACGGCCCAGACTCCACGCGATAGGCGATCGCTGCCGCTTGAGCGAAGTCAAGAAGGTGACCCTTTATGAGTGAGTGGCTGGGAAAAGAGGTCTCCGTCGTCGGCTTGGGCAAGAGCAATCTGGCGCTCATCCGTTATTTGGCGCGCAAAGGGGCCCTGATCACCGCCCGCGACCAAAAGAGCAAAGAGGAGCTGGGCGGCGCCTATCGGGAGCTGGAGGCGCTGGGCGCTCGTTTCTGTTTGGGGCCGGGTTATCTCGAGAACCTAGGCGACGCCGACGCAATCTTTCTCACCCCCGGAATGCGCAAGGATTTGCCGCAGATCGAGACCGCCCGCCGAGCGGGCGTGCCCATTTTGAGTGAGATCAGCCTCTTTTTCGACCTGTGCCGTGCGCCCATCGTGGGCATTACCGGCTCCAGCGGCAAGACGACCACGACGACGCTGGTGGGCTCCCTCTTCGAGGCGGCGGGCCTGCGGGTGTACGTCGGCGGGAACATCGGCCGCCCCCTCATCGAACAGGTCGACGATATCCCTGAAAGTGCGATTGTCGTTTTGGAGCTGTCCAGCTTCCAGTTGGAGCTGGTGGAAAAATCGCCTCGGGTGGCGGTGGTGACAAACGTCTCGCCCAATCACTTGGACGTGCACAAGACAATGGCCGCCTATGTCGAGGCGAAGCGGCGCATTTACCGCTTCCAAGGCCCCGAGGATCATTTGGTCTTGAACCGAGACAATTCGTACACCCGGGCGATGGCACAGACGGCGAAGGCCCGCGTCTTGTGGTTTTCTCGTACGCAGGAAGTGGAGAATGGAGCGTACTGCTGCGAAGGCCGCATTGTCATCGCCCGGGAGGGCCGGTCGGGTCGCTCCATAGTCGACGTGTGCGGCGTCGACGAGATCCCGCTGCTCGGCTCGCACAACATCGAGAACGTGCTGGCCGCCTGCGCTGCGGCGGCGCTTGTGGGCGTAACGCCGGGGACCATGCGCGACGTGGTCACCTCCTTTACGGGAGTGGCGCACCGCCTGGAACTGGTGCGAGAGGCGAACGGGGTGGCCTACTACAACGATTCCATTGCCACCTCGCCCAGCCGCGCGATGGCCGCCCTCAAGGCGTTCCAAAGGCCGGTGCATTTGATCGCCGGCGGTTACGACAAGGCCCTTCCTTTTGACGAATTCGCGCGCGTCGTGTGCGAGCGCTGCGCAAGCCTCTTTCTTATCGGCGAGGCGGCCGGCAAGATTGAGCAGGAGGTGCTGGCCGCGTGCGCCGAAATGGGACGGGGGCCCCTCATCCGCCGAGCCGCTTCGTTAGAGGAAGCGGTGGAGGGCGCAAGCCGCCTCGCCCGGGCGGGAGAGGTGGTCCTCCTTTCGCCGGCCTGCGCCAGTTACGACATGTTCCCCAACTTCGAAGCGCGCGGCGAACGGTTTCGCAAAGTGGTGCACGCCCTGACCGAGCAGGACGTACCCCATGCGACGGCGCGGGGCAACGAGCGCTAAGGTGAAGGATGATGTGTTGGCATGGAACGAGTCGACGGAAGACGCCCCGATGAACTGCGGCCTTTGCGGATCCAGCGGGGGTACCTCGCCCACGCGGAAGGCTCTGCCCTGATTGAGATGGGAAAGACGCGGCTCATCTGCGCCGCCAGCGTCGAAGAGCGGGTGCCACAGTGGCTTAGGGGCAGCGGCCAAGGGTGGATCACCGCCGAGTACGCAATGCTGCCGCGAGCGACCAAAGAGCGGACGGCGCGGGAGTCGTCGGTGGGACGCGTCGGGGGGAGGACCCATGAGATCCAACGCCTTATCGGGCGGGCCTTGCGGGCCGTCGTCGACCTGTCGGCCCTGGGAGAGCGGACGATTTGGGTCGACTGCGACGTGATCCAAGCTGACGGCGGGACGCGCACGACGGCGATCACGGGCGCCTACGTCGCGCTGGTCGACGCGTTGATGCACATCGCGCCGGAATGCGGCTGGAAGCAGCTGCCGGTGAGCAATATCGTCGCGGCGACGAGCGTCGGAATTGTCGACGGGAGGGCACTCCTCGATTTGTGCTACGAGGAGGACGCCAACGCACAGGTGGATATGAACGTCGTAATGACCGACCGGGGCACCATCGTGGAGATCCAAGGGACCGCTGAGCGGTGGCCGTTCACGAAGGAGGAGATGTCCACGCTGATGGGCCTGGCCGAACTGGGCATCGAGCGGCTCATCGCAGAGAGCCGTCGCACGCTCGCGGACGTGCTCGCTTCGCCCCTCGGCGCCCAGCTCGCGGCGAACGTGGCGAAAGGGTGAGGCGAGTGCGACTGGTGCTTGCCACCGCGAACCCGGGAAAGGTGCGGGAGCTGCGCGACGCTTTGGCGGCTTTGGGCTTCGAGGTCGTCGGTCTAGCCGCTGCCGGCCTTGCTCAAATCGAGGAGACGGGGACGACGCTCACCGAAAACGCCGTCGCGAAAGCGGTCGGAGCCGCCCGGGCCAGCGGCGAGTGGGCCTTGGCCGAAGACTCGGGCTTGGAGGTCGATGCGCTGGACGGCCGTCCCGGCGTGCATTCCGCCCGCTTTGCCGGACCGGCTGCGACCGACGCGGAGAACGTCGCCCGGCTCCTGAAAGAACTGGCGCACGTGCCCGCCGATCGGCGCGGGGCGCAGTTTCGCTGTGTGATGGCGGTGGCCAATCCGGCGGGGGAGTACTGGACGGCTGAAGGGGTTTGCCGGGGAACGATTGCGACGGCGCCCCGGGGAACGGGCGGCTTCGGCTACGATCCCGTCTTTGTTCCCGCCGGCGAGGAGCGCACCTTCGCACAGATGACCCTCGCTGAGAAACGGGCGCTGAGCCACCGGGAGAAGGCGCTGCGCGCGCTGGCCGACGTCCTGGGCCGCTTGCGGGAAGGAATGCTACGAGGCGGCGGTCCGCTTGACACGGAGACGTGATTATTTTATGATGAGGAAGTCAGCGTCTACCCAACGCGACGGCGCGTCGGCGCAGCGGGGCGTGGCGCAGCTTGGTAGCGCGCCTGCTTTGGGAGCAGGAGGCCGTGAGTTCAAATCTCACCGCCCCGACCAGTTTCGCTCCAGTAGCGCGTGCGCTCTGGAACTGCTGCGGCAAATGGGTTATAATAGAGATTGTAAAGCGCGGGTGTAGCTCAGTGGTAGAGCCCTGGCCTTCCAAGCCAGTCGCGGGGGTTCGATTCCCCTCACCCGCTCCAACCTTGCGCCTGTAGCTCAGGGGATAGAGCAGGAGCCTTCTAAGCTCTGTGTCGGGGGTTCAAGTCCTCCCAGGCGCACCAGTTGATCAGGCATGCTCGTTGCCTGCAGAAGACGCGCGCCGCAGCAGGTCCGCGACGTGCATCAAGTTATGGTGGGTGTAGCTCAGCTGGTTAGAGCGCCAGGTTGTGGCCCTGGAGGTCGCCGGTTCGATCCCGGTCACTCACCCCAAAGAAAGATGGCAGGGCGGCAAGCCCTGCCATCTCTGTTCGGTCGTTCACCTCTTGCCGAGTCTTCCAGCGGTTTGGTACAATGAGCCGATGACGCGAAACCATGATGTGCGGGCGTGGCGGAATTGGCAGACGCGCTAGACTTAGGATCTAGTAGGCTTTGTCCTGTGAGAGTTCGAGTCTCTCCGCCCGCACCACCACTCTGCGAGTGAAGGGGCTTCTCCCGGAAGGGCGGGCTCCTGTTGTTTGTGCGCTCCGATTCCCGAGCAGAGGCAGTGAACGGGGGGCGCATGGGGAGGATGACCAAGTGAAGGCAGTGGCGGAGAAGATTACGGAAACCCGCGTGGCCCTCACCATCGAGGTCGATGCGGAGCAGGTCGACGAGGCCTTGGAGCGTGCTTACCGGAAGGTGGTGCGCCAAGTGACGGTGCCCGGTTTTCGCAAAGGGCGCGTCCCCCGGCGCATTATCGAGGCGCGCTTTGGCAAAGAGATTCTTTACGAGGATGCCCTCGATGAGCTGATCCCCAAGGCCTATTTTGAGGCGGTGACGGAGCACGAGCTGGATCCCATCGACCAGCCCGCCTTCTCCGACGTACAGATTGAAGCGGGCAAACCCTTGCGTTTTCGTGCTGAAGTCGACGTCATGCCCGAAGCCAAGCTCGGGGAGTACAAAGGGCTCAAGGTGGAGAAGGAGATCGAGCGGGTCGAAGAGTCCGATATCGACCACATGCTTGAGCACCTGCGGGAGGAGCACGCAGAGCTGGTTTCGGTTGAGCGGACGACGGTGCAGGAAGGCGACTTCGTCCAGATCGACTTCGAAGGATTCGTTGACGGCGAGCCCTTTCAGGGCGGCGCGGCCAAGGGATACACCGTCCAAATCGGCTCGGGACAGTTGGTCGACGGCTTCGAGGAGCAGCTCGTGGGGGCCGAAATCGACTCGGAGGTCGAAGTGCGGGTCACGTTCCCCGGCGATCACCCCAGTGAGGAGCTGCGGGGGAAAGAGGCGCTCTTTAAGGTGACGGTCCGAACGATCAAGGAGCGGCGCTTGCCCGAGCTGAATGACGAGTTCGCCGCCGATGTGAGCGATGCCAAGAGCTTGGCCGAGCTGCGCGAGCAGATTCGGCGGGACATGGAAGAAGCGGCGCGACGGCGGGCTGATGAGCAGACCCGGCGGAAGCTGGTCGAGATGGTGCGCGACGGCAGCGAGGTCGCGGAGATTCCCGAGGTGCTGGTGGAGCGGGAGCTGAACCGCAGGATTGAAGATCTGGTGAGGATCATCAGCCTTCTGGGCCTTTCCCTCGAGGAATACCTGCAGCGGACGGAGCAGAGCCTGGACGATCTAAGGAAGGACTTGCGCCCCGGCGCCGAAAGACAGGTGAAGGAGAACATCGTCCTGCATACGATCGTGAAGCGCGAGGGGATCACCGTCGAGCCGGAGGAACTGGACGCGTTCATTGAGCGTCTCGCTGCCGAATCGAGCAACCCCGAATCGGCGCGGCGGCGCTGGCAGGATCCCGATCGGCGTCAATCCCTGGAAAGCGCCCTGGCTTTGGAGAAGGCGGTCGATCATTTGGTTGCCAACGCGGTCATTGAGGAGAAAGAAGTGCCTTCCCGGGGACACGGCCACGCCCACCACCATGACGACGAACCCGGCGAGGGTGAGCACGAGCAGGCCGAGAGCGAGGCGGAGACGGCGACCAAGGAGCCGTGAAGGCTCCCACGGTGCATACTCCTTCGGGGAGGTTGACACACTATGACCACGCTTAGCACGCTGGTGCCGATCGTCGTCGAGCAGACCAACCGGGGCGAACGGGCCTACGATATTTATTCCCGTCTGCTCAAAGAGCGCATCGTCTTCATCGGGGGGCCGATCGACGACCAGGTAGCAAACCTCGTGATCGCCCAGCTTTTGTACTTGGAGTCGGAGGATCCGGAGAAGGATATCACGCTGTACATTAACAGCCCGGGCGGCATCGTCTATTCGGGACTGGCGATCTACGACACGATGCAGCACATCAAGCCCGATGTCGCCACATACTGTGTAGGACTCGCTGCAAGCATGGGAGCGCTGCTTCTCGCTGCGGGTGCACCGGGAAAACGCTTCGCGTTGCCATACTCCCGCATCATGATTCACCAGCCGTGGGGAGGCGCACGAGGCCAAGCGAGCGAGGTGGAAATTGAGGCGCGAGAGATCCTCCGTCTCAAGCGCATCGGCAACGAGATTCTCTCCCGGCACACAGGAAAGCCGGTTGAACAGGTAGAACGCGATACCGACAGGAACTACTATATGTCGGCGGAGGAAGCGAAAGAGTACGGCCTGATCGACGGCATCTTGCGCAGTTCGAAGGAGCGGCGATCGTAACCCGACTGGTTAGAGGTGAAGAGCGTGTTTAAGTTTGGCGACGAGAAAGGCCAGCTCAAATGTTCCTTCTGCGGCAAGGTGCAGGAGCAGGTCAAAAAGCTGATCGCCGGCCCTGGTGTCTATATCTGCGACGAATGCATCGAGCTTTGCAACGAGATCATTGAAGAGGAGCTTAACGAAGAGGTTGACGTCGAGCTGGGAAGCATTCCCCGGCCAAAGGAGATCCGCGAGATCCTGGACCAGTACGTGATCGGACAGGATCAGGCCAAAAAGACCTTGGCGGTGGCGGTCTACAACCATTACAAGCGGATCAATTCGGGGGCGCGTGCCGACGACGTCGAACTGCAAAAGAGCAACATCCTGATGTTGGGGCCGACCGGATGCGGCAAGACGCTCCTTGCCCAGACCCTGGCGCGCATCTTGAACGTTCCCTTCGCGATCGCCGACGCCACGTCCCTCACCGAAGCGGGCTACGTGGGCGAGGATGTGGAAAACATCCTGCTCAAGTTGATCCAGGCCGCCGATTATGACGTGGAGCGGGCGGAGAAGGGGATCGTCTACATCGACGAGGTCGACAAGATCGCGCGCAAGTCCGAAAATCCTTCGATCACCCGGGACGTTTCGGGCGAAGGGGTGCAGCAGGCCCTGCTCAAGATCCTGGAGGGGACGGTCGCATCGGTGCCGCCCCAAGGGGGGCGGAAGCACCCGCACCAGGAGTTCATTCAGATCGACACGACGAACATCCTGTTCATCTGCGGCGGCGCCTTC
>k87-1044997_pt1 | contig 14155 bp, 7 predicted proteins | sample MGYA00084031_6733416 | MGnify analysis MGYA00084031
CGACGACGCATCGGAGTCCGCGCACCGGCTCAGCGCGCAGCGCTCCTCAGCCATGGATTCCCGTTCCGGCGCCCTGGGCCGGAGCGCGCGCGTCTTCCACCCCACGGAGCCGGCGTCCTACTGGGGCGGCGGGGCGACCTTCACCCTGAAGGTGGCGGAGTCCGGGACCACGTACGTGTCCGTCAAGCTGTGGGGCGGTGACTTCGACACCACGGACGGACACGAATGGCGGCTGCACCTGTACGCCCATGTCGACGGGCAGGTGCAGCAGATCGGCTACCAGGAGCAGGGCGTGCTGGACAGCCTGGATGCTCGCCATTGGCAGCCCCGCAGCCCGGGCCGCTTCTTCCTCCACACCCTCCCCCTGCCCGAGGCCCTCACCGCGGGACGCACCGAGCTCACCCTCGAGATCCGCGCCACCGGTCGCATCTGGAGCTACGGCGGGACCCCGGAGAAGTACTTCTATCCGCTGACCGAGGACTCGCGTCCCGTGTACGCCCTGTTCACCCACGACACGCCGTACCTCGCGGCGGAGCACGCCGGGGAGCTCGGCTCCCGGCCGCCCGCGCAGCCCCGTCCGCAATCGGAGACGCAGGAGGCTCTCGCCGCCGTCCGCGACCGGGTCGATGGCGACCTGGAGCACCTGCTGGTGGGCGCCGATCCTGCGCGTCTGGACGGCTGGCAGGTCCAGGAGCTGGTCGAGGCCTTCCTGTGGGACGACCCGGAAGGCCGCAACCCCGGGCACGCCGCGCCCGACACCCTCGCTCGCGTCTTCGCCGCGATCGACGGCCGGTACCGCGCCTGGCAGGCCGACGACCGGGAGCTGACCGCCTCGTCCCAGCAGTGGCAGGGCTTCGGCCGTTACGCGCTCGCCCTGTACCTGCTGGGGGAGGACCATCGCGATCTCGTGGAGGAGGCCCTCGACCAGCCACTCGCCGGCCCCCAGCGCGATCTCGTCAACCCGAGCTTCGAGATCGGGAGGACGGGAGCACCGGGCTGGACCAAGGCGGGCTGGTTGAAGGATCAGGGGGAGGTCGCGCGGGTCACCGACACCGCCGCCCCGGGCGCCGGCACTGCGTCCCTGCGCATCGTCAACGCCCCCGGTCAGGTCACGATCGTCGACAACGCGACCGCTGTCCCCGTCGCCGGGGGCCAGGAGATCACGGTCTCGGCGTGGATCCGCACCGAGGCGGCGTCGACCAGCTCAGCAGCAGGGGCCGCCCTCAACCTGGTGTTCCGCGACGCCTCCGGCACCATCCAGCCGGTCGACGGCAGGAACGACACGAGACTCTGGGCGCCCAAGGACAGTCCGACCACGGAATGGACGCAGGTCGAGCGCACGCTGACCGTTCCCGTCCGCGCGACGCAGCTCGGCGTGTCCGTCCGTCTGTGGGACGCCGGCACGGCCTGGTTCGATGCCGTCGTCGTCCCCGCGGCCCCGGCCGAGCCGGATGCCGATGCACCTCTGCGCCGACAGGCCTACGGCGACATGATGGTCGCCCACATGGTCCACTGGCGGCGCAGCTTCCCGCACTACACCAACCAGATCCAGATCTGCGCGATCGGCCTGTACCAGGTCTCCCGCGCGCTCCAGCTCTACTTCCCCGACCGCATCCCCGAGACCGGGATCGAGCCGGGTCAGCTCGAGGGGGTCGCGCGCGGGCACGTCGAGGAGGGGCTGGGGCTGCGCCCCTGGCTGGGGCGCTTCGAGGCCGACCTGGTCACGCGCCGCTCCTACCTCGGCACGTCGTACCGGCAGGTCACCCACGCGGGCCTCACCCGCGAGCTCGGCTACGTCGGGAACTACGGCGAGGTCCACGACTGGCTGGCCATGATGTGGGAGGCGATCGTCCGGGGCGAGGGCGCGCCCCAGGACGGCGATCCGTGGGTGGGGCGGGTGACCGCGCACATGCGCAGGCTGTCCCGGGCCCGCCTGCGGTTCCGCGTCGTGGAGCAGGACGAGGACGGCGCACCCGTGGTGCAGGAGGAGACCGTCACCGGCTGGCGCAACGAGGTCTTCCCCGGCAAGGTCGCGTATGTCCAGCCGACCTCCTGGGACGGGAACCCCCTGCAGGTCGTGAGCACCTACGGAGCGGGCGATGCCGAGCTCGAGGCGGCCGCCCGCCAGCTGGAGGCGGACGGGCAGCTGGGCCGCTCGCTCGACCTCCTCCACGAGCGGGCCGGCGGCCGCGTGGGCCTGAACGCCTTCCGCTTCGTGGCCCACCATCTGCCGGCCTGGTCGGAGGCCCGTACGGGCGGCGGGGCGGGTCTGCCCGCCTCGGACGATCATGTGTTCGCGGACCCGGAGAACGGCATCGTCGCGGTCCGCCACGGCGGGGACACGCTATGGGCGTCCACGTACTACCGAGCTCGCCAGGCCATCAACTCCTACGGGCGCGTGCACCTGATCCGGGACGGCATCCACCGATCGGCGACCGTGCGCATCTCCGCGGACTCCCGGCCTCACGTCGTGCCGGAGGGCTTCGACGGCCCGCTCGATGCGGAGTTCGGGGACGGCGACTACGAGGTCCCCGGAGACCTGCTGAACTTCGACTACGCGATCAACGACGAAGGGGCACCGGCGACGCCCGGGCTCTTCGACCTGCCGGCCGATCCGCTGGGACGGCGGATCGACGGCAACGGGCTCGGCGGGACGGTCCTCCCCCGGGCACGGCTCGCCGCGGATGTGCTCGACCCGACGCTCGGCCTGAGCGACCGGCCGGCCATCGAAGCGGTGCTGGTCGGCCGACCGGAGATCGCGACGCTCCACTACGGCGACTACATCGTGGTGGTGAACTCCACCAGCAGCACGGAGGGCGATCCCGAGGGGGCCTCGACGTCCACCGTCACCCTTCCCCACTCCGGGACGCTGACCGTGCTGTACGCGGGCGGCCCGACCGGCAGCGATCTCGAGGAGACCGGGTTCGCGCCCTCCCTGCGCCCCGGCGCGATCCTCCGACCGGGAGCCCAGCGGAAGGTCACCGTCCCGCCGCTGTCGGTGCTCGTGCTCCGCGCGAGCTGAGGCGGCGGCGCCGAGCGCCGCCGGAGGGCCGGGGACCGCGACCTGCCGGGCGCGGTCCCCGGCCCTCCGTCGTACCGGCCGCCGCCGGGGCTCCGCCCCCCCAGGAAGCAGCCATACCTCCCATCGCGGGACGTCGGAGAACGATTACCGAGATGCGGAGCACCCCGGGCCTGCTCAATCCTGCCGCCGACCAGCACAGTCATCCGTTCGGGCCTTGACAGTTCGCAGATGTTCCGAGACGATGGGAGAGCGATATCCAACGCCGTGCGGCCAGATCAGGAGAGCCTGTGGACGAGAACGACCTGACGATCGTGGCGCCGTCGGCCCCGCACGTCGCCCCCCGGCCGACGGTCCCCGCCTCCCCGGAACGGCGGCGGTCGACCGGACCGCGGTCCGGCCTCGGCACGGACCGCCGCCCCCGCGCAGTCCTCTCGGCCGCCGACGGGAACCTCGTCGACCTGCTGTTCCCTCCGGCCCTCCGGGCCCGTCTGGACACCCTCGTGGACCTCGTGCACCTCGCCGACCCCGCAGACCTCCTCGATCCCGATGCCGACGCCGCGGACGCGGAGATCCTGCTGCTGGGCTGGGGCTCCCCCGTCCTGGACGCCGCCGCCCTCTCCCGCTACCCGCGCCTGCGCATGGTCGCCTTCGCCGGGGGCGAGGCCGGCCGGATCATCGATCCCGCCACCGCGGACGCCGCCGGGATCCTGCGCACGAACGCCGGGGAGGCGAACGCGCGGCCCGTCGCCGAGTTCGCCCTGGCCGCGATCCTCCTCGCCGGCACGGGGGCCTTCTGGTCGCAGCGCACCTACGCTCTCGAGCAGGGCTTCCTGGACCGCGAGGCACGCATGGCGCAGCTGGGGAACCATGGATCCACGGTCGGCATCATCGGTGCCTCCCGCATCGGCCGTCAGGTCATCGGCCTCCTCCAGCGCCATGACGTGACCGTCCTGCTGCACGATCCGACCCTCGACGAGGCGGCGATCCGTGCGCTCGGCTGTGTCCCTGCCGCCCTGCCGGAGCTCATGCGGTCCAGCGACGTGATCAGCATCCACGCCCCCGAGCTGCCCTCCACCCGACAGATGGTGAGCCGGGAGATGCTCGCCCTCATGCACGACGGCGCGACCCTCGTGAACACCTCGCGCGGCTCCCTCGTCGACCAGGACGCGCTGGTGGACGAGCTGCGCAGCGGTCGCCTGCTCGCCGTGCTCGACGTCACCGAGCCGGACCCGCTCCCCGCCGGGCACCCGCTCTACACCCTTCCTCAGGTGTTCCTCACCCCGCACGTCTCGGGCTCCCTGGGGCGGGAGATCAGCCGGATGGGCGCGATGGTCCTCGACGAGATCGAACGGTTCCTCCGCGGGGAGCCGTTGCAGTGGCAGGAATCCCCTGCGCCGCTCTCTACGATGTGACGGATCCCTTCACCGAGGAGCCTGCCGATGCCCACCGAACATTCCCGTGTCGCGACCCTCGCGGACGTCGCGCATCGAGCCGGTGTCTCCCGCGCCACCGCATCGCGAGTGCTGAACGGCTCCACCCGCGTCGTGGCGGAGGACCTGCGAGCTCGGGTCCTCGCCGCAGCGGGCGAGCTCGGATACGTCGCGAACACGGCGGCCCAGGCGATCGTCCGCGGTCGTTCCAGCAGCATCGGTCTTCTCGTCGGTGCCATCCCGGACGACTACTTCAACCCGATCGCGGTGGGCGTCCTGGGCGCCGCGCAGCGACGCCGGCTGATGGTCACGATGGCCGTCTCGGGCGACGACCACACAAAGGCCGCGGACATCATCGCCGGCTTCCGGGCGCAGCGCGCGCGACTGGTGATCGTCTCCGGCAGCCGCCGCGTGGACGGCGACGGAACCGGCCGGGATCCTCTCGCGGAAGGACTGGCGGCCTTCAGCGCCGAAGGCGGCCGGGTGGTCCTCATCGGCACCCATGACCTGCCGTACGACTGCGTCCGCGTGGACGACCACGAGGTCGGGCGCCTGATGGTCCAGCGGTACCTCGAGCTGGGGTACCGGGACATGACGATCTTCGCCGGCGACCGCGCCCAGGGCACCCCGGGCCCGCGCCGCACCGCCGGTGCGCTCGCCGCTCTGCGCGAGGCCGGGATCGATCTGGGCACGGACCGGGTCATCCATTCGCCGTTCACCCGCGACGGCGGGTACATCGCCGCCGGCGAGTTCATCCGCCGGGGCATGCCGACCAGGGCGGTCCTGTGCGTCGCCGACTCGATCGCCCTGGGGGCCATGGCACGGCTGCGCGAATCCGGGATCGCGCTCGGCGCCGACGTCGCGATCTCCGGTGTCGACGACCTGGTCGCCCTCCGGGACGTCACCCCCGCGCTCACGACGGTGAAGCTCCCCTGGGAGGAGGTCGGGGCGAAGGCGTTCGAGCTGGGACTGGACGAGGGAGCGGCGCAGCCCCGGGAGATCGTCCTCCACGGGCACGTGATCACCCGCGAGTCCACGCCCCCGGCCTGAGCCCTCGGAGCCTCACCCGCGGCCGACCTCGCCCGAGCCGAGCGACACCGGCCCGACCATGGAGACCTCGGGCAGGGGCACGAAGCAGCGACCCGCCTCCTGCCAGCCGCCCTTCGCCGTCCGCGCCTGCACCTCCAGAGCCCGTCTCACCTGCGGGCGCGTCAGGCGCACGGCGAGGACGGGATCCTCGGGGGATCCGATGCCGACCGGGTGCCGTCGCGGGCTGCGCACGATCCCGCCGCGGGCGTCGTCCCCGGGGTTCCCGATCCCGAAGTCCTCGCGGGTGTCGGTGTCACGGCTGTGCACGATCAGCCGCCCGTGCGCGTCCACCAGGACGAGCAGGCAGCGAGCGACCGGTGCGAGGGCGTCCCGCACCATCAGGCCGGTCGGGTCCGCCGCGTGGAGGATCCGTCCCGTGAGGTCGAAGGCGCCCGAGACCACCTCCGGGAGGAATCCGAGAGCGTCGGGCCGATGCCGCTGGTCCAGCCGCGAATCGTCCCCGTCCGCGAGGAGACCGCCGGTGACGGAGAAGCGGACCGTGCCGGATGCCGTGCTGCGGACGATCCCCTCCGCGGCACCGATGAGCACGCCGTCGCCCGCGGCACGCCACGACGGCGCGGAGCCCGGAGCCTGCATGCTCGAGGGTGTCCGGTCCCCGCTCGTCGAGACGGCCTCGACCAGGACGGGCTCCTCGATCACGCCGGGGATCACCACGGCGCTGCCGCGGACCTGCGCCTGCAGGATCCGGCCGGACCGCGCCCCGACCACGTCGTAGTGCACCGCCCCGGAGGCGTGCGACCAGGAGATCCCCGTCGCGTCCGGCGCATCGGTCCGGACCACGGCACGGACCGGGTCCGCAGCGGCCTCATCGCCCTCACGGGGCGCAGGAAGGATGCGCATCTCTCGCGGTGCCAGGACCGCTTCCCCACCCGGCAGCGGGATGTCGCGGGCGTTGCCGTGGTCGATGCTGGTCGTGTTCGCGGCGACGAGCACGCCCCCGCAGCGCGCCCAGACGAGATCGGGGTAGGCCGAGTACGGATTGTCCTCGTTCTTGTTCTCCCGTCGCACCTCCCCGACACCGGGCTGATGGGTGACCGGCTGGAGGTGCTCGTACCAGGCGAAGTCGCGTCCCTCGCCCACCGCGTCCGGGCCCTGCTGACGCCATGCCTCACCGGTCTCGCCGCGCAGCGTGACCGTCGAGGCGCTGAACTCGCCATGGACAGCGAGGGTGCCGATCACGTGCAATCCCTCGGTGACCAGGTGGAATCGTCCGGTCCCGGAGAGGCCCTGGTTTCGGGAGCACAGATTCACCAGCAGCGATCGGCCGTCCTCGTGCCGCACGGCGACCAGCGTGTCGACGTCGCAGAAGTCCCCGGAGGGCAGGCCGGTCGCGGCGGGCTCGCCGTGCTCCAGCAGAGCGGCCAGGGCATCGCACAGATGAGGGTCGCTCTGGAGCAGGTAGTCGTGCTGCTCGGCGGGGTGCGTGCTGCCGGTCTCCTCGAAGGCGTCCAGCAGGTGCCCCTCCTCGAGCTCCTGTCGGGCACGGGAGAGGAGAGCGCGGGCTCGCCGCCTCTCGACGGACCAGCTCTCGCCGGTGAACGGGCCGTCCGGTCCGAGGACCTCGAGGGCGAGGCCCGTCCAGGCGAGGGTCGCGCCGCTCGCGGCGCGGGTGACATAGGCGACCGCCCCCGGGAGCGCCGGATTGCGGTCGTCGATCACCTGCTCCATCCGCTGGACGGGGCGACCGTGCTCGTCCCGGCCCTCGGTCCTCAGGAAGGAGCGGGCCTCGATGTTCCGCAGCCCGAGCCGCACGAGGTCCTCGCGCAGGTACGCATCCTCGGCATGCCCGGACAGCCGGTCGACCCAGTCGGGCAGGTGGTTCATCGCCTCCCCGTAGATGCCCACATAGGAGTTCTCCCGCGTCAGCCCGGCCTCGCTCACGCCGCGGTAGCAGCTCCCGTAGGGCCGGCGCCGGACGACAGCGCCCTCCGCGTCCCGCAGGCCGTGGGCCCGGCCGGTCAGGACGATGCGCAGCACGTCCCGGCTGAGGTGCACGTTCCGGTCGTGCCGGAACAGGCTGTGGTGCAGGTCCAGGGGCTCGCCGTCCGGTCCGACGAGCACCTCCTCGCCCAGGAAGGGGGCGATGCCCCATGCCTCGCGGAGGATCCGATGCGAGCGAGGGCGCCCCTCGTAGCGCGACGAGCCGATCACGCGCAGGCCCTCGTGCGCCTTCCACGCCCCTTCGTAGGTGTACAGCACCTGGTTGAAGATGTAGGAGAGTCGGCTGCGGGCGAAGTCGAAGGTCGCCCCCAGCAGCTGCTCCCACACCCGGCGTCGCGACGGCGCCTCCCCGACGGTGTCGGCGAGCGGGAGCGCGTGCTCCCCCGCTCCCTGCACCAGCGGCAGCGGCTCGTCGAGCAGGGCCGCGAAGGCGGCGGCCCCGAGCACCCGCTCGTCGATGAGGAGCGGCTCGGCCAGATAGAGCGCCTCCCCGAGCGCGGCGTGGTAGCCGCCCCAGTCGGACTGGTGCCCGCCGGAGGCGAGCACCCTCACGTCCGCGGCCCAGTCGCGGGCGTGGGCGTCGATGCTGCGCACCAGGACGTCCACCACGTCCCGGGCGTCCGCGCCCCCGTCGACAGCGGGGTCCGCAGCGGTCCTCACCAGGAAGCGCAGCTGCTCGCGGTACCGGCCGATCTCCGGGAGGCTCCCCTGCCGGGCTCGTTCGAGGATCCTCTCCCGCAGCCTCCGCTGCTCGGCCCGCAGCCTCGGCCCGACCTCCCGCGCCCGATCCCGGCAGGACGACGCGTCGTGCGGCCGGGCGGGCGGGATCCGCGGAGCGGCGGGGAGCGGCTCCGGGACCGCCGAGGTGTGGGTCTCCACGGCGAGGTACCGGCGGGAGGGCTGTTCCGCGACCTCGAAGCCGGTGACCTCGGCCGCGGTCCGGTAGGAGTGGACGTAGGTGCGCAGCGTGATCTCGACGCTGTCGCGGCCGCGGGTCAGGGCGAGCGGGATCATCGCGGTGGAGACGAGCAGCCCGCCCGGGACGGGGACCCGTGTGCCGACGTCGATCGGCTCCGGGTCCCCGGTGTCCCGGTAGGAGGCCTGCTCCCCGTCGACCAGCAGCATCGTCTTGTACGCGCTGTCGTCATCGCCGTCGAGGGTCAGGGCGACCCACATCTGGCGCCGAGGGTCGACGCGCAGGCGGACGGTCACGTCCTCGAGGCGCGGCGACGGCGGACTGGTCGGTCGGGCTCGCCGCCCTCTCGGGCCGAAGTCCGCCCGATCGACGAGGCTGGTCATCCGATGATCAGCCCTGCGCGGCGAGGTGGGCAGAGATCTGCGAGCGCATCTCCTCCATGACCCTCTCGATCCCGGCGGCCTCGGCGGCGCTGCGCAGCGCGTCCAGGCCGGAGTCGACGTCGACCGCCCCCGAGCACAGCGGCTTCAGGTGCTCGGTCGCGACGTTGGTCAGCTCCGCGTCCTCCTTCTTCACCGGGGTGACATCGGGGTAGAAGCTGGCGAGCGGATCGAGGGTGAAGTTCTCGAACTTCTTGGACCAGGCGAAGATCTCCTCCTCCGAGGGGGAGATCGTCGCGGGCATCCGCTCGAGGTCGATGCGCCACAGCAGCGCGAAGCCCGGGAAGACGTAGTCGGACAGCGCCTCGTACTTGTCCTCCCCGGAGGCCTTCCAGTCCGTGCCCTCGATGCCGTAGGCGAGCAGGTCGTGGTTCTCCTGGATGGACAGCCAGTCCTGGATCTTCAGAGCCCGCTCGACGTCGCCGTGGGGGTTGATCACCGCGAAGTTGTCCGACTGGAAGGTCTGGTACGGCTTGGTGGCGAGACCGTCCCGGTAGGGCATCAGGTTCGCGAGGCTCGCGCCCGGCACCGCGGCCTGGAGCGTCGAGAGGGTCTGCGAGCCGAGCCCGTCGGTGATGACCCCGTGGGCGGCGTAGCGGCCGGCGGCGAACTGGCTGTTCGCGGTGGCCGAGTCGAGGGTGAGGGCGTCCTTGTTGACCAGGTCCTTCAGGTAGAGGTCGCGCAGGACGCGCAGCCCTTCGATGATGTGCTCGGACTCGTAGACGGGCCGGATGTCCGTCGGGTCGTCCGGGTTGATCGCGACACCGATCGAGCCGCCGGAGAACGACTGGCTCACCGGCTGCGGATCCTCCCAGGTCAGCGGCGAGAAGGTGATCGCCTGGTTGAGCCCGACGTTGTTGTGCAGCTCGAAGGGGATGATGTCCGGGTTCTTCTGCTTGACGTCGCTGAGGTACTTCAGGAACGAGTCGAAGTCGGAGAGCTCGCCGCTGGCGAGGTCATCCCGATAGCCGAAGTGATGGATGCGCGCGGCACCGTTGACCTGCGGGATCCCCCACAGCTTGCCGGACCACTTGTTGGCCTCGAGCAGCTCGGGCGCGAGGGTGGCGGAGAGGTTCTCGTATTTCGCGATCTCGTCCGTCACATCGGCCAGGGAGTTCGAGGAGACGAGCTGGACCATGTTCATCCAGCGGGCGTTCAGGGCGGTGTCGAAGGACTCGGCCGCGGTGAACTTCAGCAGCACCTGCTGGGCGTACTGGCTCCAGTTGAGGAACTGGGCGTTCAGGGTGGTGCCGATGTCGGCCTGCATCTTCTCGTTGACCGCTCCGATGACGGCGCTCCAGTTCGACGGCTGGGTCGAGGGGAGGTAGGCGAGGCTGGGGTCCTTGCCCACTCCCTCTCCCCCGGAGCCGCCGACGGGGGCGCTGGGCTGGCAGGCGGCGAGGCCGAGCATTCCCGCGGTGGCTCCGGTGAGGAGTGCGCGGCGCGAGGGGGTGAACGACATGGTGTCCTCCTTGACGGACATGGCGATGATGGGCACGGCGAACTGCGGGACGGCGGTGCGGTCAGCCCTTGCTGGCACCGAGGGTGAGGCCCTTGACGAAGTAGCGCTGGGCGAAGGGATAGGCCAGCAGGATCGGCCCGATGGTCACGATCGTGAGGGCCAGACGGAGCTGGTAGACGGGGGCGACCCCGGAGGCCGAGGCCGGCAGCTGGCTCGCGTTGGAGACGTTGGTGATGAGGTTCTGCAGCAGCAGCTGGAGCGGGTAGAAGTCCGGGTTCGAGATGTACAGCAGGGCGTTGAACCACTCGTTCCAGTACGAGACCGCGTAGAACAGCGCCAGCACCGCGAGGATGGGCTTGGACAGCGGGAGCACGATCCGGAAGAAGATCCGCAGCTCCCCGGCGCCGTCGACGCGGGCGGCGTCGAGGATCTCCTCGGGGATGCCCTGGAAGAAGGCCACGCACACGAAGACCAGGAACGGCGTGATCATGTGCGGCAGGATCACGGCCCACCAGTTGTTCTGCAGGTGCAGGACCTGGGTGACCAGCAGGTACGTGGGGACGAGCCCGCCGGAGAACAGCATCGGGATGTACGCGAAGATCGCCAGCGGCCGGGAGATCCCGGAGCTGCGCCGGGCGATCACCCATGCGATGCCCACGCTGCTGAGGACCGAGCAGACGGTGCCGACGATCGTGATGTACCCGGAGGCGAAGTACGCGTTGTAGATCGCGCTGCCGGAGAAGATCCCCTCGTAGGCGGCCGTCGAGAACTGGGTGGGCCACAGGCTGTAGCCCTTGCGCGCCAGGACGGCCTCGTCGGTGAGGGAGCCGGCGATGATCATCCAGAACGGGACGAGGCTCGCCAGGCCGGCGAAGCCGACGACGACGTAGCTCGCGACGGTGAACCCCTCGGGCCGGCGTCGCCGCCGCCGCACGGCAGGTCGCGGTCGGGGCGCGGAGGTCTTCGGCGTCGCGGGGGCGGGGGCGGGGGCGGTCATCTCTGTTCCCTCTCGACTCGAGGCGGTGGAGGTCGTCATCACAGGACGCTCGTGTCCTTGGCGAAGCGCTTCTGCAGCTGGAGCGCCCCGAGCACGAACAGCAGGCCGACCACGGACTGGAACAGCCCGACGGCGGCGGTGGTGCCGAAGTCGCCGAGCGTGCGCAGGGCGCGGAAGACGTAGGTGTCGATCACATCGGTCGTCGGGAAGAGCAGGCCGTTGTCCCCGACGATCGCGTAGATCGTGCCGAAGTCCCCGTAGAAGATGCGGCCCACCCCCAGGATCACGAGGATCGCGATGGTGGGGCGCAGCATCGGCACCGTGATGTGCCACGCCATCTGCGCACGGCTGGCACCGTCGATCGCCGCGGCCTCGTAGGTCTCCTCCGAGATCGAGGTGATCGCCGCGAGGAAGATGACCGACTGGTACCCGCCCAGCTGCCACACCTTGACGATGGTGAGGATGACCGGCCACGGCCCCGGCTCCGAGTACCAGGACACCTGCGGCAGGGAGAACACGCCCAGCATGTCGTTGACGGCGCCGGACTGCCCGCCGACACCGGCCAGCAGCACCTGCAGGATCACGCTGATGACGACCGGTGAGACGAAGTAGGGGAAGAAGATCGCCGACTGCATCGTCCGCTTGTAGACGTGCAGGCGGATCTCGTTGAGCATCACCGCCAGCACGATCCCGACCGCCAGCGTCGAGGCGAGGAACAGGGCGTTGAGGAACACCGTGTTCCACAGGATCCTCGGGGCGCTGCCGGTCGCGACGAAGTACTCGAAGTTCCGCAGACCGTTCCAGGGCGAGCCGAAGATGCCGTCGGCGACGTTGAACTCCTTGAAGGCGACGACGAGACCCGCCATCGGGGCGTAGTTCATCACCAGGAAGTAGACGATCCCGGGGACGGCCAGCAGGACCAGCCCGAGCGACACCCGTGCCGCGGGCCGACGCCGGGCTCGACCCGGCAGGGGCGCGGCGGTGGTCGCCGGCGCAGTGGGGGAACTGACCATCGTTGCTCCTCGGGTTCCTTCCGCGGACACTCCGCCCTCATCGGCGGAATGCGTGTTCCCACTATCGGATCGACGACCTCCCCTGTCAAGAGTTCTCCTCGTATGATGTCGTCATGGTACTTGGAGAGCGATCTCCCGTGGCCCGTCCCGCGGGGAACCGTCGCGACCGCCCCGGGGAGCTGAGCGCCCTGCTGATCCCCGGATCCGGATGCTCGCCCAGGAGCGTCGCCCCTCTCGCGGCGCACCTCGGCCGGGCCATGCCCTGCTTCGCCGCTGCCCTGCCCGGGCACGGCGGTGCACCGTCCGGTCCCGGCCCGCACACGGTCGAGAGCGCGGCCGATCACGTCGCACGCCAGGTGGAGCGGAACGGGCAGGACGATGTGCTGCTCGTGGGCCACTCCATGGGCGGCGCGATCGCGACGGTGCTCGCGCTGCGCCGCCCGGGGTGGCTGCGCGCTCTCGTGGTGATCGACCCGGCCTACGGGGCCCGCCCCGGTGAGCAGGGCAGTACCGCACAGGAGGATCCCGGCCGGCCGCTCACCCGCAACGACGCCCGCACGAGGATCGGAGATGCCTTCTCCCCCGCGGCCGATCCCCGGCTCGTCGACGCCGCCGCCAGGGACCTCGCCGCTTCGGATCCGGAGGTCCGCCGCGGCTGGGACCGTTCGATGTACGAGGACCCGGGAGCCTGGGCAGAGCACGGCGCGGCGCTCGCCCGGCTCCGGGACCGCCGGGTCCCGACCCTCGGCATCTATCCCACCGCGCTGCGCGCCCGCACCGAGCGAGCCGCCCTGGAGGACGGCCCCGCCGGATCTGCTGTTCTGATCGCCCCCGTCGCCAGCCACTTCCTCCATGAGGAGGAGCCCGCCTGGTGCGCCGAGAAGATCCTCGGCTGGCTCGACGACCTCCCCGGAAGGACCCGACCGTGACCACCTCGGACCGACTGCTCCCCCCTCACCGACAGGCAGCTGCACGACCGGCTCTGCCCGCCGTCCTCGAAGACCTCCCGAGCGGCTCGGTCCGTCTCGGCGAGTCCGTCCAGCTCGCCCGGCGTCGGCTCGCGGTCGAGTACCTGCTGTTCCTGACCGACGAGAACCTGCTGCGCCCCTACCGCCTGCAGGCCGGGCTGTGGAGCTGGAGCGGCACCGCCGGGACGACGGTCGGCGCGACGGTCTCCGACGGCCCCGACACCTGGCACTGGGGCTGGGAGTCCCTGAGCTCGCAGCTGCGCGGCCACATCCTGGGCCACTGGCTCTCCGGCGCGGCGTTCCTCCGCACCGAGAATCGGGTCCTCGCCGCCCGCAGCGACGACATCATCGATGCCCTGGCCGAGTGCCAGGAGGCGAACGGGGAGGGGTGGATCGCGCCCTTCGGCCCCGAGCACCTCATCCGCATCACGCGGGGCCAGCCGGCCTGGGCACCGCACTACGTCCTGCACAAGCTGCTGGCGGGGCTCGCGGATCAGCATCTGCGCACCGGGCAGGCACGTGCTCGCGAGATCCTCGACGCCGCGGCGGACTGGTTCCTCGGCTTCACCGACCAGCTCGATCACGAGCAGCTCGGCGACATGCTCGACCACGAGACCGGCGGGATGCTCGAGGTGTGGGCCGGGATGCTCCGGGCCACCGACGACCCCCGGTACGCGACCCTGCTGGCCCGCTATCGTCGCGGACGATTCTTCGACGCCCTGCTGGCCGGGGACGACGTGCTCACCAACAAGCACGCCAACACCCAGATCCCCGAGATCCTCGGCTGCGCGGCGGCCTACGACGCGACCGGGGACGAGACCTGGCTGCGCATCGTGGAGGCATTCTGGCGCTGCGC
>k87-4434_pt1 | contig 14130 bp, 12 predicted proteins | sample MGYA00084031_6733416 | MGnify analysis MGYA00084031
GTATCCGGCTGTGTCTATATATTGAATGATTTTGTAGACATCAAAAACGACCGGAACCATCCCGAAAAGCGGTTCCGGCCCATGGCTTCGGGGGCATTAAACCCGTTTTTGGCACTGACTTTCGGTGCTTTGCTGCTGATTGTTTCCCTTTCTGTCGCCTTCTCTGTCAATACGCTCCTCGGTTTTGTGCTGCTGGTTTACTTTTTGCTGAACTGCGCGTATTCACTCAAGCTGAAGCATGTAGTCATTCTCGATGTGATGATTATCTCTGCCGGTTTTGTCCTCCGTGCGATCGGAGGCGGCCTCGCGATCGGAACCCCGCTGACCCCGTGGTTTTTGCTTTGCACCATGCTGCTGGCTCTCTTCTTGGCCATCAGCAAGCGGCGGCACGAGCTTCAACTGCTGCAAGCGGAAAAAGGTTCCCACCGGAAAGTACTGGAGTTCTACTCGACAGAATTGTTGAATCAATTCAATACGATCGTGACAACGGCAACGATCATCAGCTACTCGTTGTTCACCTTCACATCCGGGCGGACGATCCAGTTGATGTGGACGATTCCGTTCGTGATTTTTGGCATTTTCCGCTACCTCTATTTGATTGCGATGAGCGGCAAGGGAGGCAGTCCGGAAAAAGTGCTGCTGGAGGACAAGCCGATCCTGATCACGGTGCTCTTGTATGTGGTTACGGTGGCCGGCATCCTGTATTTTTTTGAATAACAGCACAGATAGGTGGATGAAGGGTATGCAGGCGCACGTCCTGATTTTTGTTTCGATCCTGCTCAGCGCATGCGGGCAGGTCGCCATGAAGCTGGGAGCCTCGTCTCTGGCGGGAAAGAGCGATCTGTTTTTGCTGAAAATCTTGCAGTACATCACCAACGTACCGATCGTCGTCGGACTTTCCCTGTACGGAATCTCCGCATTTGTCTGGATAGCGGCCATCGAAAGGGTACAGCTCTCCTACGCCTACCCTATGGCCGCCTTGGGCTATGTCCTCGTAGCGATCCTGTCGGTTTTTCTGTTTCAGGAGCCGATGTCTGCCACGCGGATGGCGGGCCTTGCGATCATCATCATCGGCGTCATTGTGCTGGCACAGTCCTGACACATCCCGCAGCTTGGCAGTTTATCTTATCGGAGGAATTCACATGTTGTACGCGTTGGCACCGTTTATCGGATGGCTCGTCTCGGGAACGGTCAAATTTTTTATCAACTACCTTCGCTTTGGGAAGGAAGCCCGGTCAAAAATAGGAAACGGCGGATTCCCCAGCACCCATACGACTGTGATGGTCACCAGCATTGCCCTGATCGGCCTGCGCGAAGGCTTTGACCATCCTGTATTCGGGCTGGGAGTTGCGGTTACGTTTATCGTCATCATTGACGCGATGGGATTGCGCAGGGCCGTCGGCAAGCATGCGGAAGCGCTGAACCGGATGGCGACAGCGCCGTACCAGTCGGTCTCTGCAGAGTCGAGTGTCACAGCGGATTCGCCTGCTTCCGTCGCAAAGCCGCTGCGCGAAAGCATGGGGCATACCAAAGGTGAGATTGTAGGAGGGATTGTTCTCGGCGTGCTGCTTGCGAAGCTTTTGCACGTGCTTTCACAAGCAAGCCCGAGTCTATTTGGCTAGGAATGGGAGAGAAAGAGAAAGTATGAACGAATCAACAAATATGAACAAGCTGGGGAACTATTCCTTTATTCTGGGGATTGCGTTGATCCTCTTTTTAGCCTTTATGCTGTTTTTCACTTCGGTCCTGTTGTTATGCGGAATACCGATTACCGGCATCAGCCTCTGGCTGTCCCTGGCTCTCGGCCTTCTTAGCATGTGGGGCATGACGCGCTCATTCTTTCCTGCCCGCACAGTGGCCGCGTTTCTCTCCACTCTCGCGGGGCTTGCGCTCGTTTTGGGAATCAGCTTGTATGTGAGCGCCCACACCTACGACCTGTCATGGGATGGGCAAACGTATCACCAGGAAGCGATTATCCTTCTGAAGGATGGATGGAATCCGGTCTATGAACAGCTGGAGGCGCCCACAGATGCAGAGCTTGCGAAGCTGCAGGGACGCGAGCTGCTGACGGTGTTCGAGCTGTGGATCAACCACTACAGCAAAGGCCCTTGGCTCCTCGATTCTCTGCTTTACAAAGTGACCGATCAGATTGAAGTGAGCAAGATCTTCAACTTCATCCTGCTGTTTGCGTCTTTTTTTCTGTCTGCAGCCGCCATGCTGACAGCTTTTCCAGCGAAGCCGAAAAGAGCGGTTATTCTCTCGCTCCTGTTGGCCTGCAATCCTGTGGTGGTAACGCAGCTGATCACCTTTTACATTGACGGACAGCTGGCATCGCTCATTTTGTGCATCTGTGCGCTCGGCTATCTTTTGTACAAACGGTATCACCCGTGGACGCTTGCCGGGCTTTGCTCGGCGCTCATTCTGCTCGGCGAGGTGAAATTTACCGCCCTTGTTTACGCCGTCCTGCTCGGCTGCGGGCTGCTGCTGCTCTTTTTCCTCTACGACAGCGAGGGGCGGTGGAAAAGCCTGCTTGCCGCATTCACGGCCAGCTTGCTCATCTGTGTGGCGCTCGTCGGCTACAATCCATACGTAACGAATACGCTGACGAAGGGCCATCCGTTTTACCCGCTGGCTGGCGAAAATGCGGTCGACATCATGAAAACCAACAGCCCGTATGATTTTCTGGACAAAAACCGGTTTGAAAAGTTCTTTGTTTCTCTGTTTGCGACGACCGCCAACGTCGGAAACGACGGAGAAAGCCAGCTCAAATGGCCGTTTTCGGTCACGCCGTACGAGATAACGGCGTTCATCTCTCCCGATGTGCGGGTAGCCGGATTCGGTCCCATTTTCGGGGGAGCCGTGCTGCTCGGCTGCCTGGTCATTTTTGGCCTGCTGCTGCAAAAGAGACGGGCGCATCGGCCAGTTTTCCTCGTCATGGCTATCCTGCTGTTTACGGTTTTGATCAATCCGGAGTCGTGGTGGGCCCGGTATGTCCCCCAGCTTTGGATCATTCCCGTCCTGATTGCCGTGATGGGACTGGAAAGCGGAAAAGCGTGGATTCAAAATGGAAGCAGGCTTTTGCTCTGCGCTCTTATAGCAAACGCGTTTTTGGTCGGCTTCGGTCATTTTATCGGACAGAGCTATTCGCATCTGCTGCTCAAACAGCAGCTGCAGGCGATGAAGCAGAGCACTCAGCCAGTGCTGGTCGATTTCCGGCACTTCAATGCCAACCGCGTCCGGCTGCAGGAGGAGGGAATCCCGTTTGTTGAGACCAAAATCGACGAAAAGCAGGCGAAAGGTTTGTCTTCTTCCCGGACGCTGTACATTATTCCGTAAGTAATAAGGGAATCTCGAAACAAAAGCGCCTTCCTGTCATCAGGAGGCGCTTCGTTTGTTTAATTGGCTGCGATTTTCTATATTGTCGAGGTTTCTACCGGATCTTTGCTGTTAGGAAAGCCCGTTGTTCTTCCCCTGTCTGCTAGGCAGGGTCTCTCTGTGCAAGCTGCTCCAACTGCCCTTTCACATTTTGATCGCTGCGCCCGCCGTGGTAGCAAATGACCGACTCGATCTCATAATCGAGAAGCTTTGCAAGTGAGCGCCGGGCTTCTTCCATGTCCAGGGTTGTCCGGGCTACAGGACCTTGCAAAGTGCCGTTCACACAGATCAAGGCATCGCCTGCAACCAGCGTCTTGCTTTGGACGAGATAAAGGCTGATGTGCCCATCGGTATGCCCCGGTGTGTGAATGACGCGAATCCCGCCGCCATAGGGCAATTCGTCGCCGTCATCAAGAGTATGGTCCACCTTGGCCTTCGGCGGATTGCCAAAAAAGTCTATCGCCTTCTGGCGTTCTTCTTCCGGGAGCATCTCCAGCAAAGGAGCCATTGCTTCGGGACTCGTTTTTATGAGAGGCAGCGTCCCCTCGATGTAAGGCTGATCGAGCTTGTGTGCATACACTTTTGCTTGCTCCGCCTCAGCGATGATCTCGGGTACGCTGCCGATGTGGTCGAAATCCTGATGCGTCAGAATTACTGCTTTCAATATGGCAGGAGAAACACCCGCCTCCAGCATGGCTGTGCGGATTCGCTCCCATGATCCGGGCATACCGGTATCGATCAGGACAGCTGCCTCGTCATCCCAGATCAGGGTCGGGTGCAATGCGGTACTGCCACCGACAGAATTCTCATGCAAATGAAGCATGTTTACACCAGTCTGTTTGCTCAAAAAAGATTCCCCCAATGTAAAAGTGGATGCAGGAGATTGTCAAAGTATGGATTCTCCTATAAGCTACACAATATTATGTATCACACTTTCAAAGCTGAGGTCAATTCCATAAATTATAATGATAACACAAATATTTATTTTTGTCAACAGATATTTTTCCGGTAATCATGCCAACATTCTCCGTTCATTCATCCACTTGAGATCCGTCAAGATTTGCATATTCGTTAGTCCTTTTGCAATCAATTCCACAGCTCCGACCTGCTGAGCGATACCGCATCCGCTCCGTGGGCAAGCGCTTCCTGCACCTGCTTCCGGGTCCAGATCAACCCGCCCAAAATAATCGGCTGGGAGAGCTGTTCTTTGATATACGGAATGATCGAAGGCGCGATGCCCGGCATGATTTCGATGGCATCGGGCTGGTTTTCCTGCACATTTCTGATCGTATTCTGCAAAGAGCTGGAGTCGATCAAGAAGACGCGCTGAATCGTCAAAAGCCCCTCCTTTTTCGCCACGCGGATCATCGGTCCTTTGGTTGTGACAATACCTGCCGGGCGTATGTGCCGGGATAAAAAACGGCAGGATTCCTTGTCATTGGAAAGACCGTTCATCAGATCCGTGTGAACGAAAATCGGCTTGCCCGCTTGCGTGAAGGTCTCCGTCTCCTCCATCAGCCGGGTCAGCTTTGCGTACATCAGCAAAATGGCGCTGACCGGAGATGCCATCGCCGCTGCAAGCTGGTCCTGCTCCGTGGCGGCAATGACCGGATTTGCCTTCAGTAACGTCCTTATGTCCATCGGTATCCCCTCGCCTTCTGACATTGTTCCCTCGCAACCTCCCTCATCGCTGCTGGCTCAACCGCGAGATACTCAGCTCGGCATCCGCGACGCATGTCGTCTCAATGACCCAGCTGCCGGCAAACCCCTTTTCCTTGAGTAGAGACAATATCGCGGCAAAAGGAACCGTTCCTTCGCCTACAGCCAGATGATCGTCCTTGATCCCCCGGTTGTCGCTCAGGTGAAGGGCCTGCATATACGGAAAGACCTCCCGGAGACCATCCAGAGCGTAGCCTTTGCGGATCAGATGAGCGTGACCGATGTCGTAGACAATGCCCACCGATGGCGAAGCCACTTGTTTGCAGATGGCGATCAGATCGGAGACAGTCCAGCCGAGCACCTTGGGGTAGGGAGGCACGTTTTCCAGAAGAAGCCGTGTACGCGAATCCCCGATATGTGGCAGAAGCGGTTCGATAAACTGCGCGACCCGCTCCACTCCCCGCTCGCGCTCCGCCCCATCCAGGCGATCCTCTACCTCTCCGGCGTGCATCACCACATGCGTGCAATCCAAAAATGCAGCCACCTCCAGACAGCGCTTCATCGCATCTGCCGTCTGCTCCCTCAGCCCGCCTGCTGCCGCCGGGTTGCATCCGTCGATAGGCGCGTGGATCGACCAGACGATCCCCTTTTCGCTGCCCAGCGCCCGCAGATCGTTCAGCTCGCCAGCCGACCACTCGAGAAGCTCCCTGTGTCCTGCTTCGCACATGATTTCGATCGACGTCCAGCCGCCGTCGGCAAGCCGCTGGATCGCTTCCCTGAGCGGCTGGTCAAACAGCGCGTACGTTGAGATGGCATAAGAAGCTTTTGCACTCATCGCTTTCCCCCCTCGTCATTTCACACCGGAATGGATGAAGCTGTTGATAAACTGCCGCTGAAACAGCAAAAAGGCAAGCAGCAGCGGGAAAATGACCATCACTGTGGCGGCGCTCACCTCGGCCCACTGCGCCCCTGTCTCGAACGACTGGGCAAAAATGGCGAGTCCGACGGTCAACGGACGGTTTTCCACCGAATTGGTGACGATGAGCGGCCACATGAAATTGTTCCAGTGGTAGCTGACCGACACCAGTCCAAACGCGATGTAGGTCGGCCGGGCCAGCGGAACGTACACCCGCCACAAAATCTGCCACCACGAGCAGCCCTCCATACGTGCGGCTTCCTCAAGCTCATGCGGGATCGTCTTGAATGTCTGCCGCAAGAGAAAAACGCCGAACGCCGAGGCGAAATACGGCATCATGATGCCCAGCTTCGTATCCAGCAAGGACAGGTCCCGCAGCACGTTGTAATTGGGAAAGATGAGGATGTCTGCCGGCACCATCAGTTGCACCAAAAACAGGATGAACAGCGCGTCCCGCCCCCAAAACCGGAGCTTCGCAAAGGCGTAGGCAGCCAGCGTGGCGGTCACGATTTGCACGGCGAGCACGCCCGTTACGATCAGAAATGTGTTGAGATAATACTGGGCAAAGGGAGCCGCATTCCATACCTTGATCACGTTATCCAGCGTGAAATCGGGACTGAGCGTCCAGGAGATCGCCAGCTCTCGCGGCCGGAATGCCGTCCAGAAGGCCCACACAAGCGGAAACAGCCAGAGGGCGGCCAGCCCGTACATCGCCACCCCCGTTATTTTGCGAAACATCTGACTCCCCCTCAGTTGTAATGAATCTTTTTATCCAGACCAAAAAATTGAATCGCGGCAACGAGCAGCAGGATGACCACCATGACGACTGTCAAAGCGGAAGCCATGCCCTGATCCCAGAAGGAAAACGCCGTCTCGTAAATGTAGTAAAGCAACAGGTTGCTGGCGTTGTCCGGACCGCCCTTGGTCATGATGACGAGATGGTCGACCAGCTTGAACGAGTTGGTAAACGCAATGATCAAGACGAACATCGTGGTGGGCATCAACAGCGGAAACGTCACTCGCCTGAACACCGTCCACGGCTTGGCTCCGTCCATCGAGGCGGATTCGTACAGTTCCTTGGAAATATTTTGCAAGCCGGCCAGATAAAAAATCATGAAGTAGCCCGCTTCCTTCCAGATCACCATGAAGATCATCGCAAACATGACGTTCGTCCGATCTCCCAGCCAGTTCATCCCGCCGTGGCCGAACCATTCCATGACATGGCTCAAAGCCCCGTACTCCGGCGTGTAAATGAACAGCCATATATTCGCGACGGCAATCATCGGGACGACCGTCGGATAAAAGTAGGCAGTGCGGACAAACCCTTTGCCGCGCAGCGCCTTGTTTGCAAACAAAGCCATCGCAAGTCCCAGGGCGATACTCGTCGGCACCGTCCCCAGAGCAAACCACAAGTTGTTGGTCAGCACCTTCCAGAACACGTCATCTTCCAGCATGATTCTGTAGTTGTCTCCCCCGTTAAAAAACGGCTCCGGGGAACCCAGATCCGCTTGGTAAAAGCTCAGGATAACCGTTTGAAGAACGGGATAAAAGGTAAACAGAACAAGGAAGATGAGGGAGGGAAGGAGCAGAAGCCAGGCGTAGATGTTGATCCTCCATTTTGCGCGATGTTCCAACCCCATTGTCGCTCCCCCAATTCATCTGCTGCTTTTATTTGTTGAACGGCGCGAGGATTTTGTCCGCTTCCTCCTGCGCTTTTTTCAATGCCGCGGCAGGCTCCGCCTGACCGGTAATCACGGCTTGCAGACTGTCGTTCAGCGCTTTGGTCACCTTCCCGTTGTTATGTGTAGACAGCTCGGCGTGTCCGTATGCCAACTGGTCGCGGGCGACTGCCGCCACCGGGAATGTTTTGACGTACTCTTTCATGCTCTCGGTTTCGTAGGCCGATTTGCGCGTGGCTACGTACCCTGTATCGATGCTCCATTGCGCGGCCCTCTCCGGCTCAGTCATGAAACGGATGAACTTCCACGCCGCTTCCTGCTTCTTCTCGTCGATGCCTTTGAACATATAGAAGTTTCCTCCGCCTGTCGGGCTGCCAAAGGTCTTTTTCGCGGGCAAAAACGCTACCCCAAAGTCAAACTTCGCGTTGTTTTTCACGTTCGTCAGGTTTCCGGTCGTATGGTACATCATCGCCGTCTTGCCCTCGAGAAAATCGGACGGCACCGTCGCCCACTCAATCACGCCCTCCGGCATGACCTGATGCTTTTTCGCCAAATCGACCCACAGTTGCAGCGCTTCGACGTTTTCCGGCGTATCGAAGAAGACCTTTTTCCCGTCTTCGGTCATCAGGTTTTTGCCGTTTTGCAGAGCAAAGGACTGGAACATCCAATACGGAAACCCGGATGTCGGGATTTCGACACCCCAGCGCCCGTCTTTTTTCAGCTTTGTCGCATACTCCACCAGCTCATCCCAGTTTTGCGGCGGCTTTTCCGGGTCAAGGCCGACTTCTTTGAACGCTTCCTTGTTGTAGTAAAGGACGATGGTGCTGCGCTGGAACGGGATGCTGTACGTCTTGCCGTCTACTTGCGAGTTGGCCATGAAGCCCGGATAAAAGTCGTTTACGTACTCGCTGCCGCCATCCTTGGCGATAAAATCGTCCAACGGAAGGATCGCGTCCATGTCCAGCATCGTGTACAGCTCCGTCGAGAGCATGACCGCAACGTCAGGCGGCGTCTTCCCTTGGACGGCGGCCTGGATTTTCGTCGTCGTATCCTGGTAGCTTCCGGTGTAGACCGGTTTCACGGCAATATCGGGATTCGCCTTGTTGAATTCCTCCGCCATGCCGTCGACGATCTTCGTCAGCGGACCGCCGACCGCTACCGGATAGAAGAAGGTAAGCTCTGTTTTTTCCCCGCTTGCCTTGCCCGCTCCCGATCCGGCCGCGGCTTCCGATCCTGCTCCTGCTCCAGCCTGACTGCCCGTCGCCGGGGCATTCCCGCTCGAGCAGCCCGTGATCAATGCCATGCTCATCAGTACGGAAAACAACCCTTTCACAACTGTACGCATCGGTTACTCTCTCCCTTTTCGCGTCTTTTAGATGGCGTTTATTTGCAAAACGTTTTGGTGGATGGTCTTTGACTCCGAAGCAGTCAGATTTTTGCCCGACTGCGGGTCAAACAGGCAAATTTGGCCCGGGTAGAACCCGACTCGGACCATTTCTCCCCTCCGGCAAGGCCATTGCCCGTTCCATTTGGCCTTCCAGCGGGCGCCTGCCAAAGCGAACTCGACGATCGTCTCCGAGCCGAGAATCTCGACAGCCTCCACCCTGACGGGCAAAGTGATGGCTCCGGCACTCGCATCCGAGCCTGCCGCCGGGCTTGCAACCGGATTTGCAGCCAGGCTTGCCAACTGGCTTATGCCCTGGACCGCCCGCTCCGCTTTGCCCTGACCGGCTCGCTCGCTCGCCGTATGGTCCGGGATGCCGACGGTCGGTTCCGCTGCGAAGGGCTGCAGCGCCTCGGGACGGATGCCCAAGACCACCGGAGCGCCCTCCCTGATCCCCTCGCGATAGCCAATCGGGAGAAATGCTTTTTCATTGCCTGTCCCGATCACCACGCCCTGGCAAGAACCGTCGCCTGCCCACGTTCCGTTCACCGTGTTCATCGGAGGGGAGCCGGTGAATTCGGCGACGAACAAATTGGCCGGCTGGTTGTACACGTCCAAAGGTCGTCCGATTTGCTGGACTTGCCCGTCGCGGAGCACCATCATCCGGTCCCCCATCGTCATTGCCTCCACCTGGTCGTGCGTAACGTAGATCATCGTGATCCCCAGCTCCTGCTGCAACTGGCGGATTTCCGTGCGCATGTGGCCCCGCAGCTTGGCATCGAGATTGGACAGCGGCTCGTCCATCAGGCAAATCGGATGCTGGCTGACGATCGCCCTCCCGAGCGCTACACGCTGGCGCTGCCCGCCGGACAGCTCGCGCGGCTTTCGCTGCAGCAACTGAGAGATCCCCAGCATTTCTGCTGCATGCGCAAGCCTTTTGGCCTGCTCCTGCTTGTCCACCTTGCGCACCTTCAGGCCGAACAAAATATTTTCTTTCACCGTCAAATGCGGGTACAAGGCGTAGTTTTGAAACACCATCGAGATGCTCCGGCCGCTCGGCGGGACGTGATTCATCTGTTTTCCCCCGATCAGCAGCTCCCCGGAGCTGATATCCTCCAATCCGGCAATCATGCGCAGTGTGGTCGACTTGCCGCATCCCGAGGGACCCACCAGGACGAAAAACTCGCCCGGCTCAATCAGGGCGCTCACCTCGTGGACAACCGTTTGCCGGTCAAACGTTTTGCAAATGCGCCGCAATTCTACTTCGGCCATGTCTCTCCCCCCTTATCTCTGCACTTGTGCTCCATCGTTCTCTGCATGCCCCTCCCATCATAGCAATCGCTTGCGAAGGAATAATTTGGTTTGTGTAAAGGTCCTGTTAAGCCGTCATGAAACGGCTCCCGTTCCGGTTCCCGCAATCGAAAACAACTGCCCAATCGTCGGCAGGATGTAGTCCGGAACAATTTCTGAGGATTCAGCAGCGCATCTGTCCGTTACCCCCGTCAAGACGAGGGCCGTTTTCATGCCGCTTTTTCGTCCGAGGAGGATGTCCGTTTCCAGCCGGTCCCCTACCATCAGGCACCGTTCCGCTGACAGCCCTGCTTTCGCCAGCACCTTCTCGGCGTAAAAGGCGGAAGGCTTGCCGATCATCGCCCAGGCGCTCTTGCCGCTGGCGGTCTCAATTGCTTTTGCCAGCGCTCCTGTATCGGGAATGGAGCCGCCGGGAACGGGACAGACCGGGTCGGGATTGGTGACGATCAGCCGGGCGCCGCTGCTGACGGCTTCCATCGCGGCCTGCAGCTTCGCATATGTAAACGCGCGGTCCATGCCGACCAGTACATGCGTCGCCTCCGCTGGATTTTGCACCTGCTCAATTTGAAAGCCATCCACTTCCTCTTTCAGCGCAGACTCGCCGATGATCAGCACGCGCGGCCGGGCTTCCTGTTCTCTCAAGTACAGGCCTGCGGCATAGGCGGCCGTCATGATTTCCTCCAGCTCCGCGTCTACGCCCAGCTTGTGCAGGCGCACCTGACAGCCCTCCCGCGTCTGGACGGAGGTGTTGGTCAGAAACATCACTTTTTTGCCGCTTACGCGCAGCCCCGCGAGTGTCTCTGCCGCTCCGGGAAGCAGCCGGTCTCCGAGAAAGACCGTCCCATCCAGGTCAAAGAAATACGCATCAAACAACGTTGTGTCCAGCAAAGCCTCCCGCCTGCTCCTTTCCGTGACAGCATCGGCTGTACGCAAAATGCCCCCATGCAGCAATAGCACAGATAAACATCCCTGCAAAAGCCAGGTCTGTCTTTTCTCCACGCTATTCCTGTATGGGGGCTTTCTCCTCGTCTCAACCCGCGTACAGTCGGTATCAAATGATTGGTTGCAAGATGATCGTACCAACCGATTGTTAAGCTGGTGTTGAAGAATCGTCTCAGTTTTGTTAAGCCGCGTCAAAAAACAGAAAAAGTGGCCTCACAAATACATAAGGCCACTCCATTATCACCGATAGCAAACGATTACTGATCGCGATCGTTGCGAATGAATCATTAATTGTCCAGCTTCAGCTTGGCAAGCGCGTCTTTGAGTGCCGTATTCATCATGCCGTCGGCTTCCTTTTCCTGCTCCTTCAAAAACTTCGCTACCTCCCGCTTGGACACCTTGGTGTTCTTTTCCTTGCTCCGCCGCTCGTTAAAGGTCGACAGCTTCTCCCGGTGGCCGCAGACGCAGACGAACGTCTGGCCTTCTCCCTCGCCCCGCAGCTCCAGCCTTTTGTGGCATTGCGGGCATCTCGCATTCGTCACCTTGGCGATTGTTTTCCGGTGGCCGCATTCCCGGTCCTGACAGACGAGCATCTTGCCTTTTTTCCCGTTTACCTCCAGCATGAACTTTCCGCACTCCGGACATTTGCTGCGGGTCAGGTTGTCGTGGCGGAATTTCTTGTCGCTATTCTTGATTTCCTGAACGACGGTTTTGGCATAGCTCTTCATCTCGCCGATAAACGCTTGCTTGTTCAGCTTGCCTTTGGCGATCGACCCCAGCTTCAGCTCCCACTGGGCTGTCAGCGTCGGCGATTGCAAATCTTCCGGGACGAGCTCCAGCAACTGCTTTCCTTTCGAGGTGATATGGATGTGCTTGCCCCTTTTCTCAATCAGGAAGCTGTTGAACAGCTTTTCGATAATGTCGGCGCGCGTCGCGACCGTTCCGAGCCCGCCCGTCTCGCCGATGGTCTGGATCAGCTCTTTCTTTTCGTGCGCCATATATTTTGCCGGATTTTCCATCGCGGACAAGAGGCTCGCTTCGGTAAACGGCTCCGGCGGCTTCGTCTCCCCGGTTGTCCGCGTCGCTGAACTGATGCGCAGCCGGTCTCCCTTGGAGATGCTTGGCAGCAGTTGATCGGCTACACCTTCTTTTGACTCCTCTTCCTCGTAATCGTGATCGTACACTTCTTTCCAGCCGGAAGCCGTGACCCTTTTTCCTTTGGCTGTAAACAAATGAACGCCGATTTTCGCCTGGATCGTCGTCTGCTCGTACTCAAACGGCGGGAACAACACCGCCAGAAAGCGTTTTACCACCAGGTCAAAAATCTTTCGCTCCCTGTCGCTCAAGTCTCCCAAAAAGACCTTCTGCTCGGTCGGAATAATCGCATGGTGATCGGATACCTTGCTGTCATCGACAAAGGACTTGTTTGCCCTGATTCCGGACCGCAGCACCTTCGCAGCCAACTGGGCATACGGCTTGATTTGTACCGCTTTGATCCGGTCCGCCAGCGTCTCAACGATGTCAGAGGACAGGTAACGGGAATCGGTTCGCGGATAGGTCAGCACCTTGTGGTTTTCATACAGGCTCTGCATGATGGAAAGCGTCTCTTTGGCCGAATAGCCGAACAGCTTGTTGGCATCCCGCTGCAATTCGGTCAAGTCGTAGAGCTGCGGAGCATAGCTCTTTTTCAGCGTTTTCGCGACTTCGACGATTTCGGCCTCCTTCCCCTTGATGTCCTTCAGGATCTGATCGCTGGCATCCTTGGAAAAGGTTCTCGTTTCCTTTGTTTTCGGGTCCTGCCAAATCAGCCGCAGGTTGTTTTCAGCGACAGCGGCAATGCCGTAATAAGGCTTTGGCACAAACCGGCGAATTTCTTCCTCTCTTTTGGCAATGATGGCGAGCGTGGGCGTCTGTACCCGTCCGCAGGAAAGCTGGGCATTGTGCTTGCAGGTCAAAGCCCGCGTCGCGTTGATGCCTACTACCCAGTCCGCTTCCGCGCGGGCAGCCGCAGAGGCGTATAGATGCTCGAATTCCTTGCCGTCTTTTAACCGTTGGAAGCCCTCTTTGATCGCTTTATCGGTCACGGACGAAATCCAGAGGCGTTTGAGCGGCTTGTTTGTCCGGACCATTTCGATGATCCACCTGGCCACCAGCTCTCCCTCGCGGCCCGCGTCTGTGGCGATGACGATGTCTTTTACGTCTTTGCGGAGCATTTGCTGTTTCACCGCATGAAATTGCTTGCTGCTCTCCCTGATCACCACCAGCCGGAAGGAAGGCGGCAGGATTGGCAAGTCCTCGATCTTCCACGAACTGAACTGCTCGCCGTACGCTTCCGGATCAGCCAGGGTAACAAGATGGCCCAAGGCCCACGTTACGATATACTTGTCTCCCTCGAAAAAGCCGTTTCCTTTTTTATGGCAATGCAGCACTCTTGCTATATCCCGACCAACGGAAGGCTTTTCAGCCAGTACCAACGTTTTGCTCATTGATGACATCCTTTCTTGAGAAGTGAAGAGGGACCGGTGTTTGTTTGCCATGATGTTCTTTCCTCTTCAGAGAATCCTTCCCCCATCATAATCAATTCTCTGTCTCTTGAACAATGTTTGTGAGGGATCCATGTCCATTTTGCGCCCGCCAATGCTCGAAAGGCATTTTATTCCCCCCCTGAATAAAAGGGATTGAATCGCCTAAATCGAATGGCATACAACCTTTTCGGCAATCACAGCGGACCCGGACCGAAAGCCGATCACGCCTTTATCGCCGATCTGGCCCGCAGGATGGACAAGCTGCCCGGCGAACCCTTCATCGCGTTTGCTGCCGGAGGATTTGACTGGGCGGAATCGGGCAAGGTCGCTTCGGTAACA
>k87-241802_pt1 | contig 14125 bp, 12 predicted proteins | sample MGYA00084031_6733416 | MGnify analysis MGYA00084031
ATTCGGTTAATATTAATTGTAACATCAGGTAATACACTTTCAATTCTCTCTTTCAGGTAAACACTTAACGAACGATAAGCATCGGTATCTGCCAAGTTCAAATTGAGGCTAATTTTTTTGGTCCCTAATTCATCCTGTGCTTTTTTCAAATATGCTTGCGCTTTTGTTTTGTCAAAAGGTAACGATAAATCATGGTTAAAGTCTTGCCCATCTATTGTGATTTCACCACTAGGTACGATAGATTTTGCTGCTGTTGAACCATCTCCCAAAGCTTGTTGTGCCAAAACATCCCGATTAATTGCATAGCTCACTGCCCTTTTAAAATTGGTATTGCCGGCAATTTTGTCTTGTGCGTTCCAAACAATAAACACCATACGACCTTTTTGTTGTGATTTAATATCTTTGTTATGCTGCTTTTTTAAATCAGATAGGACACTTCCAGTAATTTCGGCTTCATCCACTTTACCGGCCAAATACTGTTTACTAGCTAACGTTGCATTCGTGACAACAGTTGTATTAATCGTTTGATAATGGACCTGTTGCTTGTTAGCATAATATGGGTTTTTAACAAATTGCCAAGTGGTAGCTGATTGATTCCAATTTTTAATTGCATAAGCCCCATTAGATACCGTCGTCTCGGCTGTTTGCCCATACCTTTTACCATATGCCTGCACCTTTGCCATATTAATTGGGTAAAGTTGGTTAGCTAAGATAAAATTAAAATACGGCACGGGATGTGATAGTTGAATTTTAACTGTTGCCTTATCCGGTGCACTAATACCAAGTTCATTAATATCTGCACCTTGCTTGCGGATACTGTCATAGTTATCTAAATCTTTAAAATGATTCGCTCGTGTTGATTTTGAGGCGGGATTAACTTGTCTCTTAGCCGAATTGACAAAGTCATCAGCTGTAACAGGCGTGCCATCCGACCATTTTTGGTTAGCCTTTATTTTAATCGTATAAACCGTATTATTGACCGTTGGCTTAACGACTTTTTCCGCCATACCAGCGACCACCTGACCTTTATCATCCAATGTATATAAGCCTTCCAACGTTTGTGTTTCAGCCCAGTTAGAACCAATATCATCAGCAAAATTTGGGTCTAGTGTTGTAATTGGGTTTTGAACGGCAACTTGCAATTGGCTTTTTGGCTGTTCTTTTGGTTTTTGCTGTAAAAACAAATAACTACCTATTATTAGCACACCCACAATGGCAATACCTGTCAGTTTTTTTCGATTCATATTGTTATCCTATTCCCTAAATAATTTAACCTATCACACAATTTTTCTCAAAGTAAATAATTAAAGTATAGCGCGAGTGGCGATGTGATTCAATTCATATGATTTCAAACTGCTTTGGTTCTCCATATGATTATCCTTTATGTATGGCGATAACTCGCCTGATTATTTATTGCCATACTTCATCAATAATCGATTTCACATATACCAATTTTGCCCATTGTTGTGCTTCCGCAATCACATTGCCTTCTTCGGTTGAAGCAAACCCACATTGCGTTGATAACCAAAGTCGTGAGAGTGGCAGATACTTTGACGCATCATGAATACGGTCAATAATAGTTTGACGATCCTCTAATTCACCACTTTTAGTTGTTACCAAGCCCAAAACAACACACTTATTTCCTGACACTTTTGCTAATGGTTCAAAACTACCTGATCGCGCTGTATCATATTCCAAGAAATAATTAGCAACATTTTCTTGCGTAAATAATGGTTCAGCAACAGCATCGTACCCACCTGTTGCTGCCCAATCTGAATGGTAATTACCACGACAAATATGTGTGTTAATCACTAAATCATCTGGCAAACCAGCGATTGCCCCGTTGTTTAAGTCTAAATAAATTTGCTTAATCGTATGAGCATCAAAATCGTCGCCAGCCATCAAAGACCAGAATTTCGGATCCACCAACATGCCCCAAGTACAATCATCTAATTGTATGGTACGTGCCCCCGCCTCATATAATGCCAACATTTCTTCATGATAGACACGCTTAATATCATCATATAATGTCTCATAATTGTCGTAATACTTTACTATACGTGCTGCATTATCCCCACGCACAAGCTCAGCATAAAATTGCGCTGGTGCAGGTAACGTGATTTTAGCAGCCACACCATGCTGGTCTGCCATTTTTTTTAAGAATACAAACTGTTGAATAAAAGGATGCACCTCAGCGTCAAAAGTTAAACGCCCCGTTAAACGTGCTGAGTCATCACGTGTTTCTTCATGGGCAAAACGATACCCTTCACCAAACTTGAAACGTTCAACACCACCAAAACCCCAAAAATTATCAAGGTGCCAATACGAGCGCCGAAATTCCCCATCTGTAATTATGTCTAACCCAGCAGCCACTTGTTTTTCGACTAACTGTTTGATTTTTTCATCCGTTACCTTGTCTAATTCGGCTGCAGTAATTTTATGCGCTTCATAGTCTGCGCGCGCTTGTTTAAGTTGTTCTGGCCTCAAAAATGATCCCACATGTTGAAAGCCAATTTTATTTAAAGTCTTGTTTGTCATATACTTTACCTTTTTCAAATATTAATTTTTTCCGCTTAAATAGTGTTTTAACGCTTAGCAGTCAACCTGTGCGCCATCCCCACAAAGAAAGATAGCAGTGACAACTTGATTGGCATGTAAATAATAGATTATTTGCTTCTTCATCATCTACCACCCGTTTCATTTGACTAATAAAAAACCGCAGTCTAAATTATTAGACTGCGGGACGTGTGATCGTGTTACCACCCAGCGTTTATATACACAGGTATATCTCATTGTTAATCGGATCATTCCAATTAACCAAGCAATAACGCGCTCACCGACTAATGCTAACTGTTTATTCAGCTCACAATAGTAACCAATAATATACCGAGACCATATTCATAGTGCTACCCTGTTCAATTTCAGCCAACTTGAACTCTCTGTTTAGTGTATGACACAATTACTCATCTCGGCTATTTTTAATATTTATACAACATGACGTTCGAACGCATCACTTGAAATGCCTTGAGCCAAAATTAGTTTGGCCCATTCTTTAGCAGAATGTAAGCTATGATCTTTATAGTTACCACAACTCTTAATTTCCGCAGCAGGTACCTCAGTAATATCATCACTGGCTATTTTTTCCAAGACTTTCTTAAAGACCTTGGCCAAAGTTTCTGAATCATAATTTACCCAAGAAATGACATGAAATCCAGTACGGCAGCCAAATGGCGACATATCAATAATGCCATCAATTTCATCACGCACTAAGCCAGCAAAAAGATGTTCTAGCGTATGCAATCCCCCAGTTTCGATAGCCGTTTCATTAGGCTGGGTTAAGCGTAAATCGTAATTAGTAATGGTTCCACCATTTGGGCCACTTTGTGTCTCGATGACACGAACATAAGGTGCTTTAACCTTTGTATGGTCTAGTGTGAAACTTTCAACAACTGTTTCTGACATAATTTTCTCCTTTTAATAATGCGTTAACCTAAGTATACGCGCCTCGGTTAGCGACAACAAATGATATTATTTTTACCCTAAAGCTTGATCAGCAATGCTTTTGACCAAGGCTAACTTACGCCATTGATCAGCAATTGTTAAAATGTTGCCTTCTTCTGTTGATGAGAAGCCACATTGCGTGGATAGCGCTAACTGAGATCTTGGAATAATAGCTGCTGCCTCGTCAATACGCGCAATAACGTCTTGTGAGGATTCTAAATCAGCTGATTTAGACGTTAATAGACCTAATACAATTTCAACATTTGGCCGGTTATTGTAAATCGCTTTCAGTGGTTCAAAGTCACCTGAACGATCATTATCATATTCTAAGAAAAAAGCATCATAATTTAATTGCCCAAGATATTGAGCTACTGGTTGATAACCACCCTCAAATAAGTAAGTGGATTTGAAATTCCCACGACAAATGTGCGTCGATAACTTTAAATCTTCTGGCAAACCTGCTATGGCTTTATTAATGACATACACATCATCTGCTGCTATTTGTTCAAATGGCGCACGGCCAACTGGATCATCACGGTAAGCGTTGAGCTGTGCAATCAAGTAAGCCCAAGTTGTATCATCAAGCTGAATATAACGTGCACCCAAGTCATAAAATTGCTGCAGTGTATCATGGTAAGCTTGCGCTAAGTCATCGAGAAAATCAGACCAGTTGTCATAGTATTGTGCCCATGCATCTGACCGTTGATCGCGGTTGATAATCAAACTTGGCGACGGTATGGTTTGCTTAACTTCAATACCATCAGGTACAATGCGTTTTAAATAGTCAAAATCTTCAAAGAACGGATGCTTTAAATTAGCATGAACCTTGCCATTTAGTCGTATATTGGTTGATCGTGTTTTTTCACCATGAAATTTGTAAGAATCTACTTGATCGTAAAATTCAAAACCACCCAAGTTCCCTAGAAAATCGAGATGCCACCACGACCGATTAAATTCGCCATCAGTGACAGCCTTTAAGCCGGCAGCCACTTGCTGGGCGACAAGTTTTTTAATCTCAGCATGTTGTACTGTTAATAAATCTTCTTTTGAAATATCACCATTTGCGTATTGTTCACGCGCTCTCTTTAAGTTTTCAGGTCGTAAATATGACCCCACTTGATCGAAATGATAGTTTAATTTTCCTGCCTGTGTCATAGTTATCATGCTCCTTTTTTTATCTTGTTTAATGCCTGATTTAAATCATTTATGAGATCATCGGCAGATTCTAATCCTACGGATAATCTGAGTAAACCAGGAGAAATTCCGTTTTCTAATAATTGTGTTGTTGTTAATTCTGCATGGCTCATTTTTGGCGGATAACTAATGATACTTTCGACACCACCCAAACTGACCGAGAATACAGGTATTTTCAAATTAGCAACAACAGTTTGTGCATTATGCTGGCTACCGACATCAAAGCTGAGAACTGCACCACCGTTTTTAGCCTGTGATAGCTGAATATCATAACCTTGATGCGTTGATAAGCCGGGATATAATATACGGCTAACTTTATCGTGCTGAGCTAAAAAAGTGGCAATTTTTTTAGCGGACTGACTGGATTGCGTCATCCGTACTGCTAACGTCTTCATACCACGCAACAGCAGCCATGTATCAAACACACCAAGGGTAGCACCAACCGCATTTTGAATAAAATAAATGCGATCAGCTAATGCTTTCTGTTTAACAACAACAGCACCAGCCAATATATCCGAATGACCAGCTAGAAACTTAGTCGCAGAATGGACAACAATATCAACACCCAGATCCAATGGTCGCTGCAAAAATGGTGATAAAAAGGTATTATCCGCAATTGTTAGCAGATGATGCTTTTTTGCGACAGCAACAATAGCTTTAATATCGGTAACTTGTAATGTTGGATTTGAAGGTGTTTCAATATATAATGCTTTCGTATTTGGCGTAATGGCTTTTGTAACAGCTGCCACATCAGCAAAGTCGACAAAATCATGTGTAATTCCCCATCGTGGTAGGATATCTTCTAGTACACGGAAAGTACCACCATAAACATGCTTGCTCACAACAATATGATCACCAGCAGATAAGGTAAACAAGACACTACTAATAGCTGCCATCCCCGTACTAAAAAGAAATCCATGCGTGCCATGTTCGAGTGTCGCAATTGCTATTTCGCCTGATGCACGTGTTGGGTTCCCAGACCGTGCATAATCAAACTCACCAAAATCATTAAAAGATGATTGATGAAAAGTAGAGCTGAGCTGTATTGGCGTATTGATGGCGCCAGATAATGGGTCATGTGTTGTTGCAACGTGAATAATATCTGTCCAATCACTCATAGTTTTGCCCCCACCACTGCTTGTTCAATATCTTCAAATATGTCTAATTTGTTTTCCAAACCGGCACTAACACGGACAAGCTGGTCCGTTATGCCTAATGCTTCGCGCTTTTCAATGGTCATATCATGATGTGTTTGTATTGCTGGTATTGTAATTAACGTCTCTGGTCCGCCTAAACTTTCAGCAAACGAAGCAAGTTGTAATCGTGTTAAAAAGCGATTAACATCATATCCTTTAGCCAAATAGAAGCTTATCATACCGCCTACTCCTGCGTACTTTACACTAGTTATACCAGCTACATTCAGAAGTTTCTTAGCTAGATACTGGCCATTTTCATTGTGCCGTGCCATTCTCAGGTGCAACGTTTTCAAACTACGAATCAGCAGCCAAGCACTAAAATTATCCAACACTTGTCCATGTGTTATGAGTGTATCCGTCAACTGTTTGGCAAGCAACTGGTTGCCGGCAATGACCGCGCCAGCTAATAAATCATTATGTCCACCTAAATATTTTGTTGCAGAATGGACAACAATATCTGCCCCCAATGCTAAAGGCTGTTGAAAAATTGGTGTTAAAAATGTATTATCCACAGCAATCACAATATCTGGACTGACACGACGTACCTGTCTACATAACTCTACGATATCTATCACTTTCATCATTGGATTAGAGGGTGTTTCAAGCCAAATCAATCGCGTGTTCGACTGAAGCTTTTGCATCAGATGAGAAACAGTATCAAATGTGTCATAGGTGATCTGACTTTGAGATACAATGGCATCAAAATAACGATATGTCCCACCGTATAAATCATCACTCGTCAAAAAATGGTCGCCACTTTTAAGACAAGTTTCAAAAACTAAATCAATCGCTGACATACCCGAACTAGTTGCAAAAGCTTGCACCCCTTTCTCTAATAATGCAAGTTGTTGTTCAAGTACAGCTCGTGTCGGGGTGGTTAAACGTGCATAATCAAATCCAGTTGATTCGCCCAAACTAGGATGCCGATAAGCCGTTGAAAAATATAATGGCGTCACAATCGCACCAGTTTTGTCATCATCACTACCATTCCCTGCTTGTGCTAAAACAGTATCAATACTTAATCCCATATTCAAAGGCTCCTTTTATCCGAGTGCAGTGATGTAATCAACAGTTTCAGGCAAATGTTTCTGCATCAGCAATAGCTTAGTCCAATTGCCGAAAAAACTTTTAGCGCTTACATGCCATGTATTGTTAGGTTGACCAAAACTATCATAATTTTCTGGTTTTTGTGGTAGAACGCCTTGCTGAATATCCCTATAATATTCAGTTTGCAGGGTATTCGTGTCATATTCTAAATGCCCAGTGGTATAAGTGGAATGTCGCGATGCATCTCTTAACAACACTGTTCCTACTTGATTGTTCCCTGCAATCCTTAAGTTCTTGGACACATTGTCATCTGGAATTGTAAAATAACGAGAGTGTGGCATGATCAGCTGGTCAATATTCTGCACTAATTCTGGGTGTTGATTATCACTTGCCACACTTGCTTGATAGACACCAAAAATTTTGTGTACTACTGATTCAACCGGAAAATTTTTTTCAACGTAACCAGCACCATAGGCTGCCCAACAAGTAAATAAGCTTTCAGACACATGAGATTGACGCCAAAACAATAACTTCTGAAATTCAGACCAATAGTCAATTGATTCAAAGGGAACTTGATCAACTGGCGCACCAGTTACAATGAGACCGTCAAAGTATTCTTGCCAAATATCATCTAGCGTGACATAATGTCCTTTAATTAAATTGCTCTCATGCTTCACTTTATGCGCAGTTGGCACTGCAAAAGTCAGCCTGATATTAATACGTTGTGATGCCAAATGTGCCACAAATTGTTTTTCTGTCTGTAATCGATTTGGCATTAAATTAACCACCAAAATATTCAACGTCGGTGCTAAAATATTAAATTCCCCCACAATTATTTTTTTTCTACGTAATAAGCCATTTTGCAATGTCACACTCACTGTTTACCCCTCCTGGTCCTGCTGTTAACAAAAAAATCCCGTAGTCTAGATTGCTAGACTACGGGACGTTCAATACACGTGTTACCACCCTGTGTTCATGTTGTGCTTCCGCACAACACCTTAAGCGTACGCCTCAAAGTATTCGTCGAGAACATCTGTGAATACTTTTGGTTATACGTCGTGCGTTAACGAACACCCTCGATTTCAACTTACTACGTCACACATATGAGTGCTCGCTGGCTCATCTCCATAAAAAACTCCAAGACCATTTTCGACTATCCGCACTTACCCGCTTACACCAAATACGGGCTCTCTCATTAAGATTAAATAGTGTACTTATCTCATCAACGTTTATGTTGTTTATACTTTAACGCAACATTTGTGTGATGTCAAACATTTTTCAAATCTTTTTTTTATTTTTATCATTTTAAACTCACAAACATAAAAAATATTATCCATTAGAATTTGTGGTATACTTTTCAAAAATAATGTCACTAAGGAGAATAACCATGTATCAACCTGTCAAAAATACCAACGCTGTTGTGACAGAAAATATTCACAAGCCTGGTCGTAATGTCATGTTTCTTTCAGCGGATTGGTGTGGCGATTGCCGTGCTATTAAACCATTCATCCAAAATATTAAAGACACTGTTAGCCAAACAGCAAACTGGTTCGATGCTGATCGTGATGATAACCTGGACGTTGCAACAGCATATAATTTACGTGGCATTCCATCTTTTGTTTTGTTTGAGAATGGTAAAGAAATATCTCGCATTGGTCACGGCGAACGGCTCACACCAAAACAAATTCTCGATTGGTACCAAAGGACGTTGAATTAAAAAGACACATATAGGCTATGTGTCTTTTTTTAGTTATAAAATTTGACAAAACTCAATCGTTTCTTGATTCGGTCCCAAAATGTTAAAGTAACGTATGCCATTTTCCCAGAAAGTAGGGATACTTTGTATCTCTTGATCCACCAACATCAAACCAGCTGCTTTAACAGCTGCAAAGGCTTTATCAATGTCTGTTGCATTCAAAGATATGTGGTTAATTGCCCCCGCATGATTTATTGTATCGCCCTCCCATGTCTCAATAACGAGATTATTAAATTGCATGAAAGCACAACGACTGTCATTATTTCGAAATAAACCGGATTTTTTGAAGCCAAGTGTTTCATAAAAGGCTATTGTTGCCTCTAAATTCTGAGTTGGTATGCCAACATGTTGTATCCCAGTAAAATAGTCATTGATTGCCATGAGTTTCTCCATTTCGTTCAATCATTCAATATCGTGCTTGATTTCAGTTGCAAAATAGTAACTGACTAAAGCAAATGCTACGGTAGGGACGATAAATGATAGTTGCATCGAACCCACCGCATCCGATACAAGTCCTTGGATAGCTGGTACCACAGCACCACCAACAATAGCCATGACCAAAATGGCACCTGCTGTCTCGGTATGACGCTTATCTGCGACGTTATCAAGGGTATGCGCATAGATAGTTGGCCACTGTGGTCCAAAGAAGAAGCTGGCGCCAACGGCTGCATAAACAGCAATCATACCCTGGGCAAATGTTGCCAGCAGTAGTGATAAGGTCCCTAAAATTGAATAAGCAGTCAATACTTGCGTCGGCTTAATTTGAGTAAATAGCCATGTCGCTACAACCTTTCCAAGGAAAAAGACAATATATGAATAAATCATAAAATTAGACGCTTGTGCATCAGAAATACTGTGATTCATCACCAAAGCTAGACGAATGGTAAATGACCAAACTGCTGTCTGCATGCCGACATAGATAAATTGCGCTAAAATACCTTTTTTAAACCGATAATTATGAAACAAATAAGCAATGGACTCACTAAAACGCACTTTAGCGTGTTTCGTTTCATCCACAATTGGCTTAGCACTTGGCATTTTAGTAAAAGCCAAGACAATCAACATCGCAATCAAGACAAACAAAATGTATTTATACGGTTGCAAGGTCAACTGCAACATTTTTTCACCGTATGCAATACGTTCTGCACCTTGCATACCAGACATTTTCTCTGATAAATTGCCCACAGAACCAAAAATCAAATACTTACCCAACAAAATACCAGTAATACTACCTATTGGGTTCAAGATTTGTGAAATATTCAAACGTAGGTTAGCATACTTTTTGGGACCCATCATGGAACTATATGTATCACTTGCTGTCTCAAGAAAGGACAAGCCAATCGCAATCGCAAAAATCGCCACTAAAAACATTGAGTAAGTTGCTACACGTGAAGCCGGAAAAAATAACCCTGCGCCCAAAATATAGGCGACTAACCCTGTCATTATCGTTACTTTATAAGACGCTTTGCGAATCACAAAGCTCGCTGGAATGGCTACCAGAAAATAACCGCCATAAAATGCAGACTGAACAAAAGCTGTCGCTGCATCATTTAATTCAAAAACAGTTTTGAACTGCGTAATTAAAATATCATTCAAACTTGCTGCTGTTCCCCACAACGGAAACATAAGTGAGACAACGACAAATTGGAAAATTGGTGTCTTTTTCAGATATCCATCTGCTAATTGCCCAAAATCATGATGATGCTTAGCACTTTTGCTAACAGTATTAATCATGCTACTTCTCCTCTAGTAGAAACAAGTGTTATCACTTGTAAGCGTTTACAAGTTTTAATGATAGCACATCACTCTTATTAATGAAAGCCCTTTCATATGTTTTACTAATATATTTGAAAATCCGTTGAAAAGTATCAAAAAACACCATTACATCGATAATTATCGACGCAATGGTGTTTTTAACTCATATTATTTTTCAGTGTTTTTTATGAAGCTTTGTACGACATCAGCAGGAATGGCAAAGCCCATGCCTTCTACACTTGTCCCGTTGTCTGAAGCGGCTACTTTTGAAGAATTAATTCCAATTACTTGCCCATTTAAATCAACCAAGGGGCCCCCTGAATTACCAGGATTAATAGCAGTATCTGTTTGAATCACTTGCTCTGTATTACCGCCAGTCTGTTGACTTGTTAAATCACGGCGAGGAGCAGATATAATACCACTGGTTACTGAAGTGGCATATTGTGAACCTAACGGCGAACCAATGGCTAAGACCGGCTGTCCCGATTGGATATTCTTCGTATCGCCAAATGGTGCAACCGTTTTAATTGCATCTGTCTTGGCTTTAATGAGAGCCAAATCTTTTTGTTGATCAGTCCCTACAATAGTTGCTTTGATTTTTTCACCACTAGCCGTGATGATTTGTAATGCATCGGAATTAGCCACGACATGATTGTTAGTAATCATGTAGACATAACCATTATCAATTTTATAAACAACACCTGACCCTTCTGATGCTGTTTGAACGGCCCCATTTGGGTTATTTTGCTTAGGTTTTTGTCCGAATAATGCAGCAAAACCATCTGTTGGCTGCGCTGTCTCTCTTTTCATATTCTGAACTGTAACAACAGCATCTTTAACTTTATTGTAGGCTGTCGTTGCTGTGTCTTGGCTTTTATAAGATGTCTTAGCTATGGTTGCTTGCCCTGTGACATTAGCTTTTTTCTCAATTGCTGGTTCTCTTTGAAACCACGAGTTTGGCTGCGTGCCTGAATAAACAACTCCGCCACCAACAATTGCCGAAACGGCAGCCACGACAATTAAACTATGTTTCATAACGACCCTCCTAAGATAAAAGTAGTATAGCGTGACAAGTTTTACTGAATATTAAAGTGGTAAGGTAATTCTAAAAACGGTGCCTTTCGGCTGATTGTCTGCTACAGTAATTTTACCACCGTGTGCCCTGACAATCCATTCCGCAATAGATAGTCCCAGACCAGTACCACCCGTTTCGCGACTGCCTGTTTTATCTTCACGATAAAAGCGGTCAAAAACATGCTTTTTGGCTTCATCGCTAATACCGCGTCCCGTATCAGCTACTGTCAAAACAAACTTACGTTTTTCAATGCTAGCAGCAATTGCTACCGTGGCACCTGCTTCTGAATATTTCATAGCATTATCGACTAAAAGTACAATTAACTGATGAATGCGCTTTTGATCAATATAAATAGGCTGATTAACATGTGCAGAAAGTAATACCTGCTTGCCATCAAATTCTGCCATTTCTTGATAAGGTGCTAAAATACGAGACAAGAAATCGGCGATATTAGTCGGTTCTTTTTCAATACGCGTCATATTGGATTCTGACTTTGCTAATGTGAGCATATTGTTCGTTAAGGACGTTAGACGTCGTACTTCTGATAGCGACAAGATAATTGCATTCGACTGCTCGCGGACTGTTGATTCTGGGTGCGTCAACATATTTTCTAGTTTACCTTGAATGACTGCCATCGGTGTTCGTAATTCATGTGCCGCGTTATTAACAAAATCTTGTTGCTGTTGCCAAGAGTTAATGATTGGTTTCATATTTTTAAGGCTAATCCAATATGAGACCATCAATGCGAGTAGACCAAAAGTACCAAACGACCACAAAATAACTTTTTTGAAGTGGTTCAGGTTAAAAATTGTATCATTCACATTGACAGTGATAATCCCATACTTAACAAGTTGCCCACTATTATTACGGGTATTGTCAATAAATTCTACGCTGGCGACACGATAGTAATTACCTTCTATTTGTACTGTCTTGGGTCTTGACGAGATAAAATTACCACGATATTTGAACTGTTTGCGGTAGATCTCTTGTAATGATTCTGGTATACGGTCATCTAACAAGAGATGTTTGTCTTTATCATAAACCCAAACATCCGCCAATGTATTAGATTGTAGCAGCATTGGTGATTTACGGTTAGTATCTTCCGAATCTCTTAATGCCCCTGCTAAATTAAACTGTTTAATTTGTTGGGTAATGGCAGAATCAGAATTCTGAAAAATTGTCCGTGTGTACGACCAATAAATCACCCCACCAAGAACTGAGAAAATAACAAAAAAACTCGCAATCAAAAGTAAAAATCCGCGAATTTGTTGTTGTTTATTAATGACATTAGGCATCATCAACCTCTAAAATAAAACCGATGTTGCGTAATGTTTTTATCAAATCATTTTGCCCGACAGCTTCTAATTTACGTCTAAGATTGTTCAAATAAATATTGACAACATTAATCGTCGTATCTGAATCAATTCCCCACACACGGTCAAAAATTTGATCTCGTGTCACAATAATGTTCTTGTTTTGAGCTAAATAAGTTAAAATATCAAATTCCTTACCCACTAATTTAACCGGTTGACCATGAACTTGTACCCCGCGATTTTCCAAATTAATGAGTACATCACCAACAGTTATCATGTTATCTTCAGAATAGACACCTGCTCGGCGCAATAATGCCTTAACACGTACTAGTAACTCTTCACGATAGAAAGGCTTTGTCAAGTAATCATCAGCACCAACATTGAAACCTTCAATCTTATCATCCAAAGAACTTTTAGCCGTTAAAATTAAGACAGGCGTCTCAATATCATTGTCTCTCAAGTGCTTAATCACCTCTAGCCCATTTTCGCCAGGTAACATTAAATCACAAATAATTAAGTCATAAGGGGATTCTTGTCCCTCGTATTCCCCATCTAATCCATTGGTTACAACATTAACATCCGCAAAATCTTGCAAAAAGCCCACAATATTATCTGCGAGATTAGCATCATCTTCGATTAATAAAATTTTAATTGCCTTTGACATTTTGCATCTCCATTGTAGCGTTATGTTGTTTTTATTGTACTTGTTTCTGATTAATAGAAGATTAAAAACAACTGACACAATAAATTTATATCCTACCATTAATAGTAGCATATTAAACCGTTGTAATGGTTAACGCATTTATTATACGAAAAGAACCTTGCTTAGTAACAGACATTCTTTTGCAGTTTAGTGAGATAACACATCTTTCTCAGAGAGCTTTAGTACACGCCACAACGTTAAGGCAATAATCCATGTTACGGCAAATATTGCCACTAAAATAATCCCTAATTTATTGAAATCTAAGGCTTGTGCCCAATCGGTCAAACTATTATGCCAATTAAGCATCACACTGATTGACTGAATGAAATCAACAAAACTAATAAAGCCTGCAGCCATAATCGAAATACCTGTCAAAATCAAGTTATAGTAAACCTTACGATACGATGACGACACAATCCAAGTATAGGTGGTACTCATGAAAAAACCATCCACTGTGTCCATCAAACACATACCAGCTGTAAATAACAGCGGGAAAGCAAGCGTGGTATACCAGGCAATGCCTGCATTTGCAGCCGTCGCTGATGTCGCTAATACGGCAATTTGCGTCGCTGTGTCAAAACCCAA
>k87-602757_pt1 | contig 14108 bp, 15 predicted proteins | sample MGYA00084031_6733416 | MGnify analysis MGYA00084031
CCGATAAAAACCCGGGAAAACGACACTCGCCTGTCAGCCGTTTGTGGGGAATCCGAGGTTCACGCCGCCGTGGCTGGGGTCCAGCCAGCGGGAGGTGACGACCTTGCCCCTGGTGTAGAAGTGCACGCCCTCGGTGCCGTGCATGTGGGTGTCGCCGAACAGCGAGGCCTTCCAGCCGCCGAAGCTGTAGTACGCCATGGGCACGGGGATGGGCACGTTGACGCCGACCATGCCGACTTCGACCTCGTTCTGGAAGCGCCGGGCGGCGCCGCCGTCGTTGGTGAAGATCGCCGTGCCGTTGCCGTACTCGCCGTCGTTGATGACCTTGAGCCCTTCCTCGTAGGAGGAGACCCGCACCACCGCCAGGACCGGACCGAAGATCTCCTCCCGGTGCACCCTGGACCCGACCGGCACGTGGTCCAGCACCGTGGGACCGAGCCAGAAACCGGGGGCCTGCGCGGCGGGGACACCGCCGGCCACGGGGGTGGTGCGGCCGTCCACGACGAGCTTGGCGCCCTCGGCGACACCGAGGTCGATGTAGGAGGCCACCTTGTCGCGGTGCTCACGGGTGATGAGGGGGCCCATCTGAGAGGCGGGGTCGTCACCGGGGCCGACCGTGAGCGAGGCCACCCGGGAGACGATCTTGTCGACGAGTTCGTCGCCGATCGGGTCCACGGCCAGCACGACCGAGATGGCCATGCACCGCTCCCCCGCCGAACCGAACCCGGCGGAGACCGCGGAGTCCGCGGCGAGGTCGAGGTCGGCGTCGGGCAGGACCAGCATGTGGTTCTTCGCGCCGCCGAGCGCCTGCACCCGCTTGCCGTGCCGGGTGCCGGTCTCATAGACGTAACGGGCGATCGGGGTGGAGCCCACGAAGCTGACCGCGGCGACCGACGGGTGGCCGAGCAGCGCGTCCACCACGGGCTTGCCGCCCTGGACGACGTTGAACACGCCGTCCGGCAGCCCGGCCTCCCGCCACAGCGACGCCAGCAGCAGTGACGCGGAGGGGTCCTTCTCGGAGGGTTTGAGCACGAACGTGTTCCCGCAGGCGATGGCGACGGGGAACATCCACATCGGCACCATCGCTGGGAAGTTGAACGGGGTGATCCCGGCGACCACGCCGAGCGGCTGGCGGATGGAGTAGGAGTCCACGCGGGTGGAGACGTTCTCGGAGAACCCGCCTTTGAGCAGGTGGGGGATGCCGCAGGCGAATTCGACGACCTCCAGGCCGCGGGCCACCTCGCCGAGCGCGTCGGAGCGCACCTTGCCGTGCTCGGCGGTGATCAGCGCGGCCAGCTCGTCGCGGTGCGCGTCGACCAGTTCCCGGAAGCGGAACAGCACCTGCGCGCGCTTGGCGAGCGAGGTGTCCCGCCAGGCGGGGAACACCTCCCGGGCGGCGGCGACGGCGGCGTCCGCCTGGGCGGCGGTGCCCATGTCCACCGTGCCGCTCACCTCGCCGGTCGCGGGGTTGTAGAGGTGGGCGGGCTCGCCGCCGGTGACGGCCGAGCCACCGATCCAGTGCGTGACGTGCTTCACGTTGCCATCCCGTGTGTAGTGGGGGTGCCGGGGCGTACGCTCACTCGGCCGCCTCGGCGTTGATCTTCTCCAGGGTCGCGACGATGATGCGAAGCCCTTCGCGGGCCTCGTCCTCGGTGAGCGTCAGGGGCGGGGCCATGCGGATGGCGTTGCCGTACAGGCCGCCCTTGCCGACGAGCAGACCGGCCGCCCGGGTCTCCTCCATGAACCGCCCGGCCAGTGCGGGGGCGGGGGCTCCGGTGGCGGGGTCGACCAGTTCGACGGCGAACATCAGGCCCCTGCCACGCACGTCGCCGACGACCGGCAGCCGGGCGGCGGCCAGCCGCAGCCCTTCGATGATCAGGGTTCCGGTGCGGTGGGCGTTGGCCTGCAGGTCGTGGTCGAGCACGTAGTCGAGCGTGGCGTTGGCCGCGGCCATGGCGATCGGGTTGCCGCCGAAGGTGGACAGGCCCGTGGCGGGGAGGCCGTCCATCAGGTCGCCGCGGGCGACCACGCCGCCGACCGCGAACCCGTTTCCGAGCCCCTTGGCGAAGGTCATGATGTCCGGCGTCACGCCGTGGTTGTGGATGCCGAAGAACGCGGTACCGGTACGGCCCCAGCCGGTCTGCACCTCATCGGAGATGAACAGGATGCCCTGCTCGTCGAGGACCTCCTTGTAAGCGGCGTACAAGCCGTCCGGCGGCATCGTGAACCCGCCCACGCCCTGGATCGGCTCGGCGATGAGCGCCGCCACGTCGGGCGCGGTGGCGGTGGCCAGCACGTGGCGCAGGTCTTCAACGCAGGCGGCGATGTACTCGGCGTCGCTCATGCCGCGGAACTGCGGCAGGTGCCGGTCGGTGCCGTGCAGGAAGTGCACGTTGAACGGGGAGAGCGGGCTGTTCTTCCACGAGCGGTTGCCGGTGACGGAGATCGCGCCGAAGGAGCGGCCGTGGTAGCTCTGCCGCATGGCGAGGATCTGATCGGAGCCGCGCGCGTACGTGGCCAGGAGCAGGGCCGTCTCGTTGGCCTCGGTCCCGGAGTTGACGAAGAACACCTTGGCGTTCTCGATGCCGGACAGCCTGGCGATCTTCTCCGCGAGCTCCACCTGGCCGCGCAGCAGGTAGGCGGTGGAGGTGTGCACGACGCCGGTGGCGAGCTGCCGCTCGACCGCCTCCCGCACCTCGGGCACGTCGTAACCGATCATGTTGGTGAGGATGCCCGCGAAGAAGTCCAGGTAGCTCTTGCCGGATGCGTCGACGACGCGGTTGCCCTTGCCCCGGACGATCTCGATGGGCTCGTCGTAGTAGAGGGGCATCCAGGCGGGCATGACGGCCCGGTGCCGCCGAAGAAGGTCAGACATGCTCCGAGTATCCCGATTCGTTGGCCACGCTCCTACCTCCACGATGTCGCTACCCGCGCACATCGGCTTACACCATGTACCTCCATGACATCCATCTAAGCACCTGATGACCGAATGTCCAGACATTAGGCATCGTTCCACCGGCAAGAGGCCAGGTGTTTGGAGGTAGAAGATGATGGTAGGTGTAGATCTAGCAGGGAAAATGGAGATCGCCCCACTTCTGGGGGTACGTCTCCGGGGCTCGCCCGGAGACGCGGACAGGCGGTCTCCGCAGTCGTGAGACTGCCGGATCGGGGGATCCAATGCGCAAAATTCTCACCGGCCTGGGACTGGCCTTCTTCCTGACGTTCGCTCCGGCCGCCGCGGTCTCGGCGGACGCTCCGGCGGCGGCGGTCACGCAGAGCCAACCCGCTCCTGAGCCCCAGCAGCGGCAAGACGAGGGCGGGAGCAACTGGGGACTGTGGGGTCTGCTCGGCCTCGCGGGTCTGCTCGGCCTCGCGGGCATGCGCAAAGGCCGCGAGCACGAGAGGACCGATCACGTGAGGACCACCCATCGCCCGTAAGCGCGGGCGAGGGCGACGACTCACGCGGGCATCCCGCCGGGAGCGGGATGCCCGGTTTCACGTCCGTCCGGCGCCGCGACCGTAGCCGCACACGCCTACACGCGTGCGTCCAGTGACCCTTCGGTGACCGGCGCCCCGTCGGCGGCCGGCGCGGCCGGGCGGGTACCGCGGCGGATCACCGCCGCCGCGACCAGCGCCGCCGCGATCGAGCAGCCGAAGCCGACCCACGCCCCGGTCGATACGGCGGTGCTGAACGCGTCCTTGGCCGCCGCGGCCAGCGCGGGATCACCGAGCCGCAGCGCCGTCTCCACGGACTCGCGGGCGGCGGCCGGCGCCTCCTGCGGCATGGATGCCGTGTAGACGCCCGCCAGCACGCTGCCCAGCACGGCGATGCTCAGCGCCGCGCCCACCTGCTGGACGGTGTCGTTGAGCGCAGAGCCCACCCCCGCACGCTCCGGCGGTACCGCGCTCATCAGCGTCGCGTACGCCGACGGCCCGGCCAGACCGCCGCCCACGCCCATCACCAGCAGGCCGGCCAGCAGGGGAGCGTACCCGTCGGCGGGATCGAGGAAGGCCAGCACAGCGAACCCGACGGCTATCACCAGCAGCCCGACGACGATGAGCAGACGGTTGCTGACCCGTTGCCCGAGCCCCGCCCCCACCGCGTTGAACACCGTCGCCGCAGCCGCGTACGGCAGCAGCGCCAACCCCGCCTGCGTGGCGCCGTGCCCCAGCACGAACTGCAGGTACTGCGTCAGCATCAGCAGCAGGGCCCCGGCCCCGAAGGACATCAGCACGATCGAGAATGACGAGCCGCTGAAGTTCCGATCGCGGAACAGGCCCAGCGGCAGCATGGGGTGCGGGTTGCGACGCTCCCAGAGCACGAATCCGGTCAGCGCCACCACGGCGATGACGGCGGCGGTCAGCGGCTCGGCGGCCGTCCACCCCTTCGCCGGGGCGCCGATCACGTAGTAGACCAGCGCGGTCATCCCCACGATGGACAGCACCACCCCGACCGGATCGACGGGTCTGGCCGGGCCGCGCGACTCCGGCATCAAGATCAGGGCGGCGATGATCGCGATCACCGCGACCGGCACGTTGACCAGGAAGACGGCCCCCCACCAGAACGCGTCCAGCAGCAGGCCGCCCAGGATGGGACCGGCGACCATGCCGACCATCGCCACCGCGCTCCAGGCGGCGAACGCCTTGCGCCGCTCGGTCTCGTCGAAGACGGTGATCATGATCGAGAGGGTGCTCGGCATGAGGATGGAGCCGCCGACGCCCATCAGCGCCCGGGCGCCGATGAGCTGCCACGGCTCGGAGGCCATGACGGCGAGCAGCGAGGCCCCACCGAAGATCACCAGGCCGATCAGGAGGAACCGGCGCCTGCCGTACCGGTCGGACAGGCTGCCCGCGGTGAGCAGCAGACCGGCGAAGACCAGGATGTAGGCGTCGATGATCCACTGAATGTCGCTCGGGCTCGCCCCCAGCTCCCCCATCAGGGTGGGGATGGCGAGGTTGAGCACGGTGTTGTCCACCACGAGCACGAGCAGGCTCAGGCAGAGCACGACCAGGATCCACCACCGCCGGGGATGGGAGGTTCCCTGCGACACGTCTCGTACGCTGTTCGATGTCACCCGAACAGCGTACGAGGACACTCGAACGGCGTACAAGTCGGTTTCGGGCGGAGCCTAGAATCGGGACGAGGAAAGGCAGGTGGTCGTGGTAGCCAAGTCCCGGTATCCGTCGGTATGGGCGCGCGAAGCCGCCGAACGCGCCGCCGAGGAGAGACGTGCCGCGGAGCCGCCCTCCTCCCCCACCCGGGCGCAGATCGTGCGCGCGGCCGTGGAGATCTTGGACGCCGAAGGACTCGACGCGCTCAGCATGCGCCGCCTGGGAGCCAAACTCGGCATGGGGGCCACCTCGCTCTACTGGTATGTGGCGAACAAGACCGAGCTGCTCGATCTGGCCATCGACGAGATCTACCGCGAGGTCGAGGTCCCGGAGGAGGGGCACTGGCAGCTCGCCGCCAGCGTCTTCGCGTACAGCATGCGCCAGACACTGCTCCGCCACCCCTGGGCGGCACGCCTGATCGGCACCCGGGCGAACATCGGCCCCAACTCGATGGCGGTGGCCGAGAAGTGCCTGGCCCTCTTCCAGAACGCGGGCTTCCATGGGGTGGAGGCCGACCACGCCGTCACCACCCTGATGGCCTACGTCCTCGGCATCACCACCACCGAGACGGCCTGGCGGGAGACGGTCGCCGCCGCGAAGATGTCCGTCGAGGAGTGGCTGGCGCAGCACAAGCCCGCGATCGAGTACGCCGTCCGCGACCTGCCCCGGCTGCGCTCCCTGATGAAGGAGGTGCAGGGCGACGTCGACCCGCGGGAGGCGCAGGCGGTGCGCTTCGACTTCGGGCTCAAGGCCATGCTGGACGGCCTGGCGGCCCGGCTGCCCGCGTCCTGACGTACCTCGCCGTCGTGAAGGACGCCGCACGCGACCGCCTGCTCGCGGAGCCGCGGTGCGACGGCGGCGTCCGCGCGGCTCCGGGGAAGAGCGCGCGGAGAACGCTATGAAGAGAGCGCGTCAGGGCTGCGCCGGACGCGCGGCCCTGACGGAACATCCCGTCCGTCAGGACGCGGTCCGCACGGTTACGGCGGACACGCGTACCCGGCGAAGCCCTGGAAGGGCCGCGGAACGGACGAGCGGCGATGATCGCCGCGTATCGCCCGCCGCCGTGGCGGCGGGCGAGTGGAGATCGTGGACGCGGAAGCTCAGTCCTCTTCGTCCCCTTCGAAGCTTGAACCGCTGGTCACAGCATCGACAGTCATTTGACCTGCGGTTTTTCGTCTCACCACGTACCAGTAGACGCCAGCACGTTTCACGTCTCTGACGCTCGTCTGACGCACGACGCTGCGTATTCGTCACTCCTCCTTCGTAGCCTTCACCTTCCCGTCGCGAATCTGGGCGACGTACTCACGGGTGTAGCCGGACGCCCCGCACCTCCCGACCGGCGTGATCTCCCTCGACGCCGCCCGCGCCCGCCGCGCCACCCGCAACACTGTCCGCCGTACTCTGGGCGGGGGTGCGTGATGGCCGACTGCACCTGCATCTGGAAGAACGACACCCGGATCCACGCCTGCACCCTGCACGCCGACGTGCTCCCGTCCGGCCTGCACATCGAGGCCGCCTGGTCCACCCGCCACGACGACGAGCCGAAGGGGGGCCGCCGGTGACCACGCTCTCCCCGATCCCCGAGCCGTCCCCGGAGGAGATCCGCCGCGGCCTGGCCGCCGTCGAACAGTACGCCCAGCCCGTCGACGCCGAACCCGCGGCCGGCAGCGCCGCCCCGGGGGTCGAGTCCCGGCGCGTCCGGAAGCTGCGTCAGCAGGTCGCCGAGGCCCGCCAGCTCGACGCGCTCACGGACGAGGCGTTGGCCACCGACACCCACCGGGTGCGTCGCCGCCGCCGTGCCGCCGTAGAGGCCGCCCGGCTGCACGAGCTTGCCCAGCTTCCCACGGTGCGCGCGTGGCAGGCCGCCCGCGTGTCCCGGGACCGGCTCAGCCCCGGGACACGCGGGCCCACCTCCTTGGAAACGGCGGTTCAGGTGTGCTTCTTCTGCGACGGCCAGATCTCGTGTTCCGGGTCCCACCACAGCATGTGGAACACGTTGTCCACAAGGAACCCGTACAACTGCACATCTAAGGTCCTGTAGGTCATGTGCGCCATACGACGGCCACTACGCCGTCGTCGTCGTGCCGGGTCTCGGTTTTTACCAGGTCGACGATCCCGGGGAAACTTCCGCCTCGGGCCAGGAGGTCGGCGGCGCGGCCGAGTAGCCGGTCCAATCCAGCATCGGGGTCGGTGCGGCCACCGCCCCACGCACCGTCTGACACCAGCATCAGCGCCTCACCGCGGCCGAGCGTCCCCGACACCGCCTGCCACTCGGCGTCGTCGACCACGCCAAGGGCAATACCCCCCGCGTGGTGAAGGGGCTGCCAGGTGCCGGCCCCTGCCGAGTAGACGGCGGCGGGCGGATGGCCCGCACACCACACCTGGTAGGCACCAGTGTTCAAGTCGACGACGGCGTAGACGACGGTCACCATTCCCTCGTCGTCATGGCTGCTGACTGCCCGGTTGCACGCGGGCAGGTATTCCTCAGGCGACACAGTAGCGATCAGCCCAGAGAACACTCCGGACAAGGTGAGGGCGCGGGCGGCGACGTCCTCGCCCTTGCCGGCGACGTCGACGACCGCCACATGCAACCGCCGTCCTTCGTCGAGAGCGGAGGCGATGAAGTCGCCGCCGAACGCAGCCGCGGAGGCGTGGCGGACGACGGCGCGCCTGCCCCACCCGGCGGGAAGGCTGGGCAGCTGGGACCGGCGGCGCAGCCGGGTGCGTAGCTCGTTGATGGCCCGGCTGCCGCGCATACCGTGGATGCCGACGCTGTCACGCAGATATGCCAGGCGGCAGGCCAGCATGGCGACGGCGGTGACGACGACGAGCTGCCCTGGCAGCAGGCCACCGGTTACGGAGACGACGATGGCGGCCACGGTGGTGGCGACGACCACAGCCGTGGTGGCGGGCAGCGGTAGGTACAGGCTGGCGATGAGCAGGATCGGGGTGAACAGCACCGGCGGTGCCCACGCCGGGCCGAACGCGGTCGCGGCGACGGTGACGGCCGCGACGACGGCGATAAGTGCCGACAGTAGGGCGCGGTGGCGGGCGACGCCAGGCCGGGGGAGAGGCTCGATGCCGCTCGTGGGTGGCCTGCCCCCCTCCGAGGTGGAGGTGAAGGCGCGGATGGTGGGTGTCCAGACCTCGCGTAACTGGGGCATCTGTTCTCCCGTCCAGGGCGCGCGTGCCAGAGGTCACAAGTGTAGAGCTGAGCCTGTTCCTGGGACGGGGCTCAACACGACACTGGTGTGTCGGATGGAACGGTGGTGCAGGAGCGGCCCGGCCGCGAGCCAGTGCGTCGCAGTAGAGCGCAACCGGGCCGCAAGGTCCTGGGAGAGGTCACCGGCCCCTCATCGTTGAACTGAGGGGCCAGTGTTCCCTGCACCGTCCTCAAAGCGCGCTCCCGGGAGGATCGCCGCAAAGACTGAGGACGGTGCGGAAAACTGCGGTCAGATCTTTCCGCCGTTGGAGAACGAATCGAAGTTCGTCGCGCCGGTGTAGGGCTCACCACACGTGCGGCTGGTGACCACGTCGGTGAGCGTGCGGCCGTGCTCGGCGGAGGTCTCGGTCACGGTGCGGGTCTCGTCTTTCATGATCAACACTCCTTTCATGGGACTGTTTCACGGAAGGGGAAAGCTGGTGACTGTCACCCGGGTGCTTGGGTGAGAGGGGTCAACTGGCGGATCATGGCGGCGTCCTGCTGCGGATCGGCCAGATCCAAGACGGCGTTGACGAGTTCTTGCCGCATGGTGCGGCAATGCTGGGTGGAGGCGACGTCGAACCTTCCCCGTTCGGCGTACCGATTGGACGCGTACCCGCCGTAGCAGACCGGCCAATAGCTGCAGGAGTCGGCGCACTCGGCGAGCCCACGCTCGAATTCGGCGACGTAGGGAATGCTGTGTCGGCGGGCGAGAACGCCGCGGAGCGATTCTTTGTAGATGTTCCCGGCGACGAAATCGCCGTAGCGTGGAGAGGTGACGCCAGCCAGCTCCGGTGACAACAACACGATGTCGCCATTCCAGCAGATGGTGGGAATCGTGTCGCGGTCCAGCGGCGCGTACCCGTTCAGGTAGCGGGCCAGCAGCATGAGTTCCCGGATGCCGAACCGGTCAGCCGCTCCTGGCGTGTCCCGGTAGTAGGTGAGGATCTCGGTCCACACGCGGCGAGCCTCGTCGCGTGTGAGCATCGGCCGGCCCGTGTTGATCCCCTCATGCTCTTCGAAGTTGAAACCGATGACGGGGAACCCAGCCTGGTCCAGATAGGAGATCACCTCCCGGATGTGAGGGGCGGTGGCTGGGGTGATGACGCAGATGACATGCGGGGCTAACCCGGCCTGCTGGAGGGCTCGGCACCCGGCCATGACCTGGTCGTGGGCGGGCCGCCCGGCCCGGTTGATCCGTTCGGCGTTCAGATGCGGCGGACCGTCCAGTGAGACGGACACGTTGAACCCGTGGGTGACGAACACGTCGATCCACTCGGGGGTGATGAGGGTGGCGTTGGTCTGGATGGAGTGGCGGATCAGCCCGTCGGCGCGCAGCGGTTCGAACGGTTTCAGCAGCTGGCGGAAGTGGTCGAGCGGGGTGGCGGTGGGTTCGCCTCCGTGCCACAAGACGGTCACCGGTTCCAGGTCGAGGTTACTGGCGGCCTGGTCGGTGATGGCGGCGGCGATGAGCTCGGCGGCCGCGGGGGCCATCAGGTTCTGCTTGTCCCGCCCCGGCAGGTAGCAGTAATTGCAGTTCAGGTTGCACAGCGTTGTCGGCTGTAGCACGACTATGCGGAAGACGGGGGCGGTGCGGATGTTCATACCGGTGACGGTGGCGATGGGGTTGGCGGTCACCGTGGTGTGCTCCCTACTGTGATGCGGGCGTGGGCGGCGCGCATCGAGGCAATGAGGCGTTCAACGCCGTCGAAGATGTTGATCTGCGGATCCCATCCCAGAAGGCGGCTGGTCCTGGGGTGGCAGACCGGGAGCATCGGTGGCAGCGGGGACGATGTCCCACATGCCGCCAGGGATAACGACGATCTTCCCCGGTGTCGGCCAGGGAGCTTCAGGTCCGGGTGTGGTTGCGTCCACAGAGCAGCTTTCTTAGGAATCGCGCGGGCGGCCCGCAGGGCGGATAACCGGCTTGCGATCTGGTGGACCTCGGTGGGAGCGCCCTCAAGGTCTTCGTTGGGAGCTAACCACGACGGCCGATCAGCTCCAGAATTCAGTTGATCGCTTGCTCGATCAAGCGTCGATGCGCCTCCAATAGCCCTTGTGGGAGCCGGTGCGGCGGAAACCACTTCGCCTCCAGGATTTCGAATCCGTCGATCTTGGGTTGGCGGTCTCCGGTGACTTTGGCCTTGTAAGCCACCTCCACCCGGAGCCGGTAGCCGCTGGTGAGCGCCACGAGCTCGCCGACCTCGACCGTCAGACCGGTCTCCTCGGCCACCTCACGGACGACGGTCTCTTCGAACCTTTCACCCTTGTTGGCGTATCCGGTGGGGAGACCCCACTGGCGATCTTGCGGCCAGAGCCGGTGGCGTAGCAGCAGCACGTTCCCGTCGTCATCGACGACGACGCCGGTGATACCGGCCATGAACTTCGCGTGCTTAAGCCAGAGAATCCGCCATTGAAGGGAGCCTGCGAGCATCCGCCAGACACGCGCGATGAGCGCTTTCGCGTCCACTGATCCTTTCGGTGCCGAGTGCTGAGGCTGCCCACGATGGCGGATCAGACGAGGCGTTGTCAGCGATTCGAGGTGGCGGGAGCATCACCTCCTTCCGCTCATGATTGGCGCGGGTGACCAGACGGGGGCGTTCTGGTCGCCCGCGCGGCGCCCCCTCGGGACAGTGAGGGTGCGGAGGGGTGCGATCTTGGTGCGGCCCGGCGGCACGCCATCTCCGGTCCTGCCGCCGCGCCGGGCATTGACCCCGCGGCCTGGCCGGGGTGGGAGGCCAGGCCGCGGGAAGCATCGGGTCCGCCGCCTCCGCGCCGACGACGGCGGACACCAGGGAGGCGCGGCACGGACATCAAGCCGCTGCGGTAGGCGGCTCACCCCTCCCCCGTGCCGCGCCAGCTCATCTCGTCACCGCCAGCGCGGGGCGGGTGGTCGCGCGGAGAGCCTCACGCTCGGCAGCGCGCATCGCAGCGACCAGACTCTCGGCGTCCGCTGCCGCTAGAGCTAGGCCGCGCGGCGCGCCGCGCCATTCGGGCAGGGCGCGGAGGACTCCCCAGTACGGGCTACCAGATGAACCATTCGGGCTCATCCCGATCAAGGCGTGCCGCATCCTCGCGTAGCGCAGCATCTCGCCGTGAACGCGCCGTCAGCTTTGTCTGCTTCTCTGCTAATTGGCTGGAGTCACGGCGGGTAGGCTTCTTCACGGTCGCACCTCCGACGTGCGATCAGGAGCCCGCCGAACGCCTGCACACGCTCGGCGGGTTCCGTAATTAGGAATCGACAGTGCGCAGCACGTGCATGATCCGCTCGGCCGCTCCAGACACGTCAGTGTCCGGGCCGATCTCAGGCCCCCAGCTCCAGCGATACATGCTGCCGCAGCAGGTGATCCGATCGTTCATCCGCGGCTCTTCGGGATTGCGCACCCGCAAGGCCGCCCCTTGTAGCTCGGCCGGCCAGCCATGCGCATGGAGTTTGTCCCGTAGCTGCTCAAGCGCGGATAAGGCTGTGTCGCTCTTCACGATTCACAGAGCGTAGGCACGACGCAACGCCACGATTCCACACCTGTGAACTCACAGGAAATTTAGGCCCCCGTCAGTGAGGCAGCCCCATCCGCGCGGCCATCCCCCGCAGCTCCCGGCCCGCAGCAGCGGCATACGCCCGCTCCAACATCACCGCTACTGTCTCCCGAACCCGTGCGTCATTACGGATGCGCTGCGGTGCCATAGCCTCAGCCTGGCGTAGCCAGGTGATCGCCTCACCACTGGTGGCGCGCTCTCGGGCCAATCCACGACCCACGTCCGCCAACAAGATCGCATGACGTGACCGGCGTGCACCATACCGGCTGCGGTCAATCCGCTCCGCAAGCTCCAACACACCACGGCCACCCTGACCAACCTCGACCGCGATCGTCACCCGCCATCCGCCGACATTCGTCGTAGAAAACGACCCCCAGTTATTCACCGGATCGTCCGGCACTCGCCTAGCCAGCTCCGCCGCCTCATCCAGCAACGCCTCAGCCTCAGCGGTCCGCAGCGTGGCAGCCGCACTGAGCGCCGCGCTCAGCGTGAGCATGCCCTGCACTGCAATGCCCTCGTCCGTCGTGACGTGCGGCTGCAGTCGCTCGGCAGCCTGAAGCGCCGCTGCATATGTCCTATCCCAGCTCCCCACCCGCGGCATGGACTGAATCCGCAAGAACGCGGCCTTACCGATGGCCACGGGATCACCAAGCATCCGCGCCGCCTCATCCGCTCGCGCCGCGGCCAGGTACGCCAGATCCGGATAGCCAAGGTCCTTGGCACGGGTCGAGGCCGGATGGCACGCTTCGATGAGTAGTTGCAGGGCTGTACGCTGCTCCAGCTCATCTGCCGGAGCAGCGATGTGGACGTGCAGCTCGTCGAGGAGAGGCGGCAGCAGGCGGCCCAGCGTGATGTAGTCGCAGGCCGCTGATACGGATTCGACCCGACGCAGCTCAGCGGCTAGTTCAGCCAACGGCCGGGCACGCTCGACGGCTGCCGCACCCAAGGAGTTGGTCTGCAGAGCAGTGCGGATAGCTGGGATCGCCTCGTGTGGTCTGGCCTGAACGGGATCCCGTGTCAGGTGCGGCCCGCCAACAAGGTCGGTTTCGGAGACTCGTAGGGCTGTGGCTAGAGCTGAGATGTGGGATCGCCGGTCTAGGGCGCGTTCCCCCCGTTCAACCATCGACAAAAAGCTCTTGCTGAGGTCCGCCAGGCCAGCGAGCTGGGTGAGGGTCATTCCCCGCCACTTACGGAGCATCCGCAGCCGCGCGCCAATGGTAATCTCATCCATAGCCCTGCAACCTCCTGGAAGCTTCGACACCACAGGCTAGGGTGCAGGGCTCATTCATGCCACAGGTCAACCCGAACGCGCTGATCCCGTCCCCCTGGGCCATGCCCCCGCCCTCGCGGCCAACATCACCGGCCGGTGTATGCGCCGCCGATTTCGTACGGGACACGACTAGTTTTCGTGGTACGGAAACGAACTTTCACGACTTGGTACCCCGTAGCCAGCCAGGGGTGCTAGACCGAAGCGGTCTAATACCAAATCCGGCAAGGCCCACCGGGGAGGGTGTTTTTAGCCACAAATCGGGCATGGTTTGCTGTCGTGTTCGGCGCGCTGCTCGCGCTGGAGCGCCTCGAACTCGGCGCGCCAGACGGCGTGCTGGTTGCCCCATGCGTCTTGTGCCTGCCGCTGCAGTTCGCGTGCTCTGAGCTGCGGGAACACGGCCGAAGGCTGGACTTTCGGCAGCCAGTCCTCGTCGCGGTAGACGAGCAGCTCGTGCGGTATCGCTGGTGTGCTCACGGTGTCCTCCTCTTGGCCTGTGGTGGTGTGCGGGGAGGACGCGCGGCCGACACGGGAAGCTCCGGCGTCCTCCCCGCTGGTGCGGCGACCGGCGAAAGGAGCAAAACTCCGGTCGCCGTGTTCTCATCTTCTTCTCGCAGGAGATGAGAGCCCTAGCCGCGCCTTTCGAGTGCGGCTCGGATCGGGTCGACGGGTTCTGGGTCGCCGAGTGGTGACGCGCCGGGTCGTAGGGACTCGACGGGCAGACTGCGGCTGGCGAGCTGCTCGGTGTTCCCGCTGGTCACAGGCTTGGGGCTGTGACCGGCAGCGTGGCTGCGCTGGTAGGCGGCGCGGACCGGGTCCACAGGCTCGGGAGCGCGCGGCAGCTCCGCGGGCTTCAGCGCCTCGACGGGTCGGTGCGCGGTGCGGACCGGGTCAGGCTGCATCACTGCCTCCGTCCTGCCCGGCGGCGCGGTCAGCGATACGCCGCCACGCCCGCTTCTGCGCCTCCTTGCGGCGCCGCTCAAGCTCGGC
>k87-1410429_pt1 | contig 14105 bp, 17 predicted proteins | sample MGYA00084031_6733416 | MGnify analysis MGYA00084031
AGCGCCCCCATCAATACCGACACCAAAATCACCAGGATCAAAGGCCATTCTGCTGTACCAAAAAGAAAATCAACCTTCACCGGTTCAACATTAATGACCGCGAAAACAGCAACAATTAATGTAAAAATAAGTGCAGCAATTAACGTCCATTGTTTGTTCATGAGATACTCTCTCCATTCGCGTCGTTTTCTAGCGTTATTTTCCCGCTCTGCTCCAATTTTAAACAAAAAGAAGATCGATAGAAAGCCGCCAAAACAACTTTTTTTCTATTCAAATCAAAAAAAGACCGCCCGGCAGTGCGGGCAGTCCATTATTTATTCTTCTGCAGGCTTGCGCTTCGGCTTTTTCAGTTCGCGCCCTTTCCAGACAAGCCATAGTTGAGCTGCGATGTAGAGTGATGAATATACTCCGCTCAAAAGTCCGACCAACAGCGCAACAGAGAAGTTCGAAATCGATGCAGCGCCGAAGATGAGAAGTGCAATGACGACAATGACGACAGTCAGCACCGTATTAATCGAACGCGTGAACGTCTGCTGCAAGCTCAAATTCACAATATGCGACAAGTCGCTGAAGGTTTTCGGTTTGCGCTTTTTCATATGCTCCCTGATCCTGTCAAACGTTACAATTGTATCATTTATCGAATAGCCGATGATCGTCAGCACGGCAGCAATGAAAGTAACATCAACCTCAAGCCTTGTCAGGCTGAAGACGGCAATGATGAAAAACGCGTCATACAGCAATGAAGTAATAGCCGCAATCGCCATCTTGTATTCAAAGCGGATCGAGACATACAAAATGAGCCCGATTGACGCGATGATCACCGCATAAAGCGCATTTCTCGCCAGCTCCTTGCCGACGGTAGGCGATACGGTGCTGACATTTGGTTCGCTTCCGTATTTGTCTTTAAAATAATCTTTCACTTCAGCGATCTTTTTCTGATTCGGCACGCCGACAAACCTGGCGACGCCATGATCATTTTTTTCGCCTGAAAGAACGATCGAGTCAGGATCAAGCCCGACTTGTTCAAAGTCCTTTTCGAGCTGCTGGGTTGTCAGCTTATGATCGCTTTGAACTTCGATTCTCGATCCGCTTGAGAAATCGATGCCGAGGTTCAGCTTAAACACAAGCAAGACGATAAGACCAGCGGCCAGAAGAACGCCCGAAAATGCAAAGAACCATTTGCGCTTCCCGACGAAATCCCATTTGGAAAACGGGTTCGGAGGCTCCGTATTTTCGTCTGTCTTTCTGATATCCAAAATGTCTTTTTTGCGCACCCCAAACCAGCCTTTTTTCCGGTCAAGCCAGCGGCTTTCGACCAGCAGGCCGAGCAGGAAGCGCGACAGGAAGACAGCTGTAATAAAGCTTGTCAAAATGGATAGGATCAGCATGGTCGCGAAGCCTTTGACAGAGCTTGTACCAAATATGAAAAGCACGATTCCGGCAAGCATCGTCGTAATATTGGCATCAAAAATCGTTGCAAATGATCTTCTGTTTCCTGCTTTAAAAGCCGAACGGACCGATTTGCCGAGCTTCAGCTCTTCTTTTATGCGTTCATACGTAATGATGTTGGCGTCAACCGCCATCCCGACGCCCAATATAAGAGCCGCGATCCCCGGAAGGGTCAGAACCGCATTCATCCAGTCGAATATCTGCAGTGTAATGTAGATGTAGACCGAAAGCGTAATGACCGCAATAAAACCAGGCAAGCGATAGTAAAGAAGCATAAATAAGAAAATAATAGCAATACCAATGATTCCCGCAAACACGGTATCATTCAAAGCCTGCTCCCCAAACTGCGCTCCGACGGATGTCGAATACTTTTCAACGAGTTTGACAGGAAGAGCTCCCGCATTTAAAATGCTCGCCATGTCTTTTGCTTCCTGAATCGTAAAGTTGCCTTCAATCATCACGTCTGACGTATTCAGCACCTGGCTGACATTCGGAGCGGAAATGTATTTATGATCCGCTTTTTGCGATTCCTTTTTAAAAGAGTCGCCTTTTTTGTAATCAAGCCAGATGACGAGCTGGTTGTTCGGCTTCATATCGAGCACTTTCTTCGTCACTTCGCCGAATTTATCGGCATCCTTCAGCTTGATCGTCACGATCGGCTCATTCGTATCCTGCTTGAACGACTGTTTGGCGCCGTTTTCGACAAGATCCGCACCGTTCAAAAGCTCTTTGTCATTCGTATCCCTGAACGTAAGTTGAGCCTGTGTCGATAAGATTTCCCGCGCCCTGTTCTGGTTGTCGACGCCGGCAAGCTGAACCCTGATCCGGTTGTTTCCTTCAATTTGAATGTTCGGCTCGCTGACGCCTAATACATTCGCCCGGCGGTTCAGCGCTTCAACCGTGCTGATGAGGGCATCCCTGTCAATTTTGTCGCCCTGTTTGGCAGGCTGGACTTCATACAGAACCTCAAAACCGCCCTGAAGATCAAGGCCGAGGCTGATGTTGTCTGCAGCCGGCTTCGTGAACATTCCCAGTCCTGTACCGATCAAGAGAACGGTAAGGAAAAACGCAATCAAGCGTCCTTTTTTCATTATGTATTTCCTCCTTAAATCAACCAAAATCAACGGCTACCTCAGCAGCTCATCGAGCATATCCTGCCCTTCTTTGCTGTCGAGTAAATTAGACGTTTTAAACGATTCTACGGTTGCATAGTTCATAAATTCGCCAATTTTCACAGATAAAATATCACCGGCCAGCTGGTGAATTTGAACATCCTTCCGGTTCTTCCATTTCTTATTCAATAAGTATGACCACAATTCCTCTATTTCAATATCGTCATAACCGAGTATTCTAAACTCTTCCGTCTTGCTGCGAAGAAAGGGTTTTAAATGATCCTTGTACAGATCAGCCGGATGTTTGCCCATGCCAAAGCCACGCTCCTTTCACATTTTTTCAGAGAGACTTGTCATGCTTGGACGATGTATGCGCATATCTTATTGTATATGATTAAAGGTTGTTTGAGAAGGCAGGGGACTCTAGAAATGACGAAGCAGACGTTTTTAAAAGGAACGCTCATTTTAATAGCGGCGGGTTTGATTACGAGAATGCTCGGCTTTATCAACCGGATTGTCATCGCAAGGTTCATCGGTGGTGAAGGCGTCGGGCTTTACATGATGGCGGCCCCGACTTTTTTTCTGGCCGTCACCCTCACCCAGTTCGGCCTCCCGGTCGCCATCAGCAAGCTGGTCGCTGAAGCGGAAGCGCGCCGAGACCATAGGAAGACAAAACAGATTTTAGTGATGTCTCTTGCGATCACCGGGACGCTCAGCGCCATCATCACTCCGGTGTTTCTCATTTACGCCCCGCTGATGGCCGATACGCTGCTCACAGACAAAAGAACGCTTTATCCGCTTTTGGCGGTTACGCCGGTCGTGCCGATCATTGCCGTTTCCAGCGTGCTGAGGGGCTATTTTCAAGGGAAGCAAAATATGCGGCCGCTTGCCGTGTCCCAGGTTCTCGAACAAATTGTCCGGATATCGCTCGTCGCCGTCTGCACGACAGCATTCCTTCCGCTCGGCATCGAGTATGCAGCAGCGGGCGCCATGCTGTCTTCCGTGTTTGGCGAATTGGCTTCACTCCTTTATTTGTTCGTCGCCTTTAAATACAAAAAGAAAATCCGCATCAGAAAACGTTTTTTCCAATCGCTTAAAGCGGGGCGAACGACTTTTTTCGAGCTGATGAGCGTCTCGCTCCCAACGACGGGCAGCCGTTTTATCGGGAACCTGTCATGGTTTTTTGAGCCGATTGTCGTAGCGCAAAGCCTTGCGATAGCAGGGGTCGCCGCTTCCGCCGCAACGAGCCAGTACGGGGAGTTGACCGGCTTTGCCCTGACGCTTCTCACCCTCCCGAGCTTTATCACATATTCGCTGTCTACCGCGCTCGTTCCCGCCATCAGCGAAGGAATCGAGCAGAAAAAAATGCAGGTTGTGGAATACAGGCTTGAGCAGGCGATGAGGCTTTGCCTATTAAGCGGCGGAATATCAGCGGTCATTTTATTTTCGTATGCTGATGAGCTGGTCAGCGTGATGTACGGGTCGTCAAATGCCGCCATTTACGTCAAAATCATGGCTCCATTCTTTTTGTTCTACTATTTCCAAGGCCCCCTGCAGGCCGTCCTGCAGGCTTTAAACCTGGCCGGCGCGGCAATGATGAACAGCTTGGTCGGCGCCGTTGTGAAAACCGGTCTCATTTTTGTTCTCGCTTCACGGCCTTCGCTTGGCATTATGGGGGCTGCGCTTGCGATCTTGACGGGAATCATCCTTGTCACTTTGCTGCACGCTGCAACCGTCAGCAAAGTGCTTCCCATCAGCATTAACCTGAAAGAATATATCGTATCCTTCGGCGTCATTTTGATATCAGGGTGGGGCAGCCTTCTGATGAAAGAACACCTTTTTTTAGCCCAGTCCGAGCCGATGCGCCTGCTTTTATGTATCGCGGTTACAAGCTGTCTCTACGTTTTCCTTCTGATTGCCTTCAAGCTGGTCAAAAAGGAAGAAATCCAGCGGTTTCCGCTGTTCGGCCGCTGGATTTCATAGCTTTCTTTTTAAGGCTTGAATTCATCCTTTATGTCAATAAAAAAAGAACCTTTATTGTAAGTGCAATAAGAAATTTTGGAAAGATCGCGGTGTCCTCTTTTTTCAAGCTTTTGCTCAAGCCACTCTTGATCCTTCCCGATCTTTTCCAATTCTTCTTTCTGAACAACTCCGTCAACAATCAACGGCAGTTCGATCATTTTGTTCGGCCCGTCTTTTGTAAACACTGAAAGCTTCCCGGTCGGCTCCAAAATCGCATATGAAACATCCCCGATTCGTTCCACATTCTTATCTCTCAGCTGCGTCATCAAATCATCGTAATTATAGCGCTGTGTCCTCATGGCGTGTTCATCAATTTTTCCGCGGTCTATGATAATCGTCGGTTTTCCATCGAGAAGCCGGCGGATTTTTTGATTTTTCAATGACAGATATGCAAATATAACCTGGATCAGCGTCAAAACGAGAATCGGGATGATCGTATGGAGAAGGTGGTCATCGAGATTTTCAATAGCCAAAACCGCGATTTCGGCCATCATGATAAAAACGACAAGATCCAGTATGCTCAGCTCGCCTATTTCCCTCTTCCCCATCAAGCGAAACAAAATAAAGATGATGAAATACAAAACGATCGTCCGAAACGTAAGAGCTAAGATTTCATCCATTACGGCCCGCCTCCTTCCGCCTATCATGATCATAAACATAGCCTTTGTTAATTTGAGTCTTTTATGTATAAAAGGTCGGGGGAGCTAGTCTATTTGCGAAACATGCAGAATACATTTAAAAAGACGAGCCCGTCTATTTTGAAAGGAGGATCGTGATGAACGAACCAAAACAAGTCGGCAAAGGGATTTTATACAGCTTGGTGGTCATTTTCGCTTTGATGTTTGCAGGAAGCCTGCTTATTTCGCTGCTCCTTACCTTCACATCATTAACCGAAAGTTCATTCAGCTGGTTGATTACCGCCATATCTTTTATTACCTTGTTCATCGGCGGTTTTATTGCGGGAGGAAAATCGAAGGAAAAGGGGTGGCTGAGCGGAGGGTTGACAGCGCTTTGCTTCTCCCTTACGGTGCTTTTGTTTCAATATCTCGGCTTTGGAGAGGCCTTCAATTTGAAGCAGCTCCTCTATCATTCCGGCTTTTTGGGAGTCAGCATGCTGGGCGGGGTTTTCGGGGTCAATCTGCAGGGGAGCCGTGCATAAAGGCAGCAAAAAGGGAGCGGATGTCCGCTCCCTTTTCCCAGTGCCCGCAGGCTTCTTTCGTCATTCACATCAGAAACAAATGCAGCTTCCTAAAACAATAAGGAACGGCGCTTATAGCGCGCGGACGTCCCCGTCCGAACAGCGCCGCCGTCACGTCGTGTGAAAGCCCGATTTCCGATGTTTATGTATCTTTCGGCTATTCTGCTGACGCCTCTCTGATTGCGCGGCGGTCGAATGTCAGACGGGTATTGTCGCCTGTTTTGATGACAACCTTGCTTTCGTCAATTGAATCCACGATGCCGTGCAGGCCGCCGATCGTTACGACCTTATCCCCTTTTTTCAGCTCCTCCTGCATCTGGCGGACAGCCTTCTGCTGCTTTTGCTGCGGACGGATCAAAAGGAAATAAAGAACCGCAAACATTAAAATAATCGGAAGTAATGTTCCAAGCATCTCCATTATTTTTTCACCCCTTTCAAATGGCTTTATCGCTTTCTTCGTTTATGTGTCAGAAACTTTTAGCATTTGGTTTATTAAAACCGTAGCGCTCAAAAAACTCTTCCCGGAAATCACCTAAACGATCTTCACGAATGGCATCTCTCACTTGCCCCATTAATTTTAACAGAAAATAAAGATTATGATAAGAAGTTAAACGAATTCCAAACGTTTCGTTGCAGCGGATTAAATGTCTGATATAAGCGCGCGAGTAATTGCGGCACGTATAGCAGTCGCACTGCTCATCAATCGGCCTGAAATCTCTTTCATATTTTGCATTTTTGACGACGAGGCGCCCTTCGCTCGTCATGAGCGTACCGTTTCTCGCTATCCTTGTCGGCAGCACGCAATCGAACATATCCACTCCGCGGATGGCTCCGTCAATCAGTGAGTCCGGTGAACCGACACCCATTAAGTAGCGCGGTTTATCCGCTGGAAGCAGCGGAGTTGTAAACTCCAGCACACGGTTCATCACGTCTTTTGGCTCTCCGACGGATAGTCCACCTATAGCATATCCCGGGAAATCCAATGAAATCAAGTCTTTCGCACTTTGTTTTCTCAAATTTTCGTACTCGCCGCCTTGAACGATTCCGAAAAGCCCCTGCTCGTCAGGGCGATTGTGAGCTTTCAGGCACCTTTCCGCCCAGCGGCTCGTGCGTTCAACAGACTTCTTCATATAATCGTACTCTGCCGGGTATGGCGGGCATTCGTCAAACGCCATCATAATATCCGAGCCGAGGGCGTTTTGGATTTCCATCGCTTTTTCAGGAGATAAAAACAGCTTGTCTCCGTTTAAATGATTGCGGAAATGAACGCCTTCCTCTTCGATTTTGCGGAACTCGCTCAGGGAAAACACCTGAAAGCCGCCTGAATCCGTCAAGATGGCGCGGTTCCAATTCATAAACTGATGAAGCCCCCCCGCCTCTTTGACGATGTCATGGCCCGGTCTCAGCCAAAGGTGGTACGTATTGCTTAAAATAATGCCTGCACCCATTTCTTTCAGCTCTTCCGGCGACATCGTTTTAACGGTGGCGAGCGTTCCTACGGGCATAAACACCGGCGTTTCAAAAGAGCCGTGCGGGGTGTGCACTCTCCCCAGCCTTGCTCCTGTTTGTTTACATGCTTTTATGAACTCATAGCGTATCGGTTGCTGCGACAAATTATGAGCCCTCCAATCTTTTTGAATTTTATTTGATCAACATGGCGTCTCCAAAGCTGAAGAAGCGGTATTCGTGTTCCACTGCGGTCCGGTAGGCGGAAAGCACATGCTCTCTGCCTGCGAGCGCGCTGACAAGCATAATGAGGGACGATTTCGGAAGATGAAAATTGGTAATCATCCCGTCTATTGCCCGGAAAGTGTAGCCGGGATAGATAAAAATCGATGTCCAGCCGCTCGCTTCCCGGAAGCGGCCGTCATGCTCGGAAGCGATTGTCTCAAGCGTTCTCGTCGATGTCGTGCCGACGGAAATGATCCTTCCGCCTTCCTGTCTGACGCGGTTTAACAATGCTGCCGTTTCTTCCGACATTTCATAAAACTCGGCATGCATGTCGTGTTCCTCTACATTTTCCGCACTGACAGGCCGGAATGTCCCAAGACCGACATGAAGGGTGATAAACGCAATATGCACGCCTTTTTCCCTGAGCGCATCGAGAATCTCTTCCGTAAATTGCAGCCCGGCCGTCGGCGCAGCCGCCGATCCTTGTTTCTTTGAGTAAACCGTCTGATAGCGCTCCCTGTCATCGAGCTGTTCTTTAATATAAGGAGGCAGAGGCATTTCACCGAGCGATTCGAGCACCTCGTAAAAAATCCCTTCATAGCGGAATTCAATTTTTCTGCCGCCGTGCTCGAGCTCTTCTGTGCAGACCGCCGTTAGACGGCCGTCACCGAACGAAAGAACAGTTCCGCGCTTGACCCGCTTTGCGGGCTTGACAAGCGTTTCCCAGACGTCCCCTTCCTCCTGTTTTAACAGAAGAACTTCAACCTTTGCTCCCGTCTCTTCCTTGACTCCGTACAAGCGGGCCGGCAGCACCCTCGTATCGTTCAGAACGATGCAATCGCCCGCGTTCAGAAAATCAATCACGTGCTTAAACGTGCTGTGAGTGATCTCCCCTGTTTTTTTATCCAGCACCATCAGCCTGGACGCATCCCGCTCTTTTAAAGGAACCTGTGCGATGAGGCGTTCAGGCAAGTCAAAATCGAATAATTCTACTTTCATCTTTTTTCACCTTACTCTATCTATAGACTTGAATATCGCATCATTTCATTCGTCCGAAGAATGAAAACACGACGGACAGAATGATGCTGATGACAATGCATGTAACAACCGGAAAGAAAAACGTCACGTTTCCCTTTTTCACAAAAATATCGCCGGGAAGCCTGCCGATGACTTGCATGAATAAACCGATGCCAAAAATGACGGCGCCCAGCACCATTAAAATCTTTGGAAATTCAGTCATGGTTCGGAACCTCCATTTTAAAGTGGCTGTAAACATCAGGGGTTACGATGCGCCCCCGCGGCGTTCTTTGAATAAAACCGATTTGAAGAAGATACGGCTCATACACATCCTCAATCGTGTGAGACTCCTCACCGATAGTAGCCGAAATCGTATCGATGCCGACGGGGCCGCCGCCAAATTTTTCGATCATGCCCATCAAAAGCTTGCGGTCGATATGGTCAAGCCCGAGTTTATCAACCTGGAGGCGTTCAAGCGCATCAACCGCCACTTCCTCTGTGATGGAGCTGTTTCCAAGCACCTGGGCAAAATCCCTGACCCTCCTTAAAAGCCTGTTGGCAATCCGCGGCGTCCCTCTTGACCGTCTCGCGATTTCGAGAGCCGAGAGCGAATCGATGTCGACTTCAAACAGCTCTGCCGTTCTGATCACGATTTCTGAAAGCTCATCACGCGTGTAATACTCAAGCCTCGACAGAACGCCGAACCTGTCCCTGAGAGGCGCGGTTAAAAGCCCAACCCTTGTGGTCGCGCCGACGAGGGTAAAAGGAGGAAGATCGAGCCTCACAGAACGTGCCGACGGTCCTTTGCCGATCACGATATCAAGGCAGAAATCTTCCATCGCAGGATACAGCACCTCTTCGATCGAACGGTGCAGGCGGTGGATCTCGTCTATAAATAAAACGTCACCTGGCTCCAGAGCCGTTAATATCGCCGCCAAATCGCCGGGGCGCTCGATCGCCGGACCTGACGTCGTTCTGAGATTGACTCCCATTTCGTTGGCGATGATCGCGGCGAGCGTCGTTTTTCCCAATCCCGGCGGCCCGTACAATAAGACATGGTCAAGGGTTTCCTCCCGCATTTTCGCAGCTTCGATGAAAACCTTGAGGTTATCTTTCACTTTTTCCTGGCCGATATACTGAGCAAGTCTTTGCGGACGCAGACTTTGCTCAATCGCTGATTCATGGTTGTCTAGTTCACTTGATACAAGCCGCTCATCCATGATATCACCTTACTTTAACAATTTTTGCAATGCTTTTTTAACGTATTGATCTGTCGAAAGCGCCTCTTCCTTTTTCAAATGAGGCTGGACTTTTTTAATTTCCCGATCGGAATAGCCGAGCGCCCTCAATGCTTCAAGCGCTTCCTCAAGAGCCGTTGCCGCCTCATGAATTTGCTCCCGCTCTTCATGGTTAAACAGATCGGCAGCGATTTCAGGAACGGCATCCGCAAGCTTCCCTTTCAGGTCAAGGATGATCTGCCTTGCCGTTTTTTTGCCTACGCCGGGAAATTTGACGAGAAATGCTTCGTCCTCATTCTCGATCGCTTCAATCACCGCTCCCGGATCGCCGGAAGCGAGGATCGCAAGCGCTCCTTTTGGGCCGATCCCCGTAACATTCAGCATTTTCGTAAACAGCATTTTTTCTTCCCTTGTCGAAAAGCCGTACAGCGCATTCGTGTCTTCTCTTACATAATGGTATGTATAGATTGTTTCTTTGCTGTTTTTCTTATAAATAAACGGATTTGGCGTGAAGATCTGATAGCCGATCCCGCCGTTTTCAATGACAATATATTGGGGCGATACATAATCAATCGTCCCTTTTACGAATTCGATCAACGTTCATTCACCTCTTTGACTGCTCTTCATTGTAACACAAAACAGGCAAAGCTAGAATGAAAAAGTTAACATATGTTCGCTAAAAAAGCTTCTGTCTGCAGCTGAAAAAAGACATAACAGCGTCATGTCTTCATATCTTCTACATGATGTTGGCTTCCGGATGATTTTACGGCTTCAATGACATGTTCAAATTCCTTTTTCGTGCGGTATGGTATCCCTTTGCGCAGATCATCCGCCATCCGGCTTTCCAGCCGCTTTATATCAATCTGAAAAAACGATTGAATGGGTTCTGATAAGATGCCCGGGCGACCGTGAAAAGTCGAAATCACGCCATCTTCAGTCACTCCGATATAACCGTTTGTTTTGCTGAGGGGAGAAATGTCGTCCACCTGTTTACGAAACAGAATAAACCCCTTTTTCTGATCGATGAGCTGCCACCCTTTATAAGCAGCTTTAAAGTCTTCCAGTGTGCGAGCGGCCTCTACTTTATTCTCAATTCCAACGTCTCCGTCCAGATAAACCTTTTCAAGCTGGATTTGAACTTTAGCCGGCTTTTCGGCCAAGGCCTCCAGGTGAAAGCTGAGCGCGGCCAGCAGACTTCCAATAAGCAATAAACCGATTTTGAACTTGCTTCGGCTGTACATCAATATCACCTTCTTTTTTGCCTTAACGATCATATCCTTAGTTTGACCAACGCTTTTAAAAATTAATCTAAAAAAGCAAGCGATCTCTTTTTAGATGACAACCGGTTTACGAATGTTACATTTTCAAACCAATATGAAGAACTCAAAAGCATTTAAGGTGCAAAACAGCCCATTCTCATGTATAAACAACATTATAGAGAGTTTTTCGTTTGACCAGCCCTTAAAAAGAAGGTGAGCTCAGCGTGAAAAAGGCGCATACCTATGCAGAAGCCGTAAAGTATGATACGAAAAAAAAGTTCAACAAGCTTATCCAAAAACCCGATGACTTGGAATTGATCGGGAAAGGCAGGAGCGCATACGTTTTTAAGCTGACTGAAGAGGGCGGCAGGGAAATGGCTCTTAAAGTCTTTTTTCCCGAATTTAAGAACATCGCCGCAAGGGAAGCGGAGATTTACAAAAAGCTTTCTGATTCGAATTATTATCCTGATATATATGAAACAGGGCCATCATATATTTTAATGGAGTATATTAAAGGATATACTTTTTATGAGTGTTTAAACAAAGGCATTCGGATCGATGATGACATGATCTGCGAGGTCGACCGCGCATTGAACGATGCGAGGCGGAAAGGATTGAATCCATCCGATATCCACCTCCGAAACCTGATACTGACGCCGTCTGGAACAATCAAAGTCATCGATGTCGCCAGATTTTTGCAGACGAAAGAATGCAGGCAGTGGGATGACTTAAAAACAGCCTATCAAACCCTTTACAAAAAAAGCCGTTTCCCGCAGAGGCTTCCTAAGATGTGGATGGAATTGATCGCTTATCTTTATAAAAAAAGCTGGCTTCAAAAACAATGGGCCTCCAGAAAAAACAAATTTCACCCGTAATCTGAAACTTATAGGAAGCATGCTCGTATATGAAATAACCCCATTACCGTCAAGAAAGGAGAAACATTCGTTGAAGAAAAAAAATAAACGTAATGATGACAAATGGGATTATCTTTATCTCGTCGATTTGCTTGAGCCATTGTTTTATGTGCTGAGGCTGGCAGTAAGAGGACTTGCGAAAATTATAAATTAAACACTCGGTCTTTCGGGTGTTTTTTTGATGGCTGTGTGGCAGGCAAATCCAAAACAAAACCCCTTCCTCAGAAGGGGTTTCTTTTTAATGTTCTTTCAAATTTGCGAGCGGCACTTCCTGCTCGTTCTCCGGCTGGCCGAGCGGAAAGATTCTTGCGGTTTCATTTTGTTCGTCGACACGCTGAATATAAATCGGCCTGCCGTTATAAGTAACATCAACCATATCGGGTGATTCGACGATTTCCTGGGCACGCTGCGTATTCACCTGACACCCTCCTTTAGCTTTTACTCATAATGTGTACTCCCGGGTGCTTTCGTATTCCTTTTTAACCGGTTTTCTTTCAAGGAGGGCTCTCAGGATCAATGAATCTTTACATACAAAGGCAGATCCGTGTGTCCCATTTCACGGACATAAACAAACAGATTGCCTTTGTGGTGTATTTCGTGTCCGATCGCGAGCTGCAGCAGCTGTTCGCCGGCTACTTTTCGTCCGAAGACGCCGGTCAAATCGACTTCACGATCCAATTCTTCATCCGTAAAGGATTCAAGCAGCGTTTTTGTTTTTTCTGTATACGTTTTGGCAAGCTCGCTCAAGCTTGTCCCTGTTTCTTCGGGCTTCTTTTTAAAAGGCTCTCCGTTCCCTTCCTTTGCCGCCGAAGCAAAGGTATAGAAAGATTGCAGCATATGCGTGACAAGTTCCTTTGCTGGCATCGACGTTTCAGTCGGTTTGTAATCGAGATGTTTTTCATCAATTTTTTGAATGAGTTCTTCTGTCACAAGGCGGTGGGACATAAATTCCTGAACGATGCGGTCTTTCCGTTCCATTCTTTTATTCCTCCTTCATGTTTTAGCAGTTCATACACAGAATAACATGAGTTTCCATTTTCAGCATCTGTCCTGCAGCACCTTGCGGACCGCCTTGACATATTTTCGGAATGTTCTCGTTTTTGTCTCTTCCCTCTCTTTATAGGAAAAGTCTTCGAAAAACTCTTTCCTCTGAGCCGTGCTGATTTCAAGCTGCACGCTCATTCCTGTCTGGCTTTCATTATTGATGTTTTCCTCAGCAGTTCCGGCAAATTTCCCGTCCACTTTGACCAATTCTGCGGAAAAGTCAGACTTTTTCAGAGATTTGACGATGGCTTTTGCCAGCTTTCTGTCCGTTCCTCCCACAAGCGTGTGCGGACGGTCGCCCGAATAGCCGTGGAATGCGATGGTATAGCGGTGTTCTTTTATTTTCTGCAATGCCAGAGGCTCGTCAAAGTTTGTGCTGGTAATATGAAGATCGGAGTTGTTCTCATCCTTTTTTCCTTCGAATAAATAAGTTGAATAATCATCATTAAAAGCTCGGACAAGCTCGCTCACTCCGCCTTCTATTCTTCCTCCATGGGGCGAAAAGATTAAACAGTCGCTTCCCGCTTTTTCGTGATAATCAATGTCATAGCCGCTTTTTTCGTTTTCCTGCAATTCCTTGAAGTTCTTGTATTTGTCCCCGGCCTGGATCTGATAGCTTTCCCGGGTTGTTTTTTCGGACCACCTGTATACACCATTTATCATCACTGCTGCGATCACCAAGTAGATGAGTACTTTTTTCTTCATTGGTTATTCCCCTTTTACACTACCTTTCGATTTATAGGCATGTCCTCCATGCCTCATTGTATATTTGGCTTTTTTGTGACACAGTTATTTTACGCTTTAGACATGACGCGTTCAATTATGAATAAGTTTGATAAAAAATAAAAATTTAAATATTTTTATTAAAACAATACTTTTTCTTTAGTTTAAAAGATCGATAAATTTTAAGAAGAAAATCTCATAAGAATGGGCTCCTCTGGTTGCAGGTTTTTCCCAAAAGCCCATCCAGCTTGAGAATGAAGCATTCTATCAGGAACGGGGTATACGGTTTGATAAAAGTGAGAATCATCTGCGGCCGCCACCGGCAGATGTTATATTTTCTTTTCTCCCCCGTTCTGTTATCCTATAACCGACAATAAAAGTGCAGGTGATAAAACATGGAAACAGAATATGAAACAAAAGGCTACGACCTGACAAAAGTTTATGATTACAATCAATAT
>k87-58590_pt1 | contig 14100 bp, 15 predicted proteins | sample MGYA00084031_6733416 | MGnify analysis MGYA00084031
CCGACGCCGCGATGTAGTTGAGGAAGAACAGCGCGGAGACCTCGTCGGGCCGCACCGAGATCGGCGCCGCCATCGCGATCTGCACCAGGTCGCGCGCGGTCTGCGTGTGCGCGATCTGATGGCTGTACTCACCCCAGGTGAGGGAGTCGAGGTAGTCGGCGTTCGGGTGTTTCCACGGCTCGCCGACCGGGAACCCGGCCAGTGCGTCGGCCTGGGCGCGTGCGAGCGCAGCGCCCGCCTCGCCGAGTTCGGCGATGGCGGGGATCGGCGCGGCCGCCGGGACACGGGTCTTGCCGGTCCGGCCGACGAATATGCTGTCGCCCGCGTTGTAGGTGCGGATCGTCCGGACGTCGTACTCGCGGGCGAGGGCGCCGATGTGGTTCTGCGTCGGTCCGATGAACTCGGCGCCGGCGTCGAGCACCGCCCCGACCTTCGGCGAGGAGATGTTGTGCACGCGACCACCCGCGCGCTCCCGGGCCTCGAGCACGGTCACCGACGCCCCGGCGGCGACGAGTGTCTTGGCAGCGGCCAGCCCGGAGAGCCCCGCGCCGATGACCACCACGTCGACGCCCCCGGACGGCAGTGCCGACGACCGTCCGCCGCCGGCCGGAGAAGCCCCGGCCAGGGCGCCGACGGCGGCCAGGGATCCGCCCAGGAACCGCCGGCGAGTCAGATGACCGGTCATGTGATCCCCCGATCTCTCGTGTGGCGCGAGGCTATCGACCACATGTTCAGGTCATATGACCTGAAGTATCGGGAGAGTAACAGGCGGATGTGAGTCAGAACACCCTTGGATGAGCGTCGTCAACCGTCGACGCAGTTCACCGGCCTGGTCGTCGAGCTGGTGGCGAGAAGCCCACCCGACGTCACCGGCCGGACGGCGACTCAGGACGCCAAGAGGCCGTACACAGAGGACGTCGAGAGTGACGCGCGGACCACGACAGGTCCCGGGGGGGTGGGCACCGCCCGGACCACACGGCTACCCCGGCGCGCACTCTGCGTACGGCCGTGAGAGGGGGACGCGCTCAGTCCTTGGGGCCGGGGATTCCCAGGAAGAACCCGATACCGATGATCAGGCAGGAGACGAGTGCGACCACGAACATGACCCAGTAAGCAGGCATGTCGGTGACGTTACTGTCGAACTCTTGCGCCCGCAGCAACTCCGGGACCATTGAGGACGAAGGGCCCGCATTCCCCGGGGAACAAGGACGGAACGTCTCCCGGGACCTTCGGAGACATGTGGAGGAAGAGATCTCCGGGCGTCTGAGAACCGCCCCGTCCCATGCCCGCCGCAGCGAGTCCGACTTGGTGCGATCCGCTGCCGGCCGGAGGGGCGAAATCGGGGGCGCTTTCCGTCTGGCGGTGTGCTCGTCGGTCGAGAAGGGTGGGTCCGGCGTGTCCCAGACCACCGTTGTCACCCGCACGGAAAACCCACTGGCCGCCGACCCGTATCCTGGATGGGTAAATTCCCGCACCGACCAGGAGAGATCATGCTCGCCCGAATTGACCTGCGCGGTAGCACGCCGACGCTCGCCGAACTGCGTCGCGCGCTTCCCCGTGGGGGCACCGACGTCAATGCCGTCCTCGACACGGTGACGCCGGTGGTGCATGCGGTCGCCGAGAAGGGCACGCCCGCCGCACTGGAGTTCGGGGAGAAGTTCGACGGCATCAGGCCGGCCTCGGTGCGCGTCCCGGCGAAGGTCATCGCCGAGGCGCTCGAGGGACTCGACCCCCAGGTCGCCGACGCGCTGCGCGAGTCGATCACCCGCGCCCGCAAGGTCCACGCCGACCAGCGCCGGGAGACCACCCGCACCCAGGTCGCCGACGGCGGCGTGGTCAGCGAGAAGTGGATCCCGGTCCGCCGGGTCGGCCTCTACGTCCCGGGTGGCAATGCGGTCTACCCGTCGTCGGTCGTGATGAACGTCGTCCCGGCGCAGGAGGCCGGCGTCGGATCGCTCGTCGTCGCCTCGCCCCCGCAGAGGGACTTCGGCGGTTGGCCGCATCCGACCATCCTCGCCGCCTGCGCGCTCCTCGGCGTCGACGAGGTGTGGGCCGTCGGCGGCGCCCAGGGCATCGCGCTGCTGGCCTACGGCGGCGCCGACACCGACCAGGCCGACGAGCCCAACGCGGTCCTCGACCCGGTCGACCTCATCACCGGCCCCGGCAACATCTACGTCACCGCCGCCAAGCGGCTCTGCCGCAGCGTCGTCGGCATCGACTCGGAGGCCGGGCCCACCGAGATCGCGATCCTCGCCGACGACTCCGCAGATCCCGGCATCCTCGCCTCCGACCTGATCAGCCAGGCCGAACACGACGTGCTCGCCGCATCGGTGCTCGTCACCGACAGCGTCGAACTCGCCGACGCCGTCGACGCGGCCGTCGAGCAGCAGGCCGCCGCCACCAAGCACCGCGAGCGCGTCGTCACCGCGTTGTCGGGGGAGCAGTCCGGCATCGTCCTCGTCGACGACGTCGAGGCGGGCCTCGCCGTGGTCGACGCCTACGCCGCCGAGCACCTCGAGATCCAGACCCGCGACGCCGCCGCCATCGCCGACCGCGTCCACAACGCGGGCGCGATCTTCGTCGGCCCGTACGCGCCGGTCAGTCTCGGCGACTACTGCGCGGGCTCCAATCACGTTCTGCCCACCTCGGGGTCGGCGCGCTTCGCGTCGGGCCTGTCGGTGCAGACCTTCCTCAAGGGCGTGCACGTCATCGACTACGACGAGGCCGCGCTGCGCGAGGTCGCCGACAAGGTCGTCACCCTCGCCGATGCCGAGGACCTGCCCGGGCACGGCGACGCGATCAAGCAGCGCTTCGCGGGGTCGCGCCGGTGACCGCATCCGACGCCGTGACCGAACGGACCGGCGGGCTCCCCGGCTCGGGCATCACCGTCGACGACCTGCGGCTGCGCGACAACCTGCGCGGCAAGTCGGCCTACGGCGCACCCCAGCTGAAGGTGCCGGTCATCCTCAACACCAACGAGAACCCGCACCCGCCGTCGCAGGCACTGATCGACGACGTCGCCGCCTCCGTGCGGGAGGCCGCGGCGGAACTGCACCGCTACCCCGACCGGGACGCGGTCGCCCTGCGCACCGACCTCGCGGCCTATCTGTCGCGCGCCACCGGAGTGCACCTCGGGGTCGAGAACCTCTGGGCGGCAAATGGTTCCAACGAGATCCTGCAACAGCTGTTGCAGGCGTTCGGCGGTCCGGGACGCAGCGCGCTCGGCTTCGTGCCGTCGTACTCGATGCACCCGATCATCGCCGACGGCACCGACACCGCGTGGCTGGTGGCCGCGCGCGCGGCCGACTTCGGACTCGACACCGACTACGCCGTCGCCGAGGTCGCCAACCGTGAACCCGACATCGTCTTCGTGACCTCGCCCAACAACCCGACCGGCGGGTCGATCCCGCTCGCGGACCTGCGGCGCATCGTCGAGGCCGCGAAGGGCATCGTCATCGTCGACGAGGCGTACGCCGAGTTCTCGTCGGCGCCGAGCGCCGTCGAACTGATCGACGAGTTCCCGACGAAGGTCGTCGTCAGCCGCACCATGTCCAAGGCCTTCGCCTTCGCCGGCGGCCGCCTCGGCTACCTCGCCGCGGCCCCGGCCATCATCGACGCGATCCAGCTCGTCCGCCTGCCGTACCACCTGTCGGTGCTGACCCAGGCCGCCGCGCGTGCGGCACTGCGTCACGCCGACGACACGCTCGCCGGTGTCGCGAAGATCGTCGCCGAACGTCAACGCGTGGTGGCCGCCCTCGAGGAGGCCGGCTACCGCACAGTCGACTCCGACGCCAACTTCGTGCTGTTCGGGCGCTTCCGGGATGCTCCGGCGTCGTGGCAGCGTTACCTCGATGCCGGTGTCCTCATCCGGGACGTCGGGATCGCCGGCCACCTGCGGGTGACCATCGGGCTCCCGCACGAGAACGATGCCTTCCTCGACGTCAGCCGCACGCTCGCATCAACAGATCTGGAGAACTCTCAGTGAGCATCCCCGCGCCTCGCATCGCGAAGGTCGAACGCACCACCAGGGAATCGTCGATCTCGGTCGAACTCAACCTCGACGGGACCGGCCGTACCGACATCTCCACCGGCATCGCGTTCTACGACCACATGCTCACCGCCTTCGGCCAGCACGGCAGCTTCGACCTCACGGTCAAGGCGGAGGGCGACATCGAGGTCGAAGGCCACCACACCATCGAGGACACCGCCATCGTCCTCGGTCAGGCGCTCGGTCAGGCCCTCGGTGACAAGAAGGGCATCCGCCGCTTCGGCGACGCCTGGATCCCGATGGACGAGACGCTCGCGCAGGCCGTCGTCGACGTGTCGGGTCGTCCGTACTGCGTGCACACCGGCGAACCCGACCACATGCTGACCGCGGTGATCGGCGGATACCCGGGCGTGCCGTACTCGACCGTCATCAACCGGCACGTGTTCGAGTCGTTGGCCCTCAACGCCCGCATCGCCCTGCATGTCCGCGTCCTCTACGGCCGCGACCAGCATCACATCACCGAGGCCGAGTTCAAGGCCGTGGCCCGCGCCCTGCGCGCGGCGACCGAATACGACGCCCGGGTGACCGGTGTGCCGTCGACGAAGGGAACGCTGTGAAGCCCGACGTCACCATCCTCGACTACGGTTCCGGTAACCTGCGCTCGGCGCAGCGTGCGCTCGAACGGACCGGTGCCCAGGTCACCGTCACCTCTGACTTCACCACCGCCCTCGAGGCGACCGGACTCGTCGTCCCCGGCGTCGGCGCCTTCGCCGCATGCATGGAAGGGCTGCGCGCGGTCAAGGGCGAGCGCATCATCGGCCGTCGCCTCGCCGGCGGGCGCCCGGTGCTCGGCATCTGCGTGGGCATGCAGATCATGTTCGAGCGCGGCGTGGAGTTCGGCGTGGAGGCCGAAGGGTGCGGCGAGTGGCCCGGCGCGGTCACCCAGCTGCCCGCCGAGGTGCTGCCCCACATGGGCTGGAACACCGTCGAGGCGCCCGAGGACTCCGTGCTGTTCGCCGGTCTCGACGCCGACACCCGCTTCTACTTCGTGCACTCCTATGCCGCGCAGTCGTGGGACATGGACAACGTCGGGTCGCCGCTGGCGGCACCGAAGCTGACCTGGGCCGAGCACGGCGGACGCTTCCTCGCGGCCGTCGAGAACGGCGCGCTGTCGGCCACGCAGTTCCACCCGGAGAAGTCCGGCGACGCCGGGGCCCACCTGCTGGAGAACTGGGTGCGGGGACTCTCATGACCGACGGCACACCGCGCCGGGACGGGGCGGGGGCGGGTCCGGACGACACTCCGCGGCCGGGCGGCGGTTTCTCGATCGCCAAGCTCGCGTTCTACGCTCTCGGCGCCGGTGTGCTGGTCCTTGCGGTGTGCATCCCGATCATCGTCGTGTGCGCCAACTGGTCCCCGTTCGCCGGTCTGGCCGCCGCGCTGGTGGCGGTGGTCGCGATGATCGCCGCGATCGGTACGGTGGCAAACCGCATGGTCGACCGCGCGCGGGCCGAATTGCTCGCCGCGCAGGACCGGCCCCCGCACTGACTCCGGACCGCCCTCCGAACCCGACCCGATCCCACGATCCCGCGAACAGACAGGAACATATTCACCCATGGGTAGCACCCTCGAACTCCTTCCCGCCGTCGACGTCGCCGACGGGCAGGCGGTCCGCCTCGTCCAGGGCGCGGCCGGCACCGAGACCTCCTACGGCTCCCCGCGCGATGCGGCGCTGGCCTGGCAGAACGACGGTGCGGAGTGGATCCACCTAGTCGACCTCGACGCCGCGTTCGGCCGGGGCGACAACCGCGAGCTGCTCGCCGGTGTCGTCGCCGAGCTCGACGTGAAGGTCGAGCTGTCCGGCGGCATCCGCGACGACGAGTCGCTCGCCGCCGCGCTCGCCACCGGATGCACCCGTGTCAACCTCGGCACCGCCGCGCTGGAGAACCCCGAGTGGTGCGCCCGTGCCATCGCCGAACACGGCGACCGCATCGCCGTCGGCCTCGACGTCATCCGCGAGGGCGACTCCTACCGCCTGCGCGGCCGCGGCTGGGTGACCGACGGCGGCGACCTGTGGGAGGTGCTCGAGCGCCTCAACCGCGACGGCTGCGCGCGCTACGTCGTCACCGACGTCTCCAAGGACGGCACGCTGAAGGGCCCGAACCTCGAGCTGCTCGCCGAGGTCGCCGCCGCCACCGACTCGCCGATCGTCGCCTCCGGCGGCGTGTCGGCCATCGACGATCTCGTCGCGATCGCGGGCCTCGTCGACCAGGGCGTCGAGGGCGCGATCGTCGGCAAGGCGCTCTACGCGGGCCGGTTCACCCTGCCCGAGGCGCTGTCGGCGGTCGCCGGGGTCTGATGAGCGGAACCGAGAGCGCGCTCGACCTCCCGCGGTTGCTCGACACCGCGGGGGCCGTCCTCGACGACGCCGTCGAGATCTTTGTCGACGGCCTCGGTGCGCCGAGCGCGGTCTACAAGGGCGGCAAGGACTTCGCCACCCAGGTCGACCTCGACATCGAGCGCCGGATCACCGCGCAACTGGAGGATCGCACGCAGATCCCGGTCCACGGTGAGGAGTTCGGCGGCGCCGATCCGGTCGACGGCCCGGTGTGGGTTCTCGATCCGGTCGACGGGACATTCAACTACTCGGCGGGCATGCCGCTGACCGGCATCCTGCTCGGCCTCGTCGTCGACGGGGAGGCCACCCTCGGGCTGACCTGGCTCCCGCTGCTCGGCCGCAAGTACGCGGCACACGCCGACGGGCCTTTGCTGGTCAACGGCGAGGCAGTCGAGCCGCCACCAGACCTGGAGCTGGAGGAGGCGGCCATCGCCTATGGCTCGTTCAACGCCAAGGGCGGCGGCCGCTACGCCGGCGACCGGCGCGCCGACCTGTTGAGCGCGTTGAGCTCTCGCGTCGCCCGCATCCGGATGACCGGCAGCACCGGGGTCGACATGGCGTTCACCGCCTCCGGCGTGTTCGGTGGGGCGATCGCGTTCAGCAGGCACCCCTGGGACAACGCCGCCGGCGCCGCCCTGGTCCGCGCGGCCGGCGGCGTCGCCACCGACATCGCGGGGAATCGCTGGACGGTCACGTCGCCGTCGCTGGTCGCCGGCCGGCCCGGCGTCCACGCCGGGCTGATGAGGGTCATCCGGGAAACGGTCGGGGAGTGGTCGGAATCGCCCGACCTCTGAAGAGACGGACACGAGAACAGACGAATGAACAACGAGAACGCGAAGGAGACACGACGATGACGCTGGCGACCCGGGTCATCCCGTGCCTCGACGTCGACGCCGGACGCGTCGTGAAGGGCGTCAACTTCGAGAACCTGCGCGACGCGGGCGATCCGGTGGAGCTCGCCGAGCGCTACGACCGGGAGGGCGCCGACGAGCTGACCTTCCTCGACGTCACCGCGTCGAGCTCGGGCCGCTCCACGATGATCGACGTCGTCAAGCGCACCGCCGACCAGGTCTTCATCCCGCTGACCGTCGGCGGCGGCATCCGCACCGTGGAGGACGTCGACGCGATGCTTCGCGCCGGCGCCGACAAGGTCAGCGTCAACACCGCGGCCATCGCCCGCCCGGAGGTGCTCGCCGAGATGAGCCGTCGCTTCGGCTCGCAGTGCATCGTCCTGTCGGTCGACGCGCGCACCGTGCCCGAGGGCTCGGAGCCGACCCCGTCGGGGTGGGAGGTCACCACCCACGGCGGGCGCAAGGGCACCGGCATCGACGCCATCGAGTGGGCACGACGCGGCCAGGACCTCGGCGTCGGGGAGATCCTGCTCAACTCGATGGACGCCGACGGCACCAAGCAGGGTTTCGACCTCCGCATGCTGAGGGCCGTGCGCGAGGCGGTCAGCGTGCCGGTCATCGCCAGCGGCGGTGCGGGCAAGGTCTCCGACTTCGCGCCCGCGGTGAAGGCCGGTGCCGACGCCGTGCTCGCCGCGTCCGTCTTCCACTTCGGCGAGCTCACCATCGCCGAGGTCAAGGAGGCGATGCGAAAAGAGGGCATCACCGTCCGATGAACCCCGCATCCCGCGCAGCACGGCACCAGGCAGGAGAACGCTGATGGCACTCGATCCCGAACTGGCAGCACGCCTCAAGCGGAACGCTGACGGGCTGTTCTGCGCGGTCGCGCAGGAGAAGGGCACCGGCGAGGTGCTGATGGTCGCGTGGATGGACGACACCGCGCTCGAGCGGACCCTCGCCACCCGGAAGGCGACCTACTACTCCCGCTCCCGCCAGGAATACTGGGTCAAGGGCGAGACCAGCGGGCACACCCAGTACGTGCACGACGCCCGGCTCGACTGCGACGGAGACACCGTCCTGCTCGTCGTCGACCAGGTCGGGGCGGCCTGCCACACGGGCAATCACTCCTGCTTCGACACGGAGTCGCTCACCTTCGGGGTCCCGCCGCGACCGGACTCCGCACAATAGTTCTCAACGTGATCACACCCGAAAGGCGGTGACGCTCCATGCCCCTCATCCAGATCTCGCAGACACCCGGACTCTCCGACCGCGTCAAGCGCGAGACGATCGCGGCGGTGACCGAGGCGTACGCCAAGGCCACCGGCAAGAACCCCGACTCGGTCTGGGTGACGATCACCGAAGTGCCGCGTACCCAGTGGGGCGTCGGCGGCGAGCCGCTCGGATGACCGGCGTGACGTCTGCGACGGGGGCTCACACGACGAGCCTCGAGGAGTTCCTGGATCTCGCCCGCGACCATCGCGTGGTGCCGGTGACCCGCAAGGTCCTGGCCGACTCGGAGACGCCGTTGTCGGCGTACCGGAAGCTCGCCGGCGACCGCCCTGGGACCTTCCTGCTGGAATCTGCGGAAAACGGCCGGTCCTGGTCGCGCTGGTCGTTCATCGGCGCCGGGGCGCCCTCGGCCCTGACCGTCGTCGACGGTCAGGCGCACTGGTGGGGTTCGGTGCCCGTCGGCGCGCCGGAGGGCGGCGACGCGCTCGAGGTGCTGGCCGAATCGCTGCGCATCCTCAAGACCGACCCGCTGCCCGGCATGCCGCCGCTGACCGGCGGGTTCGTCGGGTTCATGGCCTACGACATGGTCCGGCGCCTCGAGCGGCTCCCCGAGACCACCGTCGACGACCTGGGGCTGCCCGACCTGATGATGGTCCTGGCCACCGATCTGGCCGCCGTGGACCACCACGAGGGCACCATCACCCTGATCGCCAACGCGGTCAATTGGGACGGCTCCGACGAGCGCGTCGAAGAGGCCTACGCCGACGCGGTGGCCCGGCTCGACCGCATGACCGCGGCTCTCGCCGCACCCGCGCCGTCGACTGTTTCGGTCTTCGACCGGCCGAAGCCGGACTACACCGCCCAGCGCACGCTGGAGGATTACAGCGAGATCGTGACCAGCCTGGTCGGCGAGATCGAGGCCGGCGAGGCGTTCCAGGTGGTCCCGTCGCAGCGTTTCGAGATGGACACCGAGGCAGACCCGATCGACGTCTACCGCGTCCTGCGGGCCTCGAACCCGAGTCCGTACATGTACCTGCTGCGGATGCCGGGCACCGAGGCCGACAGCGACTCCGCTGCCCCGGACGCGATCGCCCGCAAGCCGTTCACCATCGTCGGCAGCAGCCCGGAGGCCCTCGTGACGGTCTCCGACCGGGTCGCGACCACCCACCCGATCGCCGGCACGCGCTGGCGCGGCGCCACCGAGGAAGAGGACCAGCTGCTCGGCAAGGGCCTGCTCGAGGACGAGAAGGAGAACGCCGAGCACCTGATGCTGGTGGACCTCGGTCGCAACGATCTCGGCCGGGTCTGTGAGCCGGGCACCGTCAAGGTGAGCGACTACCGCCACATCGAGCGCTACAGCCACGTCATGCACCTCGTCTCGACCGTGTCGGGCACGCTGCGTGCGGACAAGCACGCGCTCGACGCGGTGACCGCCTGCTTCCCGGCGGGCACGTTGACCGGCGCCCCGAAGGTGCGCGCGATGGAGCTGATCGACGAACACGAGAAGACGCGGCGCGGCCTGTACGGCGGCATCGTCGGCTATCTCGACTTCGCCGGCAACGCCGACACCGCGATCGCCATCCGCACCGCCCTGCTCGCCCGGGGCAAGGCCTACGTCCAGGCCGGTGGTGGCGTGGTCGCCGACAGCCAGCCCGAATATGAATACAACGAGGCCCGCAACAAGGCCACCGCGGTCCTCAACGCGGTCGCCGCGGCGTCCACGATGCGCCGGGTGGGCGAGCCCCCGGCAGGGGAGAACCCGTGACCACTGCCGACCAGCCCGCCGATCAGTCTGCCGAGCCGTCCGCGGCCACACCGTCGCGGCGGCCCCAGATCATCGCCGCGATCCTGATGGCGGCGACCGCCGCCGCGTTCTGGGGGGCGAGTCGGCTCACCTGGGCCACCGTCTCCGCCGAGGACGGGCTGTCGCCCCAGCGCGCCTTCGACGTGAAGGGTTCGGACTGGAGTCCGTGGCTGACGCCGCTCGCGCTGGTCTACCTGGCCGGCATCATCGTGGTGCTCGCGGTGCGTGGATGGGCGCTGCGCGTGGTGGCGATCCTGGTGGCCGCCGGCGGTGTGCTCGCGGCCTTCCCGGCGATCTCGCTGCTCACCGGCGGTGGTGACTCCGACTACGCCGCCGACGCCGGAGACATCCCCGACCGCTACGTCGTGCTGTTCGTCGACACCAAGGCTCCGGCGGCACTGCTGGTGCTTCTCGGCACCGTGTGCAGCGTCGCCGCCGGAGTGATGCTGCTGAGGGTGGCCCGGGGCGCGGTCTCGACGTCGAAGTACACGACCCCGGCGGCGCGCCGGGAGAAGCTCGAGAAGGAGATCTTCGCCGAGCACGAACGCCGCAAGAAGGCCGAGGCACAGGCGAAGGCCGCTCCCGATGCCGCCGAGGACCCCGCCGCCGGTGACGACCTCGCGAAGTCCCGTGAGGTGAACGAGCGCATGATGTGGGACGCCCTGGACACCGGTATCGACCCGACCGACCCGTCGGACACCGACGACCGCTGACCGGGGGACCCGCGCGCTGACCGGGGGTGCCTGCGGATGGCAGACGTCACATCCGGCCGCCGATGCGACAAGGCGCAGGTATCCCTTGACACGGCGCCGTGGACGTTGTCTCGGCGTCCGGGATCGGCCAACCCGCCGGAGGCCCGCGCGGCCCTCCGGTCTACCCTGAGATCACACGACTAGCGAAAGGGAACGGAGTCGCTGTGAGCATGCCCAACGTTCTCGCGTCGATCATCGAGGGAGTCAAGGCCGACGTCGCCGCGCGCGAATCGGCGATCGACTTCAACGCGGTGAAGGCTGCCTCGGCCAAGGCTCCCGCTCCCCGGGACGCCATGGCGGCGCTGCGCCAGCCGGGTATCGGTGTGATCGCCGAGGTCAAGCGCGCCAGCCCGTCCAAGGGGGAGCTGGCGACCATCGGCGACCCCGCCGACCTGGCCACGGCCTACGAGGAGGGTGGCGCCCGCATCGTCAGCGTGCTGACCGAGGAGCGTCGCTTCCACGGCTCGCTGGCCGACCTCGACGCGGTCCGCGCCGCGGTCGACATCCCGGTCCTGCGCAAGGACTTCATCGTGGGGCCTTACCAGATCCACGAGGCCCGCGCCCACGGCGCCGACGTCATCCTCCTGATCGTCGCCGCGCTGGAACAGAACGTCCTCGCGTCGCTGCTCGACCGCACCGAGAGCCTCGGGATGACCGCCCTCGTGGAGGTCCACACCGAGGAAGAGGCCGACCGTGCCCTGGAGGCCGGGGCGTCGGTGATCGGCGTGAACGCCCGCAACCTCAAGACCCTCGAGGTCGACCGGGACACGTTCGCCCGGATCGCCCCCGGTCTGCCGACCGAGGTCATCCGCGTCGCCGAGTCCGGCGTGCGCGGCACCGCCGACCTGCTCGCCTATGCGGGCGCGGGCGCCGACGCCGTCCTGGTCGGCGAGGGACTCGTCACCAGCGGCGACCCTCGTGCCGCGGTGCGTGAGCTCGTCACCGCCGGTACCCACCCCTCGTGCCCGAAACCTGTTCGCTGACAACGATGCAGGGGCCGTGTCCGGTCCGTGTCGTCGTCGGCCCGATCGACTGTGAGATGTTGTGACCGCCCATCCTGATTCGGCCCGTCCGGATTCGCCCGAGACCTCCGCCCTGCCCCCGGCCAGCACCGGGTTGACCACCCGTACGTCGATCGAGCCCGACGAGGGCGGCCACTTCGGCGTCTACGGTGGTCGGCACGTGCCCGAGGCGCTGATGGCGGTCATCGACGAGGTGACGTCGACCTACTTCAAGGTCCGCGCCGACGACGACTTCCTCGCCGAACTCGACCGTCTGCAGCGTGACTACGCCGGTCGCCCGTCGCCGTTGTACGAGGCGGAGCGACTCGCCGAGTACGCCGGTGGCGCACGGATCTTCCTCAAGCGCGAGGACCTCAACCACACCGGTTCGCACAAGATCAACAACGTTCTCGGACAGGCTCTTCTGGCCCAGCGGATGGGCAAGACCCGCGTGATCGCCGAGACCGGCGCCGGGCAGCACGGCGTCGCCACCGCGACCGCCTGCGCGCTGCTCGGCCTCGAGTGCGTGATCTACATGGGCCGCGTCGACACCGACCGCCAGGCGCTCAACGTGGCACGTATGCGTCTGCTCGGTGCCGAGGTCGTCGCGGTCGACAACGGCTCGGCCACCTTGAAGGACGCCATCAACGAGGCGATGCGCGACTGGGTCACCAACGCGCACAACACCTACTACTGCTTCGGCACCGCGGCCGGACCGCACCCGTTCCCGGTCATGGTCCGCGACCTGCAGCGCGTCGTCGGACTCGAGGCGCGTGCGCAGATCCTCGACAAGGCCGGTCGCCTGCCCGACGCCGTGACCGCCTGCGTCGGTGGCGGTTCCAACGCCATCGGAATCTTCCATCCCTTCATCGACGACGAGGGGGTGCGTCTCGTCGGTTTCGAGGCCGCGGGCGACGGCGTCGAAACCGGCCGCCACGCAGCGACTTTCACCGGCGGTACCCCGGGCGCCTTCCAGGGCGCCTACTCGTACCTGCTGCAGGACGAGGACGGGCAGACGATCGAATCGCATTCGATCTCCGCGGGTCTGGACTACCCGGGCGTCGGTCCCGAGCACGCCTACCTCAAGGACACCGGTCGCGCCGAGTACCGCCCGATCACCGATACCGAGGCGATGGATGCCCTCGCGCTGCTGAGTCGCCGCGAGGGCATCATCCCGGCCATCGAGTCGGCCCACGCCGTCGCCGGAGCCCTGAAGCTCGGCAAGGAGCTCGGCGAGGGATCGATCATCGTCGTCAGCCTGTCCGGGCGCGGCGACAAGGACGTCGACACCGCCGCACGCTGGTTCGGGCTCTTCGATCCGCCGCCGTCGCAGGACGAGGCCGTCACCGGGGGACAGCAGGGAGGAAAGGCATGAGTGCGGACGTGTTGGCGTCGAAGACGGGGCCGGTCTTCGCGAAGTGCCGCGAGGAGAACCGCGCCGCCCTCATCGGTTACCTGCCGGTCGGCTACCCGACCGTCGACGACTCGCTGACGTCCTTCCGGACGATGGTCGAGGCGGGGTGCGACATCATCGAGGTCGGCGTGCCCTATTCCGATCCGGTGATGGACGGGCCGACCATCCAGGAGGCCGCCGACGTCGCGCTCACCAACGGCGTGCGCGTCCGTGACGTGTTCACCGCGGTCGAGGCGATCACCGCGGCCGGCGGCAACGCGGTCGTGATGAGCTACTCGAATCCGGTGCTGCAGTACGGCGTCGACAGGTTCGCCCGCGACCTCGCCAACGCCGGCGGCTCCGGCGTCATCACGCCCAACCTCATCCCCGAGGAGGGGGCGGCGTGGCATGAGGCGTCCGACGAGTACGGCCTCGACCGCATCTACCTCGTCGCCCCGTCGTCGACCACCGAACGCATCGCGCTCACCGTCGACGCGTCGCGAGGATTCGTCTACGCGGCGTCGACCATGGGCGTGACCGGGGCGCGAGATGCGGTGTCGGACATGGCTCCCGAACTCTGCGCGCGTGTCCGCGAGTACTCCGACATCCCGATCGGCGTGGGTCTCGGCGTCCGCAATCGCGAGCAGGCCGCGCAGATCGCCTCGTATTCCGACGGTGTCATCGTC
>k87-762123_pt1 | contig 14095 bp, 12 predicted proteins | sample MGYA00084031_6733416 | MGnify analysis MGYA00084031
CACCGACACCATGCAGTCGATGGTCGACCAGTGAGCCGAGGTCATCTTCGCCACCAGCTACGGCTACCACCAGTACGCCGTGGACTTCGCCAAGTCCCACCCCGACGTCGTCGTGATGCACCAGAGCGGCTTCTACGAAGGCGACAGCATCCCGGACAACTTCGGCACCTACTGGAGCGCCGGCTACGAGCTGGTCAGCCTCGGCGGCATCGCGGCAGGCGAAGCCACCGAATCCGACAAGATCGGCTTCATCTACGCCTTCCCGGTCGCCCAGACCATCGCCAACATCAACGCCTTCCACCTCGGCGCCGCCTCGGTGAACCCGAACGTCACCACCAGCCTGGTGAACACCTCCGACTGGTGCGACCCCGTCAAGCAGAAGCAGGCCGTCGCCTCCCTCGTCTCGCAGGGCGTCGACGTGTTCAGCCAGCACCAGGACTGCCAGTCCACCGTCATCCAGGCCGCCAAGGACTCCGACGCCAAGGTCGTCGGATACCACTACGACGCCGCCGACATCGCCGGCGACGCCTGGCTGACCGGCAGCTCCTGGAACTGGGCTCCCGTCATGATCGACGTCGTGGAACTGGCCAAGAAGGGCGAATTCACCGGCTCCGAGTACAACGACAACTGGCTCGGCATGCTCAGCGACGGCAACAGCACCCTCACCCTCGCCGACTTCGGCCCGTCCGTCGACGACGCCACCAAGTCGGTGATCGACGAGCACAAGGCCCGCATCGAAGCAGGTGAGGAAAGCATCTTCACCGGCCCGATCAAGTGCCAGGACGGCTCCCTGCTCGTGGCCGAAGGCGAAACCGCCACCTACGCCGACATCAACGGCTTCGACTGCCTGGTCGAAGGTGTCGTCGGCACCCTCCCCAAGTCCTGACCCCACCTACGGCAACACCGACCCGGTACCCCGGTCGCACCGGCAACGACGCCCGCGACCGGGGTACCCCAGCCGACCCACCCCCGGAGGTGACCGGACCATGACCGTGTATCGGCAACGTCTGGGCGGGACCACCTACGAGTTCGACGGCCTCGTCGACCTGCTCGGCAAGGCCTCACCCCGACGCTCCGGCGACGAACTCGCCGGGTGCGCAGCCGAATCCGACGCCGAACGCGCCGCAGCCCAGGCGGCGCTCGCCGAGATCCCGCTGTCGACCTTCCTCACCGAGGCGGTCGTACCCTACGAGACCGACGAGGTCACCCGCCTGATCGTCGACGGCCACGACACCACGGCCTTCGCGCCGATCGCGCACATGACCGTCGGCGACTTCCGCGACCACCTCCTCGCCGTGGCGGCCCGCGACGACGCCGAGACCGTGCTCGCCGCCCTGTCGCCGGGTCTGACCCCCGAGACGGTCGCCGCGGTCAGCAAGATCATGCGCAACCAGGACCTGATCGCCGTCTCCCGCGCCACCCGCACCACCAGCGCCTTCCGCACCACGATCGGACTGCCCGGCAGGCTCGCCACCCGCCTGCAACCCAACCACCCCGTCGACGACCCCCGGGGGGTGGCCGCCGCCGTCCTCGACGGTCTGCTGATGGGCTGCGGGGACGCCGTCGTCGGCATCAATCCCGCCAGCGACTCCCCCCACGCCGTCGCCGAACTCCTGCACCTGCTCGACGACATCCGGCAGCGGTTCGACATCCCCCTCCAGTCGTGCGTGCTCACCCACATCACCACCACCATCGACCTGATCGAGAAGGGCGCACCCGTCGATCTGGTGTTCCAGTCCGTCGCCGGAACCGAAGGAGCCAACCGCAGTTTCGGCGTGGACCTCGCCCTGCTGCGCGAAGGCCACGACGCCGCACGAGCGCTGGGGCGCGGCACCGTCGGCGACAACGTCATGTACCTCGAGACCGGGCAGGGCTCGGCGCTGTCCTCCGGCACGCACCTGGGCACCGGCGGCCACCCGGTCGACCAGCAGACCCTCGAAGCCCGCGCCTACGCGGTGGCGCGCGAACTCGATCCACTTCTGGTCAACACCGTCGTCGGGTTCATCGGACCCGAATACCTCTACGACGGCAAACAGATCGTCCGCGCCGGACTCGAGGACCGCTTCTGCGGCGCCCTGCTCGGCCTGCCCATGGGAGTGGACGTGTGCTACACCAACCACGCCGACGCCGACCAGGACGACATGGACACCCTGCTGACGCTGCTCGCCGTCGCCGGCACCGCCTTCGTCATCACCGTGCCCGGCGCCGACGACATCATGCTCGGCTACCAATCCCTGTCGTTCCACGACGTCCTCTACGTCCGCGACGTCCTGAACCTGCGTACCGCACCGGAATTCGAGGACTGGCTGAGAAAGCAGGGAATGGCCGACGACGGGGGACGCATCCTGCCCGTCGACGTCGGTGCCTCGCCGCTGCGGGCGCTGGGAGGCCGGCTGTGAGCACCCTGTGGGACGAGTTGCGCCGACACACCCGGGCACGAATCGGGTTGGGGAGAACCGGAAACGGTGTTCCCACCCGGCAGCACCTCGAATTCGTCGTCGCGGGTGGCGGCGTGCACGTCCCCCTCGACGTGGAGTCGCTGACGAACCGGCTGCGTGCACTCGGACTGGGGGAGCCGCTGACGGTGCACAGCGCCGCCTGTGACCGCAGCACCTATCTGCGGCGCCCGGATCTGGGCCGGCTGCTCGCCGAAGGGACACACCTGCCGAGGACGGACGCCGACATCGGACTCGTACTGTGCGACGGGTTGTCGTCGACCGCGCTCGACACCCACGGCGCGAACCTCGCCGCCGCTGTCGTGAAAGCGCTCCCGTCGCTCACGTTCGCACCACCGGTGATCGCCACCCAGGCCCGTGTCGCCCTCGGCGACCCCATCGGTGAGCGCCTCGGCGTCACCACGATGCTCGTGCTCGTCGGCGAACGGCCCGGCCTGTCCGTCGCCGACAGCCTCGGCGTGTACCTGACCCATCATCCCCGCCCGGGACGCACCGACGCCGAACGCAACTGCGTGTCGAACATCCACCCACCCGACGGGCTGGGCTACGAGCATGCCGCACGGATCGTCGCGGCGCTCGTGAACGGCGCGCGGGAGCTGGGGGCGTCGGGGGTGGCATTGAAGGACACCTCCCGCGATCCGGCACTACCCGACCCGAAACCGCCAGCGCTGTAAGAACAGTGTCGAGGCGAACGATTCGCGTGGACGGTCAGAGCCGGTCTGCCGAAACCCACGGTGTTTCATCGATGGCCATCGGACCTCCGTCATGGGCACACCGGAACCCGCCACGACCTGCTCGTCACAGAGGTCGCATCATCGCCCCGGACCGGCAATCACACATGGATTCCGAAGGCGTCCATCTTGCGGTAGAGCGACGATCGTGCGATCCCGAGGAGTTTCGCAGCCGCGAGGCGGTTGCCCCCGCAGTCTCGTAGGGCAGCCACGATGGCGTCACGCTCGGCACGTTCCATCGCCGTCATCGTCCGGCGCGGTGCGGAGCTGAGTGCCGAGGGCAGGTCGGCCGCTGCGATCGTTCCGGCGGGCTTGGCCCGGAGGACGCGTTTGAGTGTGTCGATCAGTTCGCCGACATTGCCGGGCCAGTGGTACTTCTTCAACGTGCGCATCGCATCGTCGCTCAGCGCGGTTTCGCGGTGGGTCGCAAGGTGCATCCGGATGATGGCGGGTATGTCGTCGGGGTGGTGACGCAGGGCGGGGACTTCGACGGTGGTGGTGAAGTGCCCCGCCAGAGCCGAATCCAGCAGTGCGTCTCCGTTTTCGGAGGCGGTTGCGACGATCCACCTGGCCGGATATCGGTGTTGGTCGGCGGCGATGAGATCGGCGATGATCCGGTCGGTGGCCGTATCGAGGTGGTCGATGTGGCGCAGGACGAGCGTGGTGGCGGCGGAGGCGAGCGCAGCACGCACCTCGCCGGGGGCGGAATCTGTGGCGGTGCAGTCCACGACGGTGATCGGAGCCTGGGGATTCTTGTACAGGTGCGCACCCCGGACGAGTGTGAGTTTGCCGCTGCCGGATTCGCCTTTGACGATCGTGTTGGAGTCGGTGGCAGCCAGGGATGCGAGTTCTCCTCGGCAACGGTTCCACTGAAGCGACGTCCCCGCCACACCGGGAAAGGCCGGCAGGGCGCTTCGGGACGGCGTCGTTCGTGTGCTGCTCGCTGTCGTCTCGACTTCGAGGACGACTCCGGCGATGTCGGGACCGTGTTCGACGAGGGTGCGTTTGACGGTGATGTTGCTGCCCGAGGGAAGGCGTAGGTCGAACCGGGTCAGGCGGGACGGAACGAGCATCGCGTGCGCCTCCTCGCGGAGAAACGCCTCGTCGATCGGGTCCAGGAGGCGCGAGCCGATCGCGTTCGACATGAACACCCCGCAGCTGAGCGAGTACACCGCCACCTGCCGGCGTCGGCAGGCGGCGAGGAATTGCCCCAGTACGAGCTGCTGTTTGATCGATCCGGTGGCGCGAAGAGCGGACTCGATGTCCCGTGCAGCGCCGAGCGCGAGCTGGCGCATGAGTGGGTTCGATGCGTGCGCGAAACCGGTGATGTCGATCAGGCCCTCCACACGACCGGTGGTCGGGTTGTGGATGGGGGCACCGGCGCAGGTGAAGTACTGGATCGATTCGTGGAAGTGCTGGTCGCCGTCCACATAGACGGCCATGCCGGTCTCGAGTGCGGTGCCCACTCCGTTGGTTCCGACGATCTCTTCGGCATAGGTGAAGCCGGGGGCGAAATACACCTTGTCCAGTTTCGAGGCGAGTGCCGGATCGTTGTCGCGGCGGACCAGGACGCGCGCGTGTTCGTCGCTCAGGGCGACGCTCAGCGGCATGCCGGACAGGTCGTCGTGGAGCCGGTCGAGGATCGGTAGGGCGCACTGCACGAGCCGTCGGCGAAGGTCGAGATCTTCGACGTATTGCAGCTGCGGCAGGTGTGAGCCGTTCGGGATGACGCCGGCCTGCCGGGAGCGGTGCCAGGACTGTGCGATGAGGGGCGAGACGTCCTCGGACGCCGATCCGGTGACGTCATAGCGCCGAGTGGTGGTTACGCGGCGCCGGCGGTCGTCGCTGTCCATCACACCTCCTTACAGATCTCGGTACGGTCGCACCCCCAATGTGCCCTACGTCACAACTCCTGGGTGTCCCAAAATAGGACATCACCCAACCTGCGCCAACTTCACGAGCTGCGGAAAACGACGAACACCCCAGACCGGACGTGATTGCTCACGATGTACGCCATGCGTACGCCCCGGACGCCGATATCGCGGTCCGGGGCGTACGTGATCGAGAGGCTCTTGCACCTCCCCTCGGGGTAGGGAAGGAACCGTGCCGGTCCTCAGACCTCGGTAGCGAGGAGGTCGGCGAGGTGACGGTCGATCTGCGGCATGTAGGTCGGGGCCACCGCGAACAGACCCAGGTGTCCGAGGACATCCTCGACCACGCGCAGTTCACTGTTCTTGATCAGTTCCTGCTCGGCGGCACAGTCACGGACCGGGAACAGTTGATCTTCGTCGATGGGGATCACGAAGGTCTTGGCGGTGATGCGTCCGAGCGCCGCAGCCAGGTCTCCCCCGGTGTGTCGCGAGACGTCGCCGCGTTGCCACGCCCAGGACTGGGTGAGCAGCGCATTCGGGTCCATGGCGGTGAAGTAGGGTTCGAGGAATCCGGTGAGGAATGCGTCCCGGGAGTCGAACCCCATGCTGCGCCACACCTCCTGCTTCCAGAATTCGGTCGAGAAGCCGAGCACTCCCCAGATGTGCGCCTGCCGGGTGAGTCCGTCGACGACCTGCGTATGGGAGGTGTACTCGCCGCCGTTCCAGCCCGGATCCGACAGGACCGCTTCGCGCATGATCTCCGCGATGAGGAAATCGCCGGGCGTGTTCCGGGCCGTGCCGGCGATCGGTGCCGCGCGCAGCACCTTGTCGGGGAAGCGCACTGCCCATTCGTAGGTCTGCTGTGCACCCATGGACCCGCCGACCACCAATGCGAGGCGTTCGATACCGAAATGCTCACGGAGCAGCCGCTCCTGGGCGACCACGTTGTCTCCGATGCGCACGCGGGGGAACTTCGACATGGAGATCGCGGTGTTGGCGCCGGTGGCGTTGTGGGGAGAGGTGGACAGGCCGTTGCCGATCTGGTCCACGCAGACGATGAAGTACTTGTCCGGGTCGAGGGCGTGATCGGGGCCGATGTAGGCGTCGCGCCAGATCTGATGTGTCCCCGAATACCAGGTGGGGATGAGGATCGCGTTGTCCTTGGCCTCGTTCAGCGTTCCGAAGGTCGCTACGGCGAGATGGCAGTCCGGAATCGAACCGCCTTCTTCGAGGTCGAGGGCTCCGATGCTGATCAGGTCGTAGTCGCCGTGGAACTCGTGGGTGTAGTTAGGGTTGTCGATCATCGAGGTCGCCCTCCTGCGTTGTGGGACAGTGGGAGTGGATCGCGCCGACCGGACGACGGCAAGAGACCGCGCGGTCGGATGCTCGGTCGGTCAGCTCAGCTGGAAGCCCTTGTAGCCGGCAGCGGCGGCCGCGAGGGTCAGCTCACGGTAGGTGCCGACCCCGCCGGTGTAGGACAGCACCCGCCGCGGTTTGCCGGGGACGTTGGCGCCGTTGTACCAGGAGTTGGTCTTCGAGATCAGATTGGCGCCGGCGGTCTCATCGTGGTGGGCGACCCATTCGTCCTCGCCCTCCTGGGTGGGTTCGATGACGGAGTACCCGTGCTCGCGCATGTACCGGACGCAGTCGGTGATCCATTCGGTCTGCTGCTGCAGACAGGTGGTCATGTTGCACAGGGCCGCAGACGGCGCGAGCGGGGCGCCGGTGGTGAGCATGTTCGGGTAGCCGTGCACCATCAGACCCATCGTCGTGCGGATGTCGCGCGCCCAGTCGTTCTCGAGCGATCGGCCGTCGCGTCCCCGGATGTCGATGCGTGTCAGCGCGCCGGATCCTGCATCGAAGCCGGTGGCCAGGATGATGACGTCGACTTCGTGCAGTGTGCCGTCCTCGAGGAGGATTCCTTCCGGGACGATGCGGCTGATCGGGTTGGTGCGTACGCCTACTGCTTCGACGTTCGGGCGGTGGTAGACCTCGAGATAGTTGGTCTCCAGGGGTACCCGGTGGGTGCCGAATCCGTAGTCGGTGGGAATCAGCAACTCGCACAGCTTCGGGTCCTTCAGCCGTGCGCGCATCTTCTCTCGCACGAACTCGGAGACCTCTTCGCTGACTTCTTCGTCGGAGAACACCTCCGCGAACGAGGCGAGCCAGAGTTTGAGTGAACCGTTGTCGTAGATTTCTTCGAGTCGTTCTCGGCGCTGTTCGGGTGTCAGATCGGCCCAGGCGTCTTCGAAGTCGTACTCGAAGCCGCTGAACGTATGCGGCAGCGTCGTGCGCAGTTCTTCGAATCGCTCCTTGTAGGCGGCGACATCGCGGTCGTCGTAGGACGGGTTCTTCATCGGCAGGGCGTACTGCGGTGTCCGGATGAACACCTTCAGGTGGTCGACCTTGTCGGCGATGGTCTGGATGACCTGGATTCCGGTGGCACCGACCCCGATCACGGCGACCTTCTTGCCGGCGACGTCGGCGCCTTCCTTGGGCCAACGGGAGGTGTGGAAGATCGGGCCGGCGAAGCTTTCCTGTCCTTCGAACACCGAGGTCATCGGTGCCGACAGCATGCCGGCGCAGGTGATCAGGAACTGGGTGGAAATCGTGTCACCACGGTCGGTGCGTACGATCCATCGCTTCGAGTCCTCGATGTAGTGCGCGCTGGTGATCGTCGTCGAGAATCGGATGGCGCGACGCAGATCGAGACTGTCGGTCACATAGTGCAGCCACTGCTCGATCTCGGGTTGGCCGGGGAAGCGCTGGCTCCAGCTCCAGTTCTTGTACAGCTCTTCGGAGAACAGGTACTGGTAGATGTAGGCCTCCGAATCGAATCGGGCACCCGGATAGCGATTCCAGTACCAGGTTCCGCCGACGTCGGAGGCGGTATCGAAGGCACGTACCCGCAGTCCCAGTTCGCGAAGCTGATGCAGCTGGTACAAACCGGCGACACCCGCGCCGATGATCAACGCGTCCAACTCCAGTGACACCTCGGTATCAGCAAGTTCGCCCGCGGAGGAAGAGGAAGGCAACATGTCCTGGCCTTTCTGTAGTGCCGGTCACATGTAAGCCATCATGGTGATTTGCACCTCACCCGGCTGTCCCATCTTCGGACACTTCCACGAGGTGCGTAGATACGCACACACAGAGTCCGACACCAGCCTCTACTGCCGCCACGACAGGACCGACTGCAGACCCGCCGATGATTCGGCAACATGACGGGATCACCTACCGCGCACGGGAGTAACACCTCCGCGAAAACGTACGTCCTATAGTGATTCCGATGACCAGCTGAAACCAGCACTCCATGATTCGTCATACCCCAACACCACCGCGGTACCGATGCGGGGTGCGGCGGAGCCATGGGGCACTATCGGGGAGCGCAGAGGCGACGTCGGATATACCCCACCTTCCCACAAAGCGGCACGACATCTCCACATTCGAATTACGTTCTCGGAAAACCGATTCAAACACCATTGTTCGCCAACATACGCTTCGGTCACCGCCACCGAAGCCGCGCGAACCGCAATGCGTACGACGTCACATCCGAGGGGGCATGCAGCGAATCAGGAGCACGAGACCGAACGGATCCGCTCAACACACTCATGATCGCGCCGGATACGAACACCCCGCACGACACACGCACAGTCTTCGTGCCGGCGATCTCACCACCGGCAAGGAATGCCGACCCGGGCACGACACTACCCACTCAAGGGATCGGAAAGTCGAGCTCGGCGACAGCCAGGACGAGTGAGCACGTCACGGTCGAGTCCAGGCCGAGAACAACACCGCGAGACGAGCCCGGAGTCCGGGCCGGCGACACACTGCCTGTCCCGTTTCAGCAACGAGTCATGCGACGACCTCACCCCGTACCACCCTCCATTCGACCACGCATAGGGGACAAAACAGACCCCTTGAGAGGGTGTGCTAACTTCAGCCCCGTCATTGCGACGACGTACGAGGAAGCCGGTGAGAATCCGGCGCGGTCCCGCCACTGTGACCGAGGAGCGATCTTCGGGAGCCAGATACTCACGTCGCCGTACCTCACTGTCCGGGGCGGATCTCCCCGAGAGAGGGCGTTATCGCCATGCGTGTACGCGCAGCACTACCAACCATTCTGGTCACCGTGACCGCCGCGAGCCTGATCCTCGCCGGGTGCTCGACATCGACAGCAGACCTCGACAGCATCACCGCGGACGGGTGCATCACCGACTTCGATCCCACGGTCGACTATTTCCCCGACAAGTCCGAGATCGTCGACGCCGAGAACTTCGATATCACCTACGAGAACAGCTACCAGGTCCTCACAGTGAACGAACCGTTCTCGGGCGCGAACCCGGAGTCATATGTGCTGGTCAAGTGCGGCGCCCCCGCACCGAAATTGTCCGGTGACCTGGCCGGCGCCCAACAGATCACCGTGCCGATCACAAGCCTGTACTCCGGCTCGACCACCCATCTTCCGCTGGTGACCGAACTCGACGAACTCGACGTGCTCACCGGCGTCTCGAACGGCTCGTACGTCTCCGATCCCGCCGTGATCGAACGCATCGAATCCGGAGCGATCGCCGAATATGCCGCCGGCGGCAGCATCGACACCGAAGCCGTCGTGCTCGCCGCACCGGACGTGCTGATGACCGGTGGCACCGATGACCCCGCCTACACGCAGCTGCGCGAGGCAGGGATCGGTGTGGTCGCCAACGCCGAATGGCTCGAGGCCTCCCCGCTCGGCCGGGCCGAATGGGTCAAGGTCATGGCAGCGCTCACCGGCACCGAAGCCAAGGCGGCGGAGGTCTACGACGGGATCCGCGACCGGTACCTCGATGTCGCAGCGAAGGCCGCCGACGTCGAGACCGTGCCCGTGTTGCTCGGTGGGATGTCGCAGGGCACCTGGTACATGTCCTCCGGTGGCAGCTACATGGGCCGGTTGTTCAGCGATGCAGGTGCACAGTGGCCGTGGCAGGACGTGACGACCACCGGTTCCCTTCCCCTCGATTTCGAAGCCGTGGTCGCGCAGGCGGCCGACGCCCCGACCTGGCTCGTGGTCAACAGTTGGACCTCCATCGGTGATGCTCTCGCGGACGACGAACGCTACGGATCACTCGCCGCGGTCGGCGCCGGCCAGGTCTGGAACGCGAACAAGGCACTCGGACCGAACGGCGGCAACGACTACTACGAGCGCGGCGTACTGCGTCCCGATCTGATCCTGGCGGATCTAGTCGCGATCCTGCATCCCGATCTTCTACCCGACCACGAGTTCGTCTTCTATCAGCAATTGCCGGCATGACCGCGGCGCTGAAGACACCCGGGCCAAGAGTCGATCAACGGCTGGAGGCACCATCTCGGGCGGGCCGCGTCACCGTCGTGTTCATGGCTCTCGCGGTCGCAGTTGCCGTCACGACGGTGCTGTCGGTGACCCTGGGGTCGGTGACAGTCCCGCTCGACGAGACCGTGAGGGTGTTGTTCGGCAGTTCCGCGACGGATGCCCGCTGGGACATGGTGGTTCGCGACCTGCGCCTACCGCGCACCGTCACCGCCCTCGCGGTCGGAGCCGCGCTCGGGATCGCGGGTCTGCAGATGCAGACGCTGTTCCGCAACGCGCTCGCCGACCCGTACATCCTCGGAGCGAGTTCCGGTGCCAGCCTCGGCGTCGCCGTCGTCGTGATCGCCGGCGGTGGTGGCGCCGGCGGCTTCACCGCGGGGCTGGCCGGCCTCGGCCGGGCCGGGGTGGTGATCGCCGCTGCACTCGGGGCGGCCGTGGTGCTTCTGCTGATCGTGGTGCTGGCCCGCTGGGTGAGATCCGCGGTGACCCTGTTGCTGATCGGCGTCATGCTGGGCTCGGCGACCACCGCAGTCGTGTCCGTGCTGCTCGTGTACGCGGACCCGCAGCGCAGCCAACAGTTCCTGGTGTGGGGCCTGGGCAGTTTCACGGCGACGACCTGGTCGGATCTCCGGTTGCTCGTGCCCGTCGTCCTCGGGGGAATCCTGGTCGCCCTGCTCACGGTGCGGGCGTTGAACGCACTGCTCCTCGGCGAGGGCTATGCCCGCTCGATGGGCATCGACATCCGCACCGTGCGGTTGACGACGGTGATCTCCGCTGCACTGCTGGCCGGGGCGACCACCGCGTTCTGCGGGCCGATCGGCTTTCTCGGGCTCATCGTTCCCCACTTGGCACGCATGGCTTTCGGCACGTCGGATCACCGTGTGCTGCTGCCGGGGGTCGCACTGCTCGGCGGTGTCCTGGCACTGATCTGCGGCCTCGTGAGCCAGATGCCGGGCACCGACACCGTCTTTCCCCTCAACGCCGTCACCGCGATCGTGGGGGCACCCGTGGTCATCACCGTCCTGATCCGTTCACGGCGTGGAGCACTGGGAGCGGCACTGTGACCCCCACCGGCGTGGAACTACGCGATCTGACCATCGGCTACACCCGCCGCCGCGCCTTCCGCACCCGCACGGTCACCGACATCGCCTCGAACATCGACGCCGTCGCCCACCGGGGCGAACTGACCGCCCTCGTCGGCCCCAACGGCGCCGGGAAGTCGACACTGCTGCGCACGCTGTGCGGCCTGCAACCCCCCTTGGCCGGTGCGGTGCTCATCGACGGGGAAAACCTCGAGACGATCCGTCCCGCCGACCTCGCCACCCGCATCTCGGTGGTCCTCACCGAACGCATCGACCCGGGACTGCTTACCGTGCGCGAACTCGTCGCCCTCGGCCGCACCCCGCACCTGCCCGCCAGCGCCCGCCTGTCCCCCGAGGACCGCGCCGCAGTGGACTGGGCACTCGACGCCGTGGGAGCCACACCCCTGGCGTCCCGGCAGTTCGGCGAACTGTCCGACGGACAGCGCCAGCGCACCCTCACCGCCCGCGCACTCGCCCAGGACCCGTCGCTGCTGGTCCTCGACGAACCCACCTCGTTCCTCGACGTCCCCTCCCGGGTCGAACTCGTCGACGTCCTCGGACGCCTCGCCCGCGAACAGAACCTGGCGGTCGTGATGTCCACCCACGAACTCGAGCTCGCACTGCGCGTCTGCGATCGGATGTGGTTGCTCGACGCCGATGGCACCGTCACATGCGGCACCCCCACCGAACTTGCCGAATCCGGCCGCATCGGAGCAGCATTCGATCGCGGGCGGATGCGGTTCGATCCGGCCAGGATGGTGTTCGACCTGAACCCGGAGAGCAGCCGTGTCTGAGGCAGCGACCGTCCTGGGCCGGATTACACGGTGGAGCCCGTACTTCCGGGTGGGCACCGGCCTCGCCGACGACACCTGGCAACCGACCTCCGCCCTGCGCGATCCCCACGTGCGCGATGCCCTGGTTGCCGATCTGGCCACCCGCATGGGCACCGACGAGCCGCGGGTGGCGGCCTCGACCCTGTTCTTCGGCTACGTCGCCCGGCTGTGGTCGGTCGGCCTCGGCTCCGTCGTCGACTCCGGTCGCTGCATCCAGCTCGACCCGAACCACCTGCTGTGGCGCGACAATGCCGGTCTGCAACTGCACCTCACCACCCCCGAATTCGGCGACGACCTGGCCACGGAGGTCCTCGACCGGCAGATCGAGCCACTCGTCCACACCTGGCGTGACGTCGCGGCGACCGGACTGTTGTGGGGCAACACCGCGTCGGCTCTGATCGGCGCCGGCCGGGTGATCGGCCCGGCCGCACAACCCCTCATCGACACGCTGCTGTCCGATCCACGCCTCACCGACACCATCGACCCCGACACGGGCCGCCGCCGCAGCTGCTGCCTGTACTACCGCACCCCCACCGGCGGGGTGTGCGGCGACTGTGTCTTTCCCACCCCGCCCACGTCCCGTTCGAAGGAGATGCCGTGACAATTGTGTTCGACCCCGAGATCGTCGACACCGAGGACGGTGGACGCGAACAGCGCTGGCCGCTACCGACCGACGAGGACAGCCTGCTGCGCCTGATCCGGTTGCTGTTCGAGGACTACTGGAACGACATGTGGTTCGGTCTGCTCATCGAGGGCTCCGCCCTGGAGGTGGCAGCACCGAACGCCCCGAAGAAGATCGGGATGTACGACGGCTACGTCACCGTCGACTTCGGGCGCTGGCACTTCCACCTGTGCATCGGCGAACACACGGCGAGCGGACCGGAACTCGGGCAGATCCGCCGCTGCAGCCGCGCGGAGCTGTACCGCAGGATCGGCAAGGACGACACCGTCACCTCCTGGGGCCTGGGCCTGTTCAACGGCCGCGACGAGCAGATGCTCACCGTCATGCTGCCCACCCCCTTCCTCACCAACACCCAACAGCTGACCGACGAACCGATCTGGGAGCATCTCGAGGCCTGGGACCGCATCCGCGCCGAGTTCCTGGGATTGGACCCTGATCCCCGCGATCGCACCGGCAGGGGCTTCCGGCACACATGAGTACGGCGTCGCTCAGCGACCACACAGCGACAGGCGCCTCTTGCAGCGCTTCGCGGTGACAGAACCTCGGCCTATCGGATCCGTGCGCCGTCCAAGGGCGTCCCCGCCACGAGGTGGGCTTCGATGAGCTCGTCGACCTCTGCCGGGCCGATACGGCCGTACCACACGTCGTCGGGTTGGACGGCGACGACCGGGGCCTGATTGCAGGGAAACATGCAGGTCGCGGCGCACATCAGGACCTCGGTGTCCTTCAGCCCCCGTTGTGTCAGCCCGTCCGCGAGGGCCGTCCAGGTCTGCTCGGCACCCCGCGCGCTGCAGCGCGGCCCCCGACAGACCGTCACGTGGCGACGATACGGCGGCACCTGTTCCCACGCGGGCGAGGTGACCGGCGCTTCGGTGCCGCGGACCGGCCGTACACTCTGCAGAGCCGTATCGATGACACCGGGGACGGCGACGTCTGCGCCGACCAGGACGGTGGCGATCACGACATCCGGTGCCTCGGGGCCGCGCTCGCGCCACCAGTGCGCGGCGACCCGTCGCAGCCACGACAAGCCGGGGGCCAGCGGCCCGAAACACACCCCGAGCAACTCGATCCGTGTCACCCCTCGGTCGGCGAGTTCGGTCAGCACTGTCGACAGTGC
>k87-729445_pt1 | contig 14069 bp, 10 predicted proteins | sample MGYA00084031_6733416 | MGnify analysis MGYA00084031
AGTATTATTGTTTCTTGTCATCATTATCCATCACCTCTAAAATATCTATTAATAAATATTTTAAATAAAAAAAGACTGTATGCAAACACGATTTTATCGAGTTTGTCTACAGTCTGAAACCGTCAAACACTGTTGACGGTTTTATACCTTCTCCCTATTCGATCTTTTTCGGTTCTGGGTAAACGATCCCGAAAGTATCGACGATGACATCTTTAATTTTTTGTTCTTTTAATGGCTTATCTTCACTGTCTCTTTCAACAGAAACTATTTCGTCCACAACATCCATTCCTTCAATTACTTTACCAAATCCGGCATATTCACCATCTAAATGTGTTGCATCAGCAACCATAATAAAAAATTGGGAACCAGCTGAATCAGGTGCTTCTGAACGAGCCATTGAAATAACGCCGCGTTCATGTTTTAAATTATTTTCAAAACCATTTGAACTAAATTCACCTTTTATTTGATAATCAGGTCCTCCCGTCCCATCTCCATTCGGATCTCCGCCTTGAATCATGAAGTCGGGAACGACTCTGTGAAATGTTAAACCATTATAAAAACCTGAATTTGCAAGGGAAATAAAATTATTTACCGTATTTGGAGCAATTGCTGGGTATAATTCAACCTTTATTATCTTATTATTTTCCATCGTAATCGTTGCAACGGGGTTTTTCTCAATAACCTGCTCTTCCTTTTTTTGCGTAGAACTACTTGTTGTCTTATCTTCTGTAATGCTCGTCCCACAACCTGCAACAAGGAATAGGATGAATCCCACAAGTAAAGCAAGACTTACTTTCGAAAATTGCTTCATCATAAAACTTCCTTTCTCAATCTAACAATCTATACAAGCATTTTACGATTATCATTCATTTCGTTCAAGTAGTAGGTGTGTGTAGAGACGAATTTATAGGGAAAACCATATTTCAATGATCGTTTTATCATTCGAGATTTTGTTTATGTTGAACCAATTCTTCCATAAAGGTAGAAAGACTTTGTTCGTTCATCCATCCTGTGCCCCATACATCTTCATTGCGAATTAAAGTTGCGAGAAACCAAATTTTTCTTATCATAACAAATTGGTCCAATAGTTGAAAATTTATGCTATTAAGGAAATATTGGTCTTTGTAACCACTTAGAAAGGCCTTTTCACATTCTTTTGCAGTATGAGGGTAATTTGAGCGCAAATTCCAAACAAATACCGAGAGATCATAGGCTCGATAACCGTAACTACAACAATCAAAATCAAATATTTCCAACTTTCCTTGATCAATATGCATATTAAAATTATGAAAATCTCCATGGCAAAAACCATAATCTAGGTCAGAAGTGGCAATTTGACCTTTTAATTCTTCTACAAACATCTGGAGAAAGTCGATTAGCTTAGGTTTTATAAGGTTTATTTGTACATTGTTTTTAATAATTTCGAATGGCTGTTCTAATAAATAATCGAGGTTTAATTCAAATGTTCTTTGTGAAGTTGAATGAAATGAATTCATTCTTTTATGTATTGCCCCTAATGCTTCTCCTATGAGATAACAATTATCTGGATGAATATCAGGTCTCTCCCCTTTAGTATAGGTAAATAATACACTAAACCTTACTCCTTCTGGCTGATTAAGTTCACTTAGCCATTCGCCATCCTTTCTTTTGAGCGGTTTAGATACTGGAAAATTTGTTGCAGCTAATCGGTTAAGTGCATCAATTTCATATAAAACATCGCTTTTTTGTCTCCAATTGTGGCGGTAATTTCTGAAAATGTATTTCGAATCTGTTGTTGTTACGATATATGTATCGTTTAGCCCTCTAGTTCCTAATCGGCAATCCACGATTTCCCCTATATCAAAATTTTTCATAAGAGAGATAACGGATTCATTTGCAATGAGAGAATGTCTTACGATAATCTTTTCCAATTTACACTTACCTCTTCCTTTTTATTTTCTTCTATTATAAATGTAAACTAGTTCGTTTTTTAAAAAATAAAGATGACCTAGCGTGCACCCTTTCTAGATTTCACGACGAAGGGTTCAGACACTAGGTCATCCTTTGTTTAGCTTTCATATTCGTAATATTTACGTCATCCTTCAGGTTGCCTGAAACATTTAAATGGTTTTGCATCTGAAAGAATGTGCTTCCTTATATTTTTTTATAAACAGCAGCTTTTGTTGGGTATTCACCATTTTCCAATTCAATGATATGAGAAAAAATGTACACACAGCCAAGTCCGTCAATATCAAAAAGTGTCATTTCCATAAAATCAGTGGGTAGTTCGTGTAAATGCTTCAAAATGAGTTCATTTTCAGTTTTAAAAGAAAGGTCTCCTTCTTGTAAGTAATGGACATATGGATTTGTATCAAGACGATTTTCAAAAGGAACATTCATAAAATTCATTTAAAAGCACCTCACAGTATAGTTTTCTGTATTTTCTGATTATTTATATCATACACGATACGAATCAATTTGAAAACTATTTTTTAAAAATTTTTAGTTGAAATTTTTACCACTCCTCTTTTCTTATAATCTATTATTTTATTCCCTAAAACATATTCGTTTAAACATCCAAACCTTATGATATAAACAAAAGATACCAATTACGTATTATTTGTATCATGATACAATGTAGAGAAGGAAGTGACAGCTATGTTAAAATTACGACAATTTTTTATTATATTACTATTTACATTTCCTTTTCTAGCAAGCTTTAGTTCGAATGGACTTCCAGTAAATTTCTACGCATCCTATACGACCCCAGAAGGAATTCGGTTCATTAGTTGTTCCGAAGAATGGGATAAAGCAAAATTAGTAGAATTATATAAGGAATTCGTAGAAAATAAGCACGGTGATGAGTTTTCTTTATTGAATGGAATTGTTATTGACGGTGGAGCACATTCATCTTCTCTAACGAAAGGAAGCTACAGTGCGTTGACGAATACGATTACTCTCTATCAAGGGGATAAATATACAGAGCCAGCTGATTATACCGAAACTCTTACACATGAATATGGTCATCATTTTGCCTATCATTATTTCCCTTCGCATCATCTACCCTTTTCAAAGTGGAGCGAGCTTAGAGGTTTAGCTTTAGAAGCTACACGTTGGGATGCTTTTTGGAATTATAATGAAAGCGATCATGCATTGTATCCACAGGAAATTTTTGCAGATGACTATGTTTTGTTATATGGTGCGACAAAGGAAATAGATATGAAGAATGTCTTTACTAATGAGGCTTTTTACGTACGGACAGAGCACGAAAATCAACAACTATCCAATGTTTTAGAAAATAACGAGTTAATTGAATTTATTGAAAGAGAAAGTGGCTTAAAGGTTGAGCGCTCTCGCCTTCTCCAATTACCGGTTCTTACTGAATATCATGATGCAAATCTATTCTTTGAAATTACCAAAAAAGCAAATGTTGCCTATCGATTAAATTTAAGATTTCATCATGAGGAAAATGAACCTGCCAAGGAGGATTGGGAACTTTATAATGTAACAACAGAAAATACTGGAAATGTACTGCAATTTTCATTAGCTGAAATTAATAAAGAAGTATTTGCAAAATATGAATATATGACGATTAGTGTCGATACTGTTGACCTTTCAACATCTCTCGGCTTTAAATCGGAGGAAATAAAGCTTAGAATTCAATAAAATTATATGTAAAAGGGTTACACAACTCAAAAATTATTGAGTGTTAACCCTTTTTATATCGATAGAAATTTTATAGTAGTTCTAAAAAACATAAACTTTATAAATGCCTTTTTATGTTTTCTCTAATTTCTTCTATTTCATTATCAGTTAAATTAGCTGGGTACGATGTTTGATTCTCAAAAACCCAAGCATTAATAAGTTCCAAGTCTGATTTATTGAACGTTATGCTATAGTCTTTTTGTTTGTACTTAAAGTTTGCTGTTACATGCTCTTGTTCATATTGCTCGTCTATAATCATATTTGTTAATTCGTATGAATCCATATATTATCTCCTTTATTACGACATTCTCTTTTAGAATGGTCGTTATTGGAGAATTTATACTTTTTCTATTGATCTGTTGATCCACTTAGTATTTCTTGAACATCCTCGCTCGTAAGTGTACTTATGTTTTCATTCCCAGCCTGAATAACTTCTTCAATTAAATGCTTCTTTTTTAATTGAAGTGCGTTCATTTTGTCTTCAACTGTTCCTTTAGCAACAAGTTTTATCACATGAACATTTCGTGTTTGTCCCATACGATAAGCGCGGTCTGCCGCTTGTTGTTCAACTGCAGGATTCCACCATAAATCATATAAAATCACTGTATCAGCACCTGTAAGGTTTAATCCTGTTCCACCTGCTTTTAATGAGATTAAAAACAGTCCTCTTTCGCCATTATTAAATTTATTGCATAGCTCAACTCTTTCGGAAGAAGGTGTTTGACCATCTAAATAAAAATAAGGAAGTCCAAGATTTGTTAACTCGCGGCCAATAATTTCAAGCATTTTTGTAAATTGTGAAAATAGGAGAATTCTTTTCCCTGTACTATGACATTCCATCACAATATCTAATAACTGCTCTAATTTTGCTGAACTACCATTATAGCCATCAACAAATAGTCCAGGGTGACAGCAAATCTGACGCAGCCTTGTAATACCAGCAAGAATTTTAATGCGATTTTTCTCAAACGTTTCTTTATCAAGATGTTTAAATGTATCATGCTTAAGCTTTGCTAAGTATGCAAGATAAAGCTTTTTTTGCTCTGGTAACAATTCTGAAGTGTGAACCGTTTCGAATTTTTCTGGTAGTTCGTCTAATACATCTGTCTTTAATCTCCTTAGAATAAACGGTCTGACCTTCTTTGCAATCGTTTCTCTTGGTAAAGCAAGAAACTCCTTGCGATCAGGGAATAAATCAGGAAAGACAAGATGGAATATAGACCATAGCTCTATTAGTGAATTTTCGATAGGAGTTCCTGTCAAAGCAAATCGATTTGCTGCTTTGATTAATTTTATCGTTTTCGCCGTCTTCGTTTGAAAGTTTTTCACAAATTGTGCTTCATCTAAAATTAATGTATGGAAGTGATGATTTTTATAAATAGTGCTATCTCTTTGTACTAATGGATAGGACGTTATCATCACGTCATATGAAGCCGAATTCTTCAACATGTTTTCCCTATCGCGTATAGTCCCCGTAACAACTGCCACGTTGATAGCTGGAGCGAATTTGTTAAACTCTTGCTTCCAGTTATATACAAGCGAAGATGGCGAAACGATTAATGCTGGCAGCTTTTGTTTTCTTATATCAGTAAGGACAGACGAGATAAAGGCGATGCTCTGTATTGTCTTTCCGAGTCCCATATCGTCAGCTAGAATCCCGCCAAAGCCATACTGTGCCATAGTTTTCAGCCACGTATATCCTTGTGCTTGATATTTCCGTAATGAAGTACCTACCATTTCAGGAATCTGAAAGTTTGCTTGTGGATTTTGTAAATCGTCCAAAAGCTTTTGGAAAGAGCGTTCTAATGTAACGATTGTTCTATCTCCAAGCATATCAAGCTGCTGCATCCCTTTTCCTATTGGTAATGAAAATTGTGGTAAGAAGAGGTCAGCTTCAATGTCTAATCCTTGTAAAAAACGTGTTACTTTTGTAAATTCTGGGCTTTCTAATGAAAGTAATGAGCCATTAGATAATCGGTAATATGGTCGTTTAATTTCTAATGATTTTAATATGCCTTTAATGTCAGATTCAGGAATACCACCAATATCAAATTGAAAGGATAACCAATTTGTACGTTCACCTAATTTAACTCTAAAGTTCGGATGAGAATACTCGGTAAATAATCTCGTTCGAACAGCTGAAGTCGCATAAACTTCAACTAGAGGCTTCAATAACGGAAGAAATTGATAAAGAAAATGATATTCTAATTCTTCATTTTGTAAATAATAGCCACCCTCTGTTTTTGAAAACATACTATCGTCCATTAGCTGCAAAATTCGTTGTTCCTTCATATCCTCACGATGAAAGGTTAACCCGTTATGTTCTTTTGCATCATCTAATGGATTAATGACAACTTGGCCGTAATGAAATTCAAGCCCAGCGAGAAGCTTATTATGAATTCTGTCAAGATATAGCTTAGCTTTAAGTGGAGTATTATTTAGCTTAACTAACACACTTTTTGATAACTGTACTTTCCCAAGCTTCATAAATCCTGGCATGACTTGATCGACAAACTGTTTAATTTGATCGATTGGAATGAGAAAATCTTGTTTTTCATTTGTTTCTAACATATCTTTTAATTCAATTAACCTGTTATAGTCTGCTTCAGCTAGATGTTTTATTTTATTCTCATATAAAACAACTCGATAAGCCTTCATCATTTTTAATCGCTCAAAACCATTAACGAACAGTTGATAATTACCTTTAAGTAATTTTTCCGCAAATGAAAACGTTAATGGAAGCTGAGCTGTCATTTCTTCTATTCCATGATATACCGTACGATTGTTTATGATTTTCACATTCGGCGTACTAAGGAGTAAAGGGAAAATGGTATCCCAGAAGGACGGTGGGATAAGCATATGCTCATGATTTTTCCTGTCAGCCTTAGTCTCTTCTATGTAATTTTCAAGTTTATAAACTTTTAGCAATTCCTTTATAAGAGTATCCGTATGAGGGTGAAGATAAAAGTGATTACGATCATAGGTTAGGCCATTATTGATTTCATACGGTGCACCGTTTTCGAAATGGTGTAAAAACTCATCTAAAATAATTGGATAGAGCTCCTTCGTTCCAAGCTTTAATTCTATGGCGAACATTCCATTTTCTACATATGGGATACATGTGAATTCGACAATTAATTGCTCACGTTCTTCGATTAAATGTTGTCTACTTTTTGGAGAGCTCTCACGAGGTGTAAACAGACCGAATAATTGATTCGTTAAATGTTCCTCAAGCGGAGAAAGTGCTGTTCTTTCATAAAGAAAAGATCCTTCCTTTGTTGAAGAATCTCCTTGCCGCTTTTCGAGGACATGTTGTAAGTGTTTGGCATTTATTGCAAATAATGCTGCAGCAACATGCTGGCAGAACTGCGTAATAGAAGCGAGCTTTGGACAAGTACATTCTGCGGATACTTGTCCATTATGATGTTCAATTGTTACATGAAATTGGTTATCAAGGTTAACATTGACATTAAACGTTTTGGTATTTGGGGTAAAATTTGTAACGGCAGCTTTTCCCTTTTGAAAATATCCCTTCCCTTTTTTAAAGGCGTGATCCCCGCATAACTCTTTTATAACCTGTTCACTGAACAATTGATTCATCATTTTATTCCCTTCTCTTCCTAAAACATATAAAGTTAGCTTGTTACTGTATGTATCCAATCATTTAGTCGGTATTGCAAATTAGAAAACCATATATTTAAAAAAGTCATTTGATCAAAATAAAGCAATATACCGAAAATAATCATAATGACGCCACCAATTTTCATTAGCTTTTGTGAATGTTTAACAATGAATTTTGTTTTACCAATGAAAAATGCTAATACGATAAATGGTAAGCAAAATCCTAGTGAATAGCCTGTAATATTAATGAACGCCTGTGATGGATTGAGCGCACTTGCATACATGATAACACCAAAGATCGGACCGATACATGGTGTCCAGCCTGCCGCAAAGCCTAATCCAATAAGAAACGAATTTAAATAGCCGACATTGCTTCGCTTTTTTTGGACACGGGTATCCTTTAGCATAAATTTAGGCTGGAAAACCTCCAACATAAATAACCCCATTAAAATAATGAAAATCCCACCTAGCATCCGAATCAAATCTTGATGTTCACTAAAAAGTTGACCGATTCCACTAAATGAAAAGCCTAATATGTAATAAATGACGGAGAAGCCTAAAGAAAAAAAGATCGAATGCAGCAATATCTTTTTTTTATGCTGGGTATCCTTGTCACCCTTTAATTCATTAATAGACATCCCTGTTATGTAAGAAACAAACGATGGATATAAAGGTAAGCAGCATGGTGATACAAATGCAAGTAGCCCCGCTGAAAAGGCCATGATAAATGTTATATTTTCCACAGAATCCCCCCTCATAGTAGTATTATAGCGATTTCATCATAAATGATAACAGAAGAGTTGTGAACGTTTTCGAACTCTTTTATTTATATAAAATACATGATAAAGCAGCAGTTAGATTTCATGAAAATCAAGAAATCAACTGCTGCATCTATTCTACCATAAGATTGTCGTTATGCTTGTAATTTGTCATTGGTTTTTTTCTCATATAAAACAGTTAAGCTAATTAATGTCACTAGTATTGTTGCTCCCATATCTGACAGTATCGCGATCCAAAGAGTTAATAGACCTGGGATTGTTAATAGAAGAGCAATAAGTTTTAAACCTAGTGCCAGGGTGATATTGATTTTAATAATCGAATTTACCTTTTTCGCTGTTTTAATTGCTGAAGGCAGCCTTCCTAAATGATCCTGCATTAGAACGATATCGGAAGTTTCGATTGCACTGTCCGTTCCTTTCCCCATTGCAATTCCTAAATCCGCGGTCGCTAAGGCTGGTGCATCATTAATTCCATCCCCTATCATAGCTACCTTGCCCTTTTGAGAAAGCTCTGAGATTTTCTTTACCTTTTCCTCTGGTAATAGTCCAGCAAAATACGTCGATAATCCAATCTTCTTGGCAACCTTTTCGGCAGTTTTTTCATGGTCACCTGTTAACATAACTGTTTTTGAGATCCCTAAACCGTGTAATTTTTTAATGATGGCTGCACTTTCCTTGCGAATTTTATCAGCAATCCCCATCATACCAAGGACGGTAGACTCATTTGCTAAAAGCACGACAGTCATCCCAGCATCCTTTAGTCTTTGAAGGTCGATTTGAACGTTATCAGGTAAAGCAAGATGCTGAATTTGTTTTTCATTGCCTAAATAATAGGTCGTGCCGTTTCCTTTCGCAACAATTCCAGTACCTGAATATGCAGTTATTTCATCCAGCTCAATTAAAGGTATATTTCTCGCTTCGTTTATGATAGCCTTGGCGATTGGATGTGATGATGATTTCTCAATCGAAGCAGCAATTTGTAAAAACGCTGGGTCATATGCAATAAGCTCTTCAACGTGAGGCTCACCCTTCGTTAACGTTCCTGTTTTATCAAAGGCAATCGTTGTGATTTTTCCTAATTGTTCTAAAAAGACGCCACCTTTAATTAAAATACCGTTTCGAGCATTTTTCGTAATCCCTGAGACAATCGCAATTGGTGATGATAAGACAAGTGCGCATGGACAGCCAACGATCAATACTGCTAATCCCTGGTAAAACCAATCTCCCCAGCTCCCATTAAACAAAAGAGGAGGAACGATCATAACCATTGCCGAAATAACCATGATAAGCGGTGTATAATATTTGGCAAATTTATTAATAAATAATTCAGTTGGTGTTTTCGTCTCTTGTGCTTCTTCGACAAGGTGAAGAATTTTTGCTAAAGATGAATCATTATATGCTTTTGTTAATTTCACCTTCAGAAGTCCTTCGTTGTTAATACTGCCACCGAACACTGGTTCATTTACTGATTTTTCGAGCGGCAATGATTCACCAGTTATCGCAGATTCATTCACTGAGCTATTTCCTTCGATAATGACTCCATCTGAAGGAACCTTTTCACCTGCACGAACGAGAACAATTTGATTTACCTTTAAGGACTTAATAGGAACAAGATGCTCTTCTCCATTTTCAAGAACTGTTGCCTCTTTTGGGGCAACCTTTAATAGTGATTCCACCGATCTACGCGCTTTTTCCATTCCTAAGCCTTCTAAATATTCATTAAGGCCGAAAAGAATCGCAACAAGTGCTCCTTCCTTCCATTCACCTATTGATAATGCACCGATAAGCGCGATCGTCATTAGTGTCTCGATATTAAATTTCAATTTCACTAAATTTTTTAAGCCTTTAATAAAGGTTTGGTAGCCACTTAGTACGGTTGCAGCAAGGAAAAGAGCAATTGCCACATATTCATTAAGCCAATTTTCAGCAAAAAAGGCTGCAAAATAAAAAATCGTTGAGATTGATAATATTGTTAGCCAATTTACTTTTGAATGGTGATGTGTATGCTCATGCTGATGATCTTGTTCAAATTGGTCTGTCTCAATATAAGCACCATCTGAGGAAAGGATTTTTGTTACCTTTTCCATATCTACCGTATTGGCAATACGGAGCTTACCGCTATTATAATTTAATGTGGCAGTTTCACCCGATGGTAATCGATTAATTTCCTCTTGTAATTCCCTAGTGCAATTTGCACATGTTAGACCTTTGACCTTATATTCTTCCATAAAGATTCACTCCATTTAAACTTAATGGTGCTGAGCATGGTTAATTGTTTGCTGTAATACATTCATCACATGGTTGTCATCTGGAGAGTAAAAAAGAGTGGTCCCCTCTCTGCGATACTTGACTAACCGTAAATTTTTCAAAAAACGTAGCTGATGTGAAACCGTTGATTGTAAAAGTGATAGCTTCTCGGCAATTTCATTTACAGAATGTTCTTTATGTGACAATAAATGCAAGATTCTGATTCGAGTAGGATCACTTAATGCTTTAAATGTTTGAGAAACAATGAATAACGTTTCTTCATCAAGCTGTTCTAGGTCATATTTTTCATCATTTTTTGCTTCATCCATTTCAAACACCTCTTTGTCATAGTATATATCAAAATATGAGTATGTGTTCATATAATATAATAAAAGTGTAAAAAATTTTTTGACTATTGTCAATCATATTTACCATATTTGTTTTAAATATGTTGCCAAGTTCTCCTCGAACCATTTCTTTTCGTGTGATAGTGTTCAACATTCATATAAGAATTTCATAGTACAATGGTAAACCTACATATTCATGTACATTTTAAGAAACTTGTTTTTTTAGGGAATTCGGGAGCCTTTTTGGCGATTTTCGCCAATTTCAAGTCTCCCTTTGCTTTTACCCTCTTATAACATTTGTCGAAAAAAGTTTGTAAATTAATTAATATTCCTTACGTGAGTTGAGTAAGAAACAATCGAATAAGTGGTTCAGAATGCAATCGAGTAGCAATAGATGGTGGGGTGACATTTACTGATGCTTCGAAAGGCATACCTACCCAAAGATATTGTTCATCAATGATTATGAATGGAAATGACAGTGTCTCTCGATCTGGATTTTCCGCTGGAATGTACGTAATCTGAACAGACGTATTTCGTTGTGATAACAAACCTTCCCACTCTTTTGTTAACTGTTTGTTTGGCGGAAGTCCAATAATAATCGAGCGCTTTGCTATTTTTAAATCATCAATAAAACGGTCAAGCTTTTTCGCATGAAACCATAATAATTTAGGATGTTGATGTTTGATCCATTTACCAATCATGTGTGGATCAATCTTTTGCTTATGCCCTATTTGGTATTCGACAAGCTTTCTAATTGTCTTGCTGCGATAGACATGCGCTTGAATATATTTGTGATCACTTACATGGATAAATTTCCCTCTAGTTCGTGTGATCGCTACATTTATTAATCTTTCACTATCTCTTCCAATAAGCAGCATACCTGGCCTTGTTTGTGGATTGCTTTCAACTGTATCAAATACCATCACATCGCGTTCACTTCCTTGAAAACGATGGACAGTTGCAGAAATAATATCTGCGTCGAATAACTCTTTCTGGTAAATATCAGCAAGCAATGTATCCATAAATTCAGCTTGAGCACGATAAGGTGTAACATATCCAATAGATCGTGCCCCTGCTAAATACGCTTCATGAATAACTTGAAATGAAAGGAATAGCTGCCATAGATTAAACCTTGAATGTGAAGTTTTTTCACGAAGACAATAATTGCCCATCCCACTGCTATTTAATAATACGGAAGACATCCCTTGAAATGGTGCCCTCTCAACAATTGAATTTCTTGATTTTTTCACACTTTCATGGTCTTCGACTAATGAATGATAAATATAATGATTTGTAAATGCAGATATCTCTGGATGCATCCTCCGTTGTTCCTTTAAGATAAAAAGCTGAGCATGTGGGCTAGTATCTGTTGCTCCATCTTCTAGCCAATCGATTACATTTGCTTTATGAAATATATCTTCACGTAACCACGAATCGACTAATGGATGCTTAGCTGTTGCGATTGGAGGTAGCTGTTTAAAGTCCCCACATATAATTAAACGACTGCCAAGTGTTGCGGCAAAGCCAATTTGTGGAACGTATGCCATGCTTACCTCATCAATTATTACCAAATCATAGTTTGCTTCATAAATAATCGGATCGGTGGCAGCTTTCGCTAACGTCGTCCCTACTATTTCGGCATTCTTTACAAATTGAATTTCCTTTTGACGAATTTTCTCTACTACTTGAGCAAGTTTACGTTCAATTTCTAATAACTCCTCAGAGTCGCGTTTACTATACGATTGTCCAAGTATTTGCTTAAGGCTATTTCGTTCTTCGAGATAATGTGTTCGTTTCGCAACGAGCTCTGGGGCATGCTTAAGCAATAAATCGTTAGCAGTAATCGATGTATTTGCTTCTAAAACTGCTTGATTGCCATATCGTAAAATATCTCCTTCACGAGACTTTCCTTTTTTATTGATAAAATGAGAGATTTCTGCCATTAACACATCAACAGCTTGGTTACTTTGTGCTAGAACTAATACTTTTTGCCCTTTCACATATTTATTTGCTGCAACTCGTGCAAGTGTGTACGTTTTACCTGTACCAGGCGGTCCCCATACAAATGTAACGGGATTATATTTGCTACGAATGATAAGTTCGTGGACATTTGATTTAAATGGTTTTTGCGGATGTTTCGTTTCATTTGCAGGATTCATTAACCTTTTTATTCGTGCCCTTTTGCGCTTATTATCTTTTATTTCTTCTAAGCGTTCATGTAGTTCATTTAACAATTCCCATGGGTCATAAACGAGAAATAAATCATCTAACATTGTTCCTAATGATGCATCAACAGAAAGAATGACACTTTTTCCTTCTGAAGATAATATTCTTCCTTTAAGTGAAATTGGTTCAAGCACAATAATCGAACCGATTGGTATGTTTAGCTGACGAGGTGTTTCAAAAAAATAGGTATACCCCTCATCCTTTTTCATTAACTGGCCATTTATTAACGGATATTTTGAGCGGCCAATATTTTTCAAATGATTGATTTCTGCTCGCAATGCCTTTTGCCATACTTTTAAATAATAATTGGTTGATTTCATGATTTTCAGCTTCCTTAAAAAATGTTCCTTGTATGTGAATGCTAACTATACCATTTTGAAAAGTAAAAATCTATTCTAGTATTATAGAGATTAGAGAATAGGAATGGGTTAAAACAACATAAAAAAGCAACCTGCTTGTGAAGTGCCTTATAAATATTAGATTGAAGTCTAACGTTTATAAGGCATTTCATTAACAGGCTGCTTTCTGATTCGTTACTTGTTATTTAACTCAGCTAATATTGGGTATAATTCCTCTAGATGTGTGATTTCATATGTTGGGATTACTTCATTTCTCTCTTTATTATGTCGATTAATCCAAACTGATTTCATCCCGATACGTGATGAACCTAAAATATCTGTCATTAAATTATCTCCGACCATGATCGCTTCATCTTTTGATAGGTTCATTTTTTCTAAAGCATGCTCAAATATGGAAGGATCCGGCTTACCGCGACCAAATGCACCAGAAATAATAATATGTTCAAAGTATGGAACAAGCTCTGGAGTAATTTCTAATTTCGTATTTTGTAGGTCAGGTGAACCGTTTGTTAAGAGAAGGAGACGATAGTCCTCTTTTAACGTATCTAAAACCTTATAAGACTCCTCATATACAAAGGGGCTTTTCCGTCTTTGGGCAGGAAATTCTTCTGCTAGTTTAGCAGCAAATTCACTGTTATCGATTCCACATGCCTTTAGTCCTCGTGCCCAAGCATCCTTCCGATATGAAGGGACGATTTTTGCCATTTTTTTGAAATTTCCTTCATCATCAAGGAAATTCCCCCAAAGTCCTTCAAAAGGGTTTATTCCAATCATTTGTGTAAATTCATATGTTTCATAAGAAGAAT
>k87-1912753_pt1 | contig 14049 bp, 11 predicted proteins | sample MGYA00084031_6733416 | MGnify analysis MGYA00084031
AAATTTCAATCATCCGTGAAATTCGTTTACCCCGTGAAATAGCAGCTGTTTTTGTTGGCGCTGCTCTTGCCGTTTCCGGCGCAATTATGCAAGGAATGACAAGAAACCCACTTGCTGATCCAGGCTTACTCGGGCTGTCTGCTGGCGCTTATGCAGCATTGGCCTTTACGATCGCCTTTATCCCGTCAGCCAATTACTTTATCACAATGCTCGCTTGCTTTATTGGAGCAGCCGTAGGAGCAATAATGGTATTTGGGATTAGCGCTATTAGAAGGGGAGGTTTCTCTCCACTTCGGATTGTCTTAGCAGGTTCAGCAATTTCCTCCTTTTTATTCGCACTTGCAGAAGGAATTGGCCTTTATTTTAAAATTTCAAAAGATATTTCCATGTGGACAGCGGGTGGAATGATCGGTACAACGTGGAATCAGCTCCAAGTGATTGTTCCTTTTATTATCGTTGGGATCATTATTTCTCTTTTTCTTTCAAGACAGCTTACAATTCTCAGTTTAAGTGAGGAAGTAGCGGTTGGATTAGGACAAAATATTACACAAATCAAAATTCTTCTATTTATTGTCATTATCATTCTTGCAGGTGCATCTGTTGCTCTAGTTGGGAATATGGCTTTTATCGGTCTGATGATCCCGCATATTGTTCGTGTAATAGTAGGAACTGATTACCGTTATATTTTACCGATGTCAGCCATTGTAGGAGCCACTTTTATGCTATTTGCCGATACACTCGGTCGTACTCTTAATTCGCCATACGAAACACCAGTAGTAGCAATTGTAGCTATTTTTGGATTACCTTTCTTCCTAATCATTGTCAAAAAAGGAGGAAAAGCATTCTCATGATCCATCCAGCACTAATAAAAAAACAACGACTCATATTATTTATTTCTCTACTTCTTATTCTAGCTACTATTGTTATTGGCTTAGGAATGGGGAGTGCGAGTGTATCATATGATCGACTCATCCATATTTTGTTAGGTCAAGGTACCTTTAAAGAGGAATTTGTTTTATTTTCTATTAGATTGCCACGAATATTGATCACTTTGTTAGCAGGGATGGCACTAGCCGTTTCCGGTGCAATTTTACAAGGAATCACTAGGAATGATTTAGCAGACCCTGGCATCATCGGAATCAATTCTGGTGCAGGTGTTGCCATTGCTGTTTTCTTTTTATTTTTCCCAATCGAAGCTGGTTCTTTTGTTTATATGATACCACTCGTCGGCTTTTTAGGTGCTGTCTTAACAGCTTGTCTGATTTATTTGTTAGCTTTCAACAAAAATAGTGGCCTGCAGCCTGTACGAGTTGTTTTAATTGGAGTAGGATTCTCAACAGCCCTCTCTGGAGCGATGATTGTTCTAATCTCCTCCGCTGAACGAACAAAGGTTGATTTTATTGCCCAATGGATTGCAGGTAATATTTGGGGCACGGATTGGCCATTTATATGGGCGCTCCTTCCTTGGTTAATCGTCCTGATTCCATTTACGTTGTATAAAGCTAATCGATTAAATCTCTTAGGATTAAGCGAGCCTGTTGCTATTGGGGTAGGGCTTTCGATTGAAAAGGAACGGATTATTTTACTTCTAACAGCTGTTGCATTAGCTGCTTCTGCAGTTTCAGTTACAGGAGGCATTTCATTTATCGGACTGATGGCCCCACATATTGCAAAGGCATTAGTCGGCCCGAGAAATCAATTATTTATCCCTGTTGCGATCTTGCTTGGTGGCTGGCTATTGCTGTTCGCCGACACGATCGGACGAAACCTCATTGAACCAAGCGGCGTACCAGCAGGCATCATGGTCTCACTCATCGGTGCTCCTTACTTTGTCTATTTATTATTGAAGAAGTAAAGAGAATTTGTATCTTAAAAATTCAAATCCCCCTTCAACCGTTAGCTCATTTAACAGTTGGAGAGGGATTTAATATGTATTTGGATTTTCTAAGCAATGAAAATGGAGAGCCTCACCTTTTAGGAGACTCTCCATTCCTCTTAACTAACCCTTGAAACCTCTTTTCCTAGCTGAAGCTGATGCATTTGATAGTATTTTCCTTTTTGTCTAAGAAGCTCTTCATGGTTTCCTCTTTCAACTATTTCTCCTTGATCTAAGACAAGGATTTGATCAGCATTACGAATCGTTGATAGGCGGTGGGCAATAATGAACGTTGTTCTGCCCTCCTTAACAATATTTAACGCTTGTTGAATCATTGCTTCTGTTTCAGTATCAATATTCGCTGTTGCTTCATCTAAAATAAGAATAGCAGGATCATAAGCAAGTGCACGGGCAAACGAAATAAGCTGGCGCTCACCTGCAGACAATGTACTTCCTTTCTCAAGAACAGGCTCATCATACTGCTTTGGAAGCTTTTCAATAAACCTGTCAGCACCAACATCCTTTAAAGCCTTTATAACTTGCTCCTCAGAAATATTTGGATTATCTAAACTAACATTTGACGAAATAGTCCCTGTAAATAAAAACGGATCTTGAAGTACAATGCCCATATGCTTTCTTAAATGCTGTCTTGGAAGTGCGCTCACATCGTTACCATCAATCGTGATTTTGCCCTTCTCAATATCATAGTAACGGAATAATAGGTTTATAATCGAGCTTTTCCCCGACCCAGTATGCCCGACTAATGCGACAGTCTCACCCTTACTCGCTTGGAAATTTATATTTTTGAGAACGTCATGCTCTCCATCATACGAAAATGTCACATTAGTAAATTGAACATTTCCCTCATATCGAGAAATCTCACCCTCTGCAACATTTTCTCCCTTTTCATCTAACAATTCAAACACCCGTTCCGAAGCAACACGCGCCTGCTCAAGCTGGGCAAGTTGGTTCACAATATCTGTAACAGGTTGGAACAATCTATTTAAATAATCAACAAAGGCATAGAGCATTCCAATTGAAATAATACCGGCAGCGTCCATCGATTGCCCGCCGAAGTACCAAATTAGTACGACAAAGGTTCCATTACGGAGAACACCGACTAAATTATGAGATGTTAAAGAATTTAAACTTAGCAATTTATTTTGATACGTAAAATGTTCATAGTTCAAATCCTCAAATTCCTTTGTGATCTGTTCCTTCCGCTGAAATGCCCGAATAATTGGCATTCCTTGAATAGATTCATTAATCATTCCATTGATATCACTTACCCTTGTGCGAATAAGGTGGTTATATTTTGATGCAAGTTTCCGATAGACGATAACCCAGAGAGCGATAATAGGTACTAGTAAAAGTGTAATTAACGCAAGCCTTGTATCAAGGAAAAATAATGCGACAAAAATTCCCGTCATATAAATTCCACTTGTAAAAAATGTCGCTAACACTTTTACATAAAGCTCTCGAATCGCTTCAGTATCATTTGTTACACGCGAAACGATCTTTCCAGCAGGTCTGTTATCAAAATATTGAATAGGAACCCGTTGAATATGCGCAAATACATCCTTTCTCATCTTTTGAATGATCCGGTTGGCCGCCTTTTGGAGCATTAAGGTTTTACCGTATTGGAAAAATCCTGCAATAACTAATAAACCTACATAGAAACTTAATAATATAACGATAGGTTTAATTTCCGGCTGATAAAAGGCGAAAATTTCCTTTTGGCTTAACTTTTCAATTTGATAAGTTGCCTCCTGATTTCCCTTTATAACAGTCAATTGTTGCCCATTAACTTCTCTATCTCCATCAAATGATAAATGTTGATTTGTTGAATAGAAGGATCGCCCAACCTGGACGATTTGCAGTTGGGCATCTCCTACCGTATCTTGTTCTGTCACGTTTGAACTTCTCTTATAGAAAAGCCCATTATATTCGACTGTCTGATCATCCTTAGCTTCCACTTCAATCCAAGGACTTTCAATGCCCCTCATATGCTCATCAATCACTTTCTTTGCGATAAACGGCCCTGTTAATTCAGCTGCAACAGCAAATGTTAACATGACGAGGGCAAAGATAATTGTCCTTTTATAAAGAAGTGCGTAGTGAAACAATCGTTTTCCTGTTGATATCCGTTTCAATTAGCTCACCTCTCCATATGATTCAGCCTGCTGCCGATCGAATTGCTCTTTATACCATTTCCCCTTTTCAAGAAGTTGCTCGTGTGTCCCTTCTTCAACGATTTGCCCTTCATCCAAAACAATTATCCAATCAGCATGTTGAATTGCCGACAAACGATGAGCTGTAATAAATGTCGTTTTCCCTGCTCTTTCTTTACGAATGTTTTCTATGATTTCTGCCTCAGTCTTTCCATCAACTGCAGACATCGCATCATCTAAAAGCAAAATTTCCGGATCTTTAATAAGAGCTCTCGCAATAGATATGCGCTGTTTTTGCCCTCCTGATAAAGCAACACCCTTCTCCCCAACGAGTGTGTCAAGCCCTTTAGGCAAGACTGTTAAATCAAAGGCAGCTAGCTTTAAGGCTTGCTGGATTTCCGCTTCACTGACTTCTTCTTTACCGAATTTTAAGTTCTCTCGTATCGATCGGGAAAATAGGATTTGCTCCTGTGGAACGTAACCAATCCAAGAATGAACATCCTCAATCTTAATAGATTCTAGTGATTTATCAGAAATGAGGATTTCTCCAGTTCCTAATGGATATTCCCTTAACAGCTGCTTAAGCAGGGTAGATTTCCCACTTCCTGTTTTTCCAACTACACCAATCGTCTCTCCTCGATTAACATGTAGTGAAATGTTTTTCAAATTATCAGTTGTTGCAGATGGATAACGAAATGAAACATTTGAAAACACTATTGATTCAGCAACCTCGACATGAGCCGGATTACTTTTGTCCTTAACGTCTTGTTCATACGAAAGAACCTCATTAACACGATCTAATGATGCATTTCCGCGCTGTAAAATATTAATTAACTCACCTACAGCATTCATAGGCCAAATTAGCATCCCTAAGTAGATATTAAAGCTCACCAATTCACCTAACGTTATAGCTTGATGGAAAACAAGATATGCACCATAACCAAGTCCAATGACATAACTAATCCCTACCAATATTTTAATTGTCGGTTCAAATAAGGCATCAACCTTAGCTACTTCAATATTTTTTTGATATACATCCTCTGTCATATCGTTAAATCGCTGTTCATCTGCCTTCTCCTGTACGTATGCCCGGATAACCCTAACACCAGCAATCGATTCAAGGACATTATCATTTAAATCACCAAAGGCATCTTGTGCCCTCATAAACCGTTTATGAATCATATTACCGAAATAATTTATCGCAATAGCCATAATAGGCAACGGTAATAATGCAGCTAGGGTAAGCTGCCAGCTGATCGTTATACTCATAACGAGAATAATAATCATCATAAAAATTGTTGAATCTATTAATGTTAAAATCCCAAAGCCAGCTGTCATGGAAATAGCCTTTAAATCATTCGTCGCCCGCGCCATCAAGTCACCTGTTCGGTTTCTCTCATAAAAGCTAGGTGTCATTGATAATAAATGTCTCATAAATCGATATCTCAGGATTCGTTCAATTAAATGCGCTCCACCAAAAAGCTGATACATCCATACGTACGTAATGGCATAGCTGGATACGATAATCCCTCCAAAAAGAAGGAGTAGCTGCACTAGTCTTTCCCCTGTCATCTGACCAAATTGAATATCATCTATAGCAAAACCAATAATTTTCGGCGGAATGATATCTAATACGCTTACAATAATTAATAATGTAATTGCAATTGTATATCTCTTCCAATTCTCTTTGAAAAACCAGCTTAACTTTTTAAAAATCGAAAACATTGAAAAGTACCTCCTTATTGTTTTTTAATTTTTCGTGGTGCAGTTAGCCACCTTTCATCCAATCTAAGTCAATCCGTCTCACCTGTTCTATTAGCATCATCAAAACTCCCTTCACATTTTTATCTATAATAACGAGCAATTCGCTCGGAATATTCATTTGATAAAGCTTCTTCTCGCTTCACTAGACGCGAAAAGGCATCGAGCGTAAGCGCACGATGCCTTATTTTTAGACATAAATAAAACGCACGTTACTGATTCAAGTAACCTGCGTCTACATGTGTAAAGATAAGTGGATTAAATAATAACTATCACTTTTTATGTACTGTTATTGGACGGGTTACTTGATATGAAATTTGATAGATGTCATGAATCATTCGATTTCTCATTGTATAACCCTCCATTTCTTTTAAATTTATTCTTTTCCATTTTATGACTTTCCAATTATTGTTGTCAATGCTTTTTTGTTCCTATTTACCGTTTATTTTATCTTAGTTTCTAGCTATCCATTCAACATTCCTATCTTACAGAAAACACGAGTTATTTAACTATTTTGGAAAAATTTAAAAATCAGGTAATTATAGGAATATTTTTGAATAAAATTTGAAAATATATCTTATTTTCACTTATATATCAGCCTTCATACTACCTATTTGGAAATTATTACTTTGACAACGTAAAGCGATAAAAAGTATTATAATATAATAGCAAAAGGAGGTTGTATGATGTCAGACATCAACAAGCAGAAAATTGTCTCTAGCGTCCCACAAAAAGGATTCTTCGGACACCCTAAAGGATTATTCACTCTGTTCTTTACAGAATTCTGGGAACGTTTTTCATATTACGGAATGAAGGCTATATTAATTTATTATATGTATTATTCAGTTTCAAAGGGCGGCTTAGGCTTTGATGAAAGCACAGCACTTGCGATCACCTCAATTTACGGTTCATTAGTTTACATGTCCGGTATTATCGGAGGTTGGTTAGCAGACCGTATACTTGGTACGTCAAATTCTGTTTTTTACGGCGGAATACTGATCATGCTTGGCCATCTCGCGCTTGCGATTCCAGGCAGTGTGTCACTATTCTTCGTCTCAATGGTCTTAATCGTTCTTGGTACAGGCCTACTTAAGCCAAATGTATCGAGTATTGTTGGAGAAATTTATAGCGAAGAGGACAACCGCCGCGATTCTGGATTTAGCATATTTTATATGGGTATAAACCTAGGTGCTTTTATCTCTCCATTAATTGTCGGAGAAGTTGGCTTAAAGCATAATTTCCACTTGGGCTTTTCTATTGCAGCAATCGGAATGTTTGTCGGTTTACTTGTCTTTATGCTTACGAAAAAGAAAAACCTTGGACTTGCTGGAAAGGACATAGCTAATCCTTTATCAGCTGGGGAAAAGAAAAAGGTATTCTCAATTATCGGTTTAGGTATCATCATTATTGCAGTGGCTATTGCAATTTCAATTCCATTAGGACTATTAACATTCAAGTCCTTTATAAGCCTTATTGGTGTATTGGGTATTTTAATTCCAACGATATATTTCATTGTTATGTATCGCAGCCCAAAAACAACTGCCGTTGAGCGTTCAAGAATTATTGCCTATATTCCATTATTTATTGCATCTGTTATGTTTTGGGCAATTCAAGAGCAAGGTTCAACTATTCTCGCCCACTACGCAGACAAACGAACAGATTTAGATTTTGCGGGATTAACGATTTCTCCTGCATGGTTCCAATCGTTAAACCCATTATTTATTATTACTTTAGCTCCTGTTTTTGCTTGGCTATGGGTTAAATTAGGTAATCGCCAACCATCTATACCTAAGAAGTTTTCACTCGGTCTTCTTTTTGCCGGATTCTCATTTATTGTTATTTTAGTACCGGCTTATATAGGCGGAGAACATACTCTCGTTAATCCGTTATGGTTAGTATTAAGCTATTTTATCGTTGTCCTTGGTGAGCTATGTTTATCACCTGTCGGACTTTCAGCAACAACCAAGCTTGCACCAGCTGCCTTTTCAGCACAGACAATGAGCCTATGGTTCTTATCAAATGCCGCTGCACAGGCTATCAATGCTCAAATCGTTAAATTTTATACAGCAGAAACAGAAATGCTCTACTTTGGGATCATTGGAGGAATCGCTATTCTTCTTAGTATCATTCTTTTCTTTGTATCACCAAAAATTCAAAGCTATATGCAAGGGGTTAAATAACTACACCATCGTAATGTAGAGGTGCCTCAAAATAGTGTCTAATTTTGGATAAATAATTCGTTCAAAATTAGACACTATATATAATAGTAGAAACACACAAATAATGTGATATTTAGTATCGTTATTTTGCCTATTATATGACACCATTCATTTTTTTCCGCAAGATTACTATAAGCAAAAAATATTATACTAATTTTGCTTTTTTTCTAACATTTCCCGTTCTAATTCCTCACAATAATAATTCAATTATAAATTCATCCATTTTTTCTACTTGCAAAACCCTTTTATAATAATGTTTCAAAGGCATATTTTTCGATTGTTCTCAATTCGGCATTAATATCATCTAATGTTGATATTGTTTAAATTATTTTTCGAGTATAAAATTCATACTATCAAAATTTTTCGATAATTGTTTGTTCGGATTTAGGTTTCGATGTAAAATATAATGAAAAGGAAGACGTGAATAGCATGATTATGACAAAGGACGCAAATCAACAAACTGGTTTACAAGCTGCGAGAGAATATGTTGATACTGTATTTGAAACAGTTAAAAAGAGAAACCCACATGAAAGCGAATTCCACCAAGCTGTAAAGGAAATATTCGACTCATTAGTACCGATTTTTGCTAAGCAACCAAAATATATGGAGCATGGTATTCTTGAAAGAATCGTTGAACCAGAAAGAGTTATTTCTTTTAGAGTACCTTGGGTTGATGATCAAGGAAAGGTTCAAGTAAACCGTGGCTTCCGTGTTCAGTTCAATAGTGCAATTGGGCCTTATAAAGGTGGATTACGCTTCCATCCATCTGTAAATGCAAGCATTATTAAATTTTTAGGCTTTGAACAAATTTTCAAAAATTCCCTAACTGGTCAACCAATTGGTGGCGGTAAAGGTGGTTCTGACTTTGATCCAAAAGGGAAATCTGACGGTGAAGTAATGCGCTTTACACAAAGCTTTATGACAGAGCTGTGCAAGCATATTGGACCTGATGTAGACGTACCTGCTGGAGATATTGGAGTAGGTGCAAGAGAAATTGGCTTTATGTTCGGACAATATAAAAAAATTCGCGGTGGCTTTGAAGCTGGTGTCTTAACTGGTAAAGGTCTAGGATACGGTGGAAGCCTTGCACGTACAGAAGCTACTGGTTATGGAACAGTATATTTTGTTCAAGAAATGTTACAGGATAATGGATTAAGCTTTGACGGTAAGACAGTTGTTGTTTCTGGTTCTGGTAATGTCTCTATTTATGCCATTGAAAAGGCTCACCAATTAGGAGCTAAGGTTGTCGCTTGTAGTGATTCAAACGGCTATATTTATGATAAAAACGGAATTAATCTTGATACTGTAAAGCGTCTTAAAGAGGTTGAGAAAAAACGTATTAGTGAATATGTGAAAGAGCATCCAGATGCACAATATGTTGAAGGTTGTGGAGGAATTTGGTCAATCCCTTGTGACATTGCGCTTCCATGTGCAACACAAAATGAAATTGACGAAGCGTCAGCTCAAACACTTGTGAAAAACGGAGTAAAAGCAATTGGTGAAGGTGCAAATATGCCTTCGACTTTAGAAGCAATTGATGTTTTCCTTAACAACGGTGTTCTATTCGGACCAGCAAAAGCTGCCAACGCAGGTGGTGTTGCTGTATCTGCACTTGAAATGTCACAAAATAGTATGAGACTTTCATGGACATTTGAGGAAGTAGATGCGAAATTACATGACATCATGAAAAACATTTATCGCAACAGCATAAAGGCTGCTGACGAATACGGTCACCCTGGAAACCTCGTTGTCGGTGCTAATATTGCTGGTTTCGTAAAAGTTGCAGATGCAATGATCGCACAAGGTGTAATCTAAAATAGAACAGCATAAATCAAATAGGAATAGAAGATGTTCTTACCTTCTATTCCTATTTTTAACTAGGTTCTAGAACGGATGAAGCCTAGAATTAATATATAAAACGTTTAATAACTTTTATAGCGTTTAAACTGAATCATTGTTAAAGCTAGGAGAACAATGATAAATAAAGCTGAACTTCCCAATGTAATAAAATATTCATTTTCCCACTTACCATTTGTTAATATACTTGAAGCACTGCTCATAGCACTTGCAGGATTCCAAGCCATATATTTAGGAAAAAGTGATTGGCAAAGGACGAACATCGCAACAATAAAAATCGTGATACCCGAAATTTCCCCGTTTTTCTTGAAAATTGTCCCAATAAATACTGTGACTGTCATCACGAATATGATCCAACAACTATACATAATTAAACTCACAACAAATCTTTCTAAATGAACATCATTAAATAAAGTATTCGTATAATAATACGCTAACCCATAGCTAATAATAAACGATACGATTAGAATAACAGCGTTTGCTAGCCATTTGCTTCCGATATAATGAATAGACTCCACAGGCCTAGTCATTAAAAGATGTAATACACCACTTTTTCTTTCTTGTGATATGCATCCCATGACACTTAAGATAAATATTGCAGTTCCGATTATTCCAAATTGTGATAAAGTACTTGAAAGAACCTCTTCTCCAGTTGGAACAGGAATCTTAATTATTGTCCCTTCCGGTAGATTTCCTGCTGCATTTAAAATTTCCGGCATATAATAAAGACTAATAGGTTGTGATATTGCCAGGATTGCCATAGCGATAGGTAACCAAATTAGTTTTTTATCTCGCCAAGCTTCTAGCCATTCCTTTTTAAATAAAATTTGAAAGGTATTCATTATTATCCCATTACCTCCATATAAGCATCTTCAAGCGTACCGCTTCTCTCTTCAAAGTGAATAATTGTTATCTCTTGCTTAATACAGTCTTCAAGTAAACAATTACGGTATTGGTTGCTCGTTAGCTTGAATGTTACAGTTGAGGAATTAGAAAAGTTTGCTTCACGTATATAATCTTTCTTAGATAGCCAACTTTTTATATCACCTTCTGTTTTAAGAAAAAAATAGCCATTTCTGGTCCGTTCTTTTAATCTCTTTATTGAACCAGACCATTTTACTTTTCCAGCCTTCATCATAATAATTTCATCACAAACTTGCTCAGCATCATGAAGAATATGAGTTGAAAACAAAATAGACGTTTTCTTTTTTAACTCTTCTAAAATACGCAAGACATCTCTACGTCCTGTTGGATCTAGAGCAGAAACCGGTTCATCTAAGATTAACAATTTGGGCTCGTGTATCAAAGCTTGTGCCAATCCTAATCTCTGTTTCATACCTCCAGAAAAACCACCTATTTTTTTGTTTTTTGCATGATGTAAATCTACGAAATGTAGGACATTATTGATTTTATCTTTTAGTTTTCCCTTTTCCATTTTCGATAATTTCCCTGCAAAGTAGAGAAATTCAACTGCAGTCATCCACGGAAAGAAGGATGGGTACTGAGGTAAAAAGCCAATCTGAGTTCGATCGATGTTTTTACATCCTTGAAATGTAATTTGCCCTGAATCAGGTTTTAATAATCCTGATAGCATTTGTAAAGTCGTAGTTTTTCCAGCACCATTTGGTCCCAATAATGCAACACATTGATTAGGTTGAATATCAAATTCAATATTGTCGACAACGATATTTGTTTTGTATCTCTTCGATAACCCTTCAACAGTTAATAGCAATAGATTTCCCCCTTAATCTCTTTGACTATTTCGACCGATAATAAAATAAAGAATAGGTCCTATTATACTGATACATACAATGATTAATACCCAAATCCACTTTTCACTGATTGGTTTCTCATCTTTCACACAACTTATAATCGCTGTAAGCATTAATATGAGTTGTAATATAATGAGTGGAGCTATTATTCCCCATGGTATATCCATCATTTCCCCTCCCTTTTAGCTACGTTTTTTCTATAGGGTATAACTACAAAAAGGTAGTAAAACAACAACGGCATCGGAAATTGAATCAACCCCCATACTCCCCAAAACCAAGCGGAAGCTCCCTTCCTCCTTGCATCTAAAAAGAGAGTGATGCTTTGCAGAAATAAAATTGGTGTCATTAACAGTATAAAAGCCCAAGTTTCTAAACCTAGTATCAACGTAAAGACACCTCTTCTCTCTTATTTCTACGTTTCCGCTCAAAAATAAAAGCAATTGGCATAAAACATAAAGTAAAAATTTGCAGCAACATAAAAACACTTGTTAATTTAAATGCTAATGTCATATAAAAGGCTAAAATAATAATTGCTGTGAATATAAATATTATTAGCTCTCGTCTTTGGGCCCTTTTTCTTTCCTTCTTATATTCAATTAAAGTATTCATTAACTGAAAGTGTTCTGGTATCTCCACTTCATAAACAGTTTCTACATCTTTCAAGCTTTGCTTTAAGTCAAAAATAAGCTCTTCATCATTCCTTCCCTTCATGATTCAAACTCCTTTCGTATCCGTTTAAGTCCGTAATGAATACGGGTTTTTACTGTACCTTCCTTTAAATTAAGCATTTTTGCAATTTCCCCATTAGTAAAACCATAATAATGTTTTAACAAAATTGGCGCTCTAATTTCAGGTTCCATTGAGGAGAAAACATCCAAATGGCTAGACCATTCATAACCTTTTCTCATAAGATTCCATTTCATTTTTTCCATCATTTCTACCTGAATTTTTTCTAAGCGAACATTCTCCCTCTTTCTTTTACGTTGGTAATCAATAAATAAACGTGAAGCAATAGAAATTAGCCAAGTAGAAAATTTAGAGCTGCCTTTGAAGCCTGATAGATTCGTATAAGCCTTTAGCATTGTTTCTTGAATTAAATCCTCAGTTAAATCCTTTTGAAGAGTAAGTTTAATAAGATACTTATATAAAAACTGATAATTCATTTGAAACAAATGTGTAAAAGCTTCATCACTTCCATTTTTAGCTTCCCTAACCAATATGATCTCTTCTTGTTGGTCCAATTGATGAAAGCCCCCTAATTTTGTTTGTTTCTAATGATTTGACGCCTCATCTCTGTCATTCGTTCATGAAAAAGATCATTTTTATCAAAATCCACTTCATTTTTAAGGTAACACATATCTTTTTAAGCAAAAAAAGACTAATGCGCTTTAACATCAGTCTTCCATTTCTACTATTTCCTTCAAAATAATCGCATGATTATATTCTTGATTTTTTACAGCATAAATAAATGTGATCGGCCTTGATTTTTGCTCTTTTACAAATTTTTTTAGTTCCTTTAAACTTGCCTTTTGGGTTCCTTCACTTTTTAACTCTTCCATGTACTTCACTTTAAATTCGGTAAACTTCCCTGGATCATGCTGAAACCACTTTCTTAATTCTGTAGTCGGTGCAACTTCCTTCCACCATTTATCAATTTGTAAATCCTGCTTTGATATACCTCTTGGCCAAATACGGTCAACAAGGATCCGAATTCCATCTTCTATTGACGGCTTTTCGTATGCTCGTTTCAAGTTTATCACTCAACCCACCCCTCCCGATTCTAGACCGTTTTAACTACGAATTTGTAACACGGTTTGTACCATTATGTATGTAAGCTTCTAAAGTATTTTAACATGGACTAAGTATGATCAAAAAAGGTGGTCCAAAGCTTCTCTTTCAAAAAACTGGACCACCTTTACTATATATGAATTTTAACCTCTTTTTATAAAAACATCCCAGCAATAGCAGCACTTAATAAAGATGCTAAAGTTCCTGCTGCAACAGCTTTTAATCCCATTTTTGCGATATCTGGACGACGATTTGGTGCCATACCCCCTAAGCCTCCAAGAAGAATTGCCATAGAGCTCAAGTTTGCAAAGCCACATAAGGCAAAGCTGACAATCATGACAGTTTTATCTGACAGCTGCTCAATTTGAGGTGCAAAGGCAGAATATGCAACGAATTCATTAAGAACTAGCTTTTGACCGATAAAGCTTCCTGCTGTTATAGCCTCAGACCACGGTACTCCAATCGCAAAGGCAATAGGAGAAAAAATAATACCTAAAATCCCTTCAAGTGATAGTGCATCATAGCCAAAAATGCCGCCAATAGCTCCCAAAATACCATTAACCAAGGCAATTAAGGCAATAAACGCTAACAGCATTGCACCTACG
>k87-464512_pt1 | contig 14040 bp, 10 predicted proteins | sample MGYA00084031_6733416 | MGnify analysis MGYA00084031
CGCCGTGCTGCAGGCGCGCGAGCGGCTCGAGGACTTCCAGGGAACCGTCGTCATCACGTACGGCGACACGCCCCTCTATCGCGCCGAAACGTACCGGCGCTTCATCGCCGGGCATAGGGAGAGCGGGGCCGCCGCGAGCATCCTCGCGACCGTCGTCTCCGACCCGCGCGGCTACGGCCGGATCGTGCGCACGCCCGGCGGCGACTTTCACTCCGTCGTGGAGCAGAAGGATATCACTTCCCCCGAGGTCGAAGCAATTCGCGAGATTAACACGGGTACATACTGCTTTGAGGCGCAGGAGCTCTTCGCCGCGCTCCAGCACGTCCACGCCGCGAACAATCAAGGGGAGTACTATTTGCCCGACGCCCTTTCCTGGTTGCGGGCGAGCGGCAAGCCGGTGCGCATCGACGTGCTGGACGATCCGGTCGAAGCGCTGGGTATCAACGACCGGCGCCAGCTGGCCGAGGCCGAAGCGGTCTTGCGCGCCCGCACGTTGGCGCGCCTGATGGAGCAGGGGGTGACGATCGTCGATCCCCAAAGCACCTACGTGCACCCCGATGTTGAGGTAGGTCCGGACACCGTGATCTACCCGTTTACCTCTTTGGAAGGGGCGACCCGGGTGGGCCCGCACTGCTCGATCGGTCCAAACGTTCGCCTCGTCGACGTGAAGGTCGGGGCGGGCGCGTCGATCCAGGCCAGCGTCGCGGTGCAAAGCGTGATCGACGACGGGGCTGTCGTCGGCCCCTTCGCGCATCTGACGCCGGGTTCGCATGCCCGAGCGGAGGCGAGCCGGCGCCCGCGCACGCCCTGACGCCGGCGTGCGGGAGGCCACAATCGGAATTCGAGTTCAGGGGGAGGACCCGTGGAGACACAACCTCTTTCGGTAACGCCCAGTGGGTCGAAGGCCGCTGACGGCGACGCCGGCTGCGGCTGGAGCAGGCCGCCCCGAAACAGAATCCGGCTCTTTACGGGTACGGCCAACCCGGAGCTGGCGTACGAGATCGCGGAGTACCTCGGTCTGCCGATGGGCGACGCCGAGGTGAAGCGCTTCCGCGACGGCGAGATCAACCTGCAGGTGAACGAGACCGTGCGGGGGGCGCAGTGCTTCGTCATCCAGCCCACCTGTCCGCCGGCCGACTCCAATCTGATGGAGTTGCTGGTGATGATCGACGCGTTCAAGCGCGCCTCGGCGAAGTCAGTGGCCGCGGTGATCCCCTACTACGGTTACGCCCGCCAGGATCGCAAGAACAAGCCGCGCGATCCGATCTGCGCGAAGTTGGTGGCCAACCTCCTCGAAGCGGCGGGCGCGGACCGGGTTCTTACGATGGACCTGCACGCCGGACAGATCCAGGGCTTCTTTGACATTCCCGTGGACAACCTGAAGGCGATGCCTATTTTGGCGGACTACTTCCTGAAGAAGGGACTGGAGAACATCGTCGTCGTCGCACCCGACGTCGGCGGCGTTGCCCGCGCGCGGGAGATGTCCGAGCGGCTGCACGCGCCCTTGGCCATTTTGGACAAGCGTCGCCCGCGACCGAACGAGGCTGAGGTGCACCACGTCATCGGCGACGTGAAAGGGAAGATCGCCATCATGGTCGACGACTTGATCGACACGGCTGGAACGATCGCCAACGGCGCGGAGGCGCTGATCAAGGACGGGGCGACCAAAGTGTACGCGTGCTGCACGCACCCCGTCTTCTCGTACCCGGCCGTCGAGCGGATCCGGCAGGCCCCCATCGAGGAAGTGGTCGTCACCAACACCATTCCGATCCCGCCGGAGCACCGTCCCGAGAAAATTAAGACGCTCTCCGTCGCCCCGCTGTTCGGCGAGGCGATTCGACGGATCTACGAAGAGGTCTCCGTCAGCCGCCTTTTTGACTAGATGGGCAGCGGAGTGGTATAATATCGGAGCTTTTTACTCGTGTGCGAAAGGAGAGTAAGAGTATGGCCAACGCAGCACTCGACGTCGAGCTTCGCACACAGACCGGAAAAGGGGCTGCCCGCCGCTTGCGCCGCAGCGGCAAGGTGCCTGCAGTCCTCTACGGAAGCTCCAGGGAGAGTGTGGAGCTCGCGGTGCCGGCGTCCACGGTGCAGAAGTTGCTGCATAGCCGCGGGACGACAGGCCTGGTCGAGCTGCGCTATGACGGCAAAAGCCAAGTAGCGCTGGTGAAGGAGATTCAAACCGACCCGGTGCGGGGCACGCCGCTGCACGTCGATTTTCAGGCGGTCTCCCTGGATCAAGAGGTGCAGGTGGCGGTACCTTTGGTCGTGCTCAGCGAGGAGATGCGCACGAAGGACGGCGGCATCATCTCGCTGAACTTGCGCGAGCTGGTTGTTTACTGCTTGCCCACCCAAATTCCGGAGTCGATCTCCATCGATGTCTCCGGCCTTGCCATCGGCGATACGCTCACCGCCGGGCAGCTGCCGTTGCCTGAGGGAGTGCGCCTTGCCGGGGACGGGGACGAGGTCGTCATCTCGGTGGTCGCACCGCAGCGTGAGCCGGTCGCCGCCGAGGAGGCCGCCGGGGAGTCTGAGTCCGGCGAAACCGACGCCGGTGCGGAGGATGGGGCAGGCGATAAGGGAGACGAGTAGCCCCGTGAAGATGATCGTGGGTTTGGGCAATCCGGGCGATCGTTACGCCAACACCCGTCACAACGTGGGCTTTTGGGTGATCGATCGCCTGGCCGCTCGCCTGCGGATCGCGGTCGACGAGGGCATGGCCCACGCTCTCGTCGGCCGGGCGCACGCCGAAGGCGAAGAGCTTCTCTTAGTGAAACCCCAGACGTACATGAACGATAGCGGCCGGGCCGTGCGCGCGCTGCTCGAGCGCTTCGGGCTGCGCCCCGATGAGATTTTGATCGTCTACGACGACCTGGCGCTCGCGCCGGGCACGTTGAGGGTGCGGGCCAAAGGGAGCTCCGGGGGACATAACGGCGTCAAGTCCGTCATAAACTATTTGGGCACGGAGGCCTTCCCTCGCTTGCGAATCGGCATCGGCGCCGTCCCGGAAGGCGTGCGCGGCGTCGATTACGTCCTCGGTGTGCCGCCCAAGGAGGAGGCGGCGCTTTTGCAGGCGGCGGTCGAGGCCGCCTGTGACGCGATCTTAACGTGGGTGCGCGAAGGAATCGAGCGGAGCATGGCGCAGTGGAACGGCGTGCGCCTCGCGCCGTCCCAGCGTGTGGAAGCGCCTTGACGCGTTTCGTCCCGCAAAGCTATAATCGAAAGTGTCTATAAGTAAGAGGCGCCCGGGCGTGGAGTGACCCATCCCTGGAGCGCTCTTGCGACATATTGTGCGATTTGTGGAATTCGTCTGGCGATGTTGGCGCGGCGGGTGCGCGCCCGCGTTTTGCTGTCTTTTCCACATCGCAGTCGATCGCTCGGGTCCATGCGTTTGAGGCGTGTCGCGTCGCGCGCGTAAAGTGCGCGCCTTCCTTCATCCTGTCGCCTGGCTCCGCTTTCCGGCGGCGCAGATTGAAAGCTCGGGCATGCTCCCTATCATAGGAGGCGTCGGCTTGTCAATACCGGGTTTACTCAAGGCAGTTCGGGAAACTCCCGAGTATCAAGCGCTCCGTTCGGGCAGCGAGCAAATGGTGGTGGGACTGACCGGCAGTCAAAAAAGCCTCTTCATTGCGGCCTTGGCGGGGGAACCGGCCGAGGACGCGCCCTTTCCCGCACTGATCCTGACCCACTCCCGCTTCGAAGCGGAACGGTGGTGCCGGGATTTGTCGACCCTCCTCGCCCCTGACCAGGTGCTCCAGTTTCCAGGCCTCGACACCTATCCCCACGAGGAAGTGGTCACGGACCTGGCCGTAAGCCAGGAGCGCCAGCGGGCCTTGGCCGCGCTGGCCTTCGGCGAGCGGCGGATCGTCGTCACCAGCGTGCAGGCCGTGGTCGAAAAGTTGATGCCCGTCGACGCGTACGTCGCCGCGACGCTCAGGGTGAGGGCCGGCGAGCGGCTCGACCCGGTGGCCTTGGGGCAGGAGTTGACGGCGCGCGGGTACGAGCGGGTGGAGCGCGTCGAAATCCCCGGCACGTTCAGCATCCGGGGCGGCATCATCGACGTGTATCCCCTCACCCTCCCGCGCCCCGTGCGCATCGATCTGTTTGACGACGAAGTCGATACGCTGCGCTCCTTCGATCCCGTCACGCAGCGTTCGCAGGAGGCGCTCGTCGAAATCCTCATCCCGCCGGCCCGCGAGTCGCTCTTCCCAGCGGAGCGCGCCGCCCAGGCCGGCGATGCGATTTTGGAGCTGGCCGCGAGGCAAGAGCGGCGCCTCATCGGACTGGGCCGGGAAGAGGCGGCGGCGCAGCTGACCAGCCGCGTCGGCGAGCACGTCGAGAAGATGCTCTCGGGGATCTACTTCGAAGGGATCGAGCAGTACAAGCCTTTCTTCTACAAAGAGCTGCACACGCTCCTTGCGTACGTCCGCCACGGCGCCGTCGTGCTCGACGAGCCCGTCCGCCTGCGCGAGCAGTTCACCGCAGCGAGGCGGGAGATCGCCGAGGCGCAGAGCGCGGCGCTGGAGAAGGGCCGTATTTTGCCCAGCCAGGAGAAGATTTACGCCGAGTGGTCCGACATCACGGAAGCGGTTCCCCGCGGCGGGCGGATCTACTTGGCCTCCCTGGACAAACGGGTCCCGGGCATGCGTCCCGAGCGGGTTCACCAGGTGAAAGCCCGCTCTCCGGAGTTCTTTCACAGCCGGTTCGATCGTCTGGCCGAGGCGGCGCGGCAGTGGCGGCGGGAGCGTTTCCGGGTCCTGTTCGTCTTGTCCACGCCGGAACGGGGCGAGCGGGTCGTGGAGACGCTGCGCGCGGAGGGCGTCGAGGCGGTGTTCGCGCCGGCTGTCAACGGCGAAGTGAAGAGCGGGAACATCGTCGTCACCACCGGGCACCTCCAGACCGGGGGCGAATTCCCCGACCTCGGCCTGATCTACTTGACCGACACCGAGGTGTTCGGCACGACCAAGCGCCGCCGCCGGCGGGAGCGGCCGGAGACGGGCGTGCGCATCTCGGACTTTGCCGAGCTGCGCGAAGGCGATTACGTCGTCCACGCGAACCACGGGATCGGCCGCTACATCGGCATGGAGACCCTGGAGATCGGGGGCGTGCACAAAGATTACCTCGTCGTCCAGTACGCCGGTGAAGATAAACTGTACGTCCCCACCGATCAAGTCGACCTGCTGCAGCGGTACATCGGCATCGACGGCCAGCCGCCGAAGCTGAACAAACTGGGCGGGGGCGAGTGGGCCCGCGTCAAAAAGCGCGTGAAGGAGTCCGTGCGGGAGATGGCCGAGGGACTCCTGCGGCTGTACGCGGAGCGCGAGACCATCAAGGGGCACGCCTTCTCGCCCGACACGGTGTGGCAGGCTCAATTTGAGGACGCCTTCCCGTACGAGGAGACGCCCGACCAGGCGCGGGCCATCGCCGAGGTGAAGGCCGACATGGAGCGCCCCCGGCCGATGGACCGGCTCCTGTGCGGCGACGTGGGGTACGGGAAGACCGAAGTGGCCATCCGCGCGGCGTTCAAAGCCGTGATGGACGGCAAACAAGTGGCAGTCCTCGTGCCGACCACGATCTTAGCGCAGCAGCACGGGCGCACCTTTGAAGAGCGGTTCGAAGGGTACCCCGTGCGGGTGCGCGTCCTTTCGCGCTTTCAGTCCCCGGCGGAGCAAAAGGAGATCCTGCGCGACCTGGAGCGGGGGCTTATCGACATCGTGATCGGCACCCACCGCCTGCTTTCCAAAGACGTAGTCTTTAAAGACTTGGGGCTGGTGGTCGTCGACGAAGAGCAGCGCTTCGGCGTGGCCCAAAAAGAGCGCCTCAAGGAGATCTGCCGGCACGTCGACGTCCTCACGCTCTCCGCGACGCCGATCCCGCGCACCTTGCACATGTCGATGGTGGGCCTGCGGGACATGAGCCTCATCGAGACGCCGCCCGAGGACCGGTTGCCCATCAGGACGTACGTGATCGAGTACGACGAGGAGCTGATCCGCGAGGCGATCATGCGGGAGCTGGGCCGCCAAGGCCAGGTGTACTTTGTCTACAACGAGGTCCGCAGCATTGACCGCATGTGGCAGCGCCTCTCCGAGCTGGTACCGGAGGCCCGGATCGCCGTCGCCCACGGGCAGATGGACGAAGAGCGCCTCGAAGAGATCATGCTCGACTTCCTTCACGGGGAGTACGACGTCCTGCTGTGCAGCACGATCATCGAGACGGGGATGGACATCTCCAACGTCAACACGTTGATCGTCTACGACGCCGACCGCCTGGGCTTGGCGCAGCTGTACCAGCTGCGGGGACGGGTCGGCCGTTCGAACCGGGTCGCGTACGCCTACTTTACATACCGGCGCGACAAGGTGCTGGCGGAGGACGCCGAAAAGCGGCTGCAGGCGATCAAAGAGTTCACCGAGCTGGGCTCCGGCTTCAAGATCGCGCTGCGCGACCTGGAGATCCGGGGGGCGGGCAATATCTTGGGCGCGGAGCAGCACGGGTTCATTGCCTCGGTCGGCTTTGAGCTTTACTGCCGCCTCCTTGAGGAGTCGATCAAAGAACTGCGCGGCGAGATCGTGCCCGAGCCGCCCGACCCGGTGATCGACCTGAATGTGGACGCTTACATCCCGGAAAGTTATATCACCGACTCCCAGCAAAAGGTGGAAGTGTACAAGCGCGTGGCGGCGGTCCGTAAGAAGGAGGACGCCGACGAACTGGCCGAGGAGGTGCGGGACCGCTTCGGACCGCTGCCCCAAGCGGTGCAAAACCTGCTGGCGGTCGCCCGGATTAAGGCCTTGGCCCGCGCGTGCGGCGTCGGGCAGATCTCGTCCGAAGGCGACGGGGCGGTGGTGAAGCTGCTGGCCGGCCTCACCTTGCCCCGCGAGGTGACGGATCTGACCCGGGTTTACCGCGGCCGGGTGATCGTGGCGCCGCGGGCGGCGAGCTTCAAAGTGCGGGGCCGGGGGCTGTCGGAGCGGGACTTTCTCAGCCTCTTGGAGAGCGTCCTCACGGACGTCAAGGCCATGGTCGAAGCGGAGCGCTCGGCGCCGGCGGCCGCCGAGGCCGTGGAGCGAGAGCGCCGCGCGGTCGATCGGGCTCGCGTTTAGCGCCGCACCGTCATAAACTCTCCTTCCCAGGGAAACGTTAAGGGGCGAAGGAGCGCCAGGACCTGGGGAAGGAGGGATGCCGCAGTGAAAGCGACGGGAATCGTACGTCGCATCGACGACCTTGGCCGTGTCGTCATCCCGAAGGAGATCCGCCGCAGCTTGCGCATACGCGAGGGCGACCCCCTGGAGATCTTTGTCGATCGCGAGGGGGAGGTGATCCTCAAAAAGTACTCCCCCATCGGCGAACTGGGCGATTTCGCGCAGGAGTACGCCGACTCGCTTCACCAGTCGACCAACCACATCGCGTTGATCACCGACCGCGACCGCGTCGTGGCCGTGGCGGGGGCTCCCCGCAAGCAGTGGATTGACCGCGAAGTGATCCCCGAGATCGAACGCGCGATGGAAAGTCGCAAGGCCTTTATCCTGCCCAAAGGCCGCACCGCTGGGGAAGGGGAGGCCGAAGAGCGCTGGGAGTTCACTTCGGCCGTCGTCGCCCCGATCATCGCGGAAGGGGACCCGATCGGTGCGGTGGTGCTGGGCAGCGTCGCGGAAGGCGTGGAGATGGGCCAGCTGGAGTTGAAATTGGCGGAGACCGCCGCCGGCTTCCTTGCCAAGCAGCTGGAGCAGTGAGACTTCTGTCCGAAGGAGGCTCTGCCCAGCGCGAGCCGGTGGGCGGTCCTCTTTCGGACTTTTTCTGTGCCGCGCCCTAGGCGCGGCCGCTTTTTTTCGCCTCCTCCCAAAGCGCGTCCATCTCGGCCAAACTCATTGTCTCGAGGTCCCGGCCTGCCTCGGCGGCCCGCGCCTCGATGTATTGAAAGCGGCGTTGGAACCGGAGGGCGCTGGAGCGCAGCGCGCTCTCCAAGTCGACGCCGGCGTAACGGGCCACATTAACCAGGGAGAAGAGGAGGTCGCCCCACTCTTCAGCCAGGCGCGCCGGCTCCTGACCGGCGGCCGCCGCCGCAGCGATCTCCCGCACCTCTTCGGCCACCTTCTCCAGCGCGCCGTCGACGCTCTTCCACTCAAAGCCGACTTTCGCTGCGCGCGCCTGCACCGCGTGCGCGAAGGCGAGAGCTGGAAGCCCTTTAGGAATCCCGTCCAGAAGGCTGGCAGTCGCTTTCTCACCTTTCTCTTCGCGTTTGATCTCCTCCCACCGGCGCTCGACGGCCTCTGCGTCCGCGGCCACGGCGCCGCCGAAGACGTGGGGGTGGCGGCGCACGAGCTTCGCGCAGATTGCTTCGATCACGTCGCCCACGTCGAAGCGGCCCGATTCGGAGGCGATCTGGGCGTGGAAAGCGACCTGCAGCAGCAGGTCCCCCAGCTCCTCGATAAGAGGGGCGTCGTCTCCCAATTGCAGGGCTTCGTCAATGGCGTCGACTAGCTCGTGGGCCTCCTCGATCGCGTACCGCTTTAGGCTGACGTGGTCCTGCTTTCGGTCCCAGGGACAACCTTGGTCGCTGCGCAAGCGAGCCATGATCTCCACCAAGGGGTCCAAAGGGTAACGGGCGCGAACCGGTTCTCGTTGTCTCACGCGCTTTCCCTCTCTTTTTCCGGCCTTTCCCAGGGGGAAATGAAAAAGGGCCTCCGGCGTCCAACGCCGCAGCCCTTTCTCGCTTTAGGGGAGCTTCTGCTCCTCGCTATTTGGCGACAGCTTCCTTGAGTGCCTTGCCCGCTTTGAAGGTAGGCACCTTGGTCGCAGGAATATCGATCGAAGCGCCGGTCGCCGGGTTGACGCCTTTGCGCGCGGCTCGAGAGCGCACTTCGAACGTGCCAAAGCCGACCAGCGTCACCTTCTCGCCGTTGGCGAGAGCCTCTTCGATGGTGTTCAGGACTGCCTCGACGCTGTCCCCGGCCGCTTTTTTGGTGAGGCCGGTCTTGTCGGCGACCCTGGCAATCAATTCGCTCTTGTTCACGGTCAAGCTCCCCCTCTCCTGGGAAATTCGGAAGTAGTATTCGTGCCACCGGGGCCAAATCCTGCCAGCCCCCAGCGACGAAAGGCTCTTGCGAAGCGGGTTTGCCGCCTCCTAATGCGGAATGGCGTCGCTGCGGGCGGGTTGGATGTCATGGAATAACGTTCCCTCGGCGGCCCACACTAATCCCTGAACAGCGGAAAAATCGCTTTGCGCCGGGGAAAATTCTCCCTGAGCTTCTCAGCTGCGTGGAAAGGAATGGAACCCTGTGAACCGGACGACGGCCATTGCGCTGGCAGGCGCGCTCCTCCTGGTGGTGCTCATCTTCGCCCTCACCGGGCGCGGCAGCGGGGTCCCCCAACTGGATGGGGAGCCGACGGTAAACTTGATCGATAAAGAGAGCGGCACGACCCGCCAGCTCTCGATGGAGGAGTACCTGAAGGGAGTCGTTGCCGGGGAGATGGGCCAGCTGCCCGCCGAAGGAGGCGACGGGGGCGACTGGCCGGCTGCCGCGTACGAGGCCCAAACCATCCTCGCCCGCAGCTTCGCCCTCTCGTTCCTCACCTCCGCTGGCACCGTCGACATTTCCACCGATGTCGAAGAGGCCCAGGCTTACGCGCCCGAGAAGGTGACGCCGGCGATCGCCGCCGCCGTCGAGGCGACCCGCGGCATGGTGATGGCGCATCAAGGGGGCTACGTGAAAGCCTGGTTCCACTCGTACAGCGGGGGCCACACGGCCACGGCGAAGGAGGGGCTCAACTACGCCCACGACGAGCCGGGCTTCGTGCGGGCGCGCCCGGTGCCGGAGAACGAGTTCGTCCCCGACGAGGTCCGTTCGTGGTCGATGAGCATGCCCCTGGCCGAACTCCAGCAGGCACTGGCCCAAAGCGGGATCGACGTGGGCGAGATCCGGGCCGTCAAAGTAGGGGAGTGGGGCCCTTCCGGGCGCGCGACCCGCATCGACGTGACGGGCACGAACGGGACGCAGTCGCTGCACGCGGCCGACTTCCGGATTGCGGTCGGATCGGAGAGGATGCGGTCGACCAAGCTGGAGCGCCTCGAAGTGCAAGGCGATCGCTTGGTCGCCGCCGGCGTCGGCTTCGGCCACGGCGTGGGCCTCAGCCAGTGGGACGCCTACAAGTTGGCCCGCGAGGGGCGTTCGGCCCGGGAGATCCTGGAGTACTTCTTCAAGGATATTACGATCGGCAAGGCGTGGCGCTGACGCCCAGGAACCGTCGCGCCTTGAGCTTCACTCTGCCAGGGCCTGTTCGAGGTCCGCGATCAGGTCCGCGGCGCTTTCGATGCCCACCGAAAGGCGCAGGAGCCGGTCGTGGATCCCGAGCCGCTCCCGCTCTTCGGGCGGCATGTTCCCGTGCGTCTGGGACCAAGGATAGGTGATCAGGCTTTCGGTCCCGCCCAGGCTCTCCGCGAGGAGAATGAGCTGGGTCTTGGCGAGGACCCGGGCGGCGGTGGCGCGCTGGTCCACGGCGAAGGAGACGACGCCGCCGAAGCCCGCAGCCATCTCCCGGAAGAGCCGGTGGCTGGCGTGCCCTTCGAGGCCGGGATAGTGCACTTCCCTCACGCGGGGGTGCTCGGCCAGGAAGCGGGCGATGGCCAGGGCGTTCTCCTGACACCGCTCCATCCGCAGGGCGAGGGTTTTCAGGCCGCGCAGGGTGAGCCAAGCGTCCATGGGAGCGAGCGCCGCGCCGGTCATGGTCCGGATGAAGTAAAGCTCTTCGGCCAGGGATGCCGACTTGGTCACGACGACGCCGGCGAGGGTGTCGTTGTGCCCTGCCAGGTACTTGGTGGCGCTGTGGACGACCACATCCGCGCCCAGCTCCAGCGGGCGGATCCCTACCGGCGTGAGGAAGGTGCTGTCGACGATCAGCCGGGCTTTGCGCTGCCGGCACAGCGCGCTCACCGCCCGGATGTCGGTCCCTTTCAGGAGCGGGTTGGTGGGCATCTCCACGAAGACGCCGGCGGTCCGCTCGGTCCAGGCCGCTTCGACGGCCTTCAGATCGGACGTGTCGGTGAAGGTGACGCGAATGCCGCTGGGTTGGAGCAGGTTGGCCAGCAAGCTGAAAGTGTGGCCGTACAAGCCTTCCGTCGCGATGAGGTGCGCGCCGGGCTGAAAGAGCTGCAAGGTGGCGCTGATGGCCGCCATCCCCGACGAAAACGCCAGCGCCGCCCCGCCGCCTTCGAGGTCGGCGAGCACCTCTTCGAGGGCGGTGCGGGTCGGATTGCCCATGCGGGAGTAATGGTAGGGGTCGGCCCTCTGGGTAAGAGGACGCTGGTGCTCAAAGATGGCCGTTTGGTAGATGGGCATCGAGACGCTCCGCCACAGGCTGTCTTTGCGGACACCGGCGTGGGCGAGTCGGGTTGCAAGCTCTTTAGGGCGCGCCGAGTTCATCCTTTTGTCATCACCCGTCAATCAAAGAGGATCTTCCCCAACATTTGTACGTCCTGGCGCGGGTTCCTGCGGACCGGGAGGAAGAATTGCGGCGCTGCGAGAACTTTCGCGCTCATGAGCGCTGCGCCCATGCGGATTAAATCGGAGTTCGAAGGGTACCGGGGCTTCATCTTTGACCTGGACGGCACCATCTACCTGGGAGAGCGGCTGATCGAAGGCGCGGCCGAGGCGGTGCGCGCCCTGCGGGCTGCGGGCAAAGGGGTTGTCTTTCTCAGCAACAAACCTTTAGAGCGGCGCGAAGCGTACGCGCGCAAGCTGGCGCGCCTTGGGATTCCCGCGACCGAGGAGGATGTGATCAACTCCGCTTACGTCCTCGGCCTTTACCTGGCTCGCAGCGGCGTGGGCCGGCGGGTGTACGCGACCGGCGAACCGCCCCTCCTTGAGGAGCTGCGCGCGCACGGCCTGGAGGTCCTGACGGAGCAGGAGGCGCGTCGCGGTCCGGTCGACGCGGTGATCGCTTCCTTCGACCGGACCCTCAGCTATGTGAAGCTGCAGGCGGCTTTCGAAGCGCTCAAGCGCGGCGCGCGCTTTTTAGCGACCAACGCGGACAGGACGTGCCCGGTGGACGGGGGCGAGCTGCCGGACGCGGCGGGCGTCATCGCCTTTCTCGAGGCGACGACGGGACGCCGGGTCGAACTGGTGGCGGGCAAGCCCCACGCCATGATGCTCAGTGCGGCGACGGCGCGCCTGGGCTTGAAGCCCCAGGAGTGTTTGATGGTGGGGGACCGGTTAGAGACGGACGTGGTGATGGGCGTCAACGCGGGCATGGCCACGGCGGCCGTCCTTACCGGGGTGAGCAGCCGCGAGGACGTGGCCGCTTTTCGCGCCCGGCACCCGGGTGCGCCCACGTACGTCTTGGAAAGCGTCGCCTCGTTGTGCGAACCGGTCGCGTGAGGCCGGGCCGGTGCGCCGCCCAAGGAGCGGCGCCCTGCGGTGAGCCGGCAGGAGCCTGCGCCGGCGGCGAGAAATAAAAAGTCATAGAGCAGCGGGCGCTGGCGTACGCTGCTAGCGCGAAAAACCAAATCGTGCGGCGATCGATTCGCGGTTTAAAGGCTGCGGTAAGCTCGGGAGACAAGGAGAGAGCTTCCCACCGCTGCGCCATGGTATGGCGGCGGGGAGCTCTCTTTTCTTTTTCTCCTCCTTCCCGGGCCCGGGCCGCGGCCGGCCGCACGGGCGGCGAGGCGGTGCAAATGGAGCGAAATCTGGAGCGGATGGCAGGCCGGCGCTACGATCTTTTGGTGATCGGCGGGGGGATCAACGGCACGGCGATCTTGCGGGATGCGGCCTTGCGCGGGCTGCGGGCGGCGCTGGTCGAAGGGGAAGATTTCGGCTGGGGCACCACCGCCCGGTCGACCCGGCTGATTCACGGCGGCTTGCGCTACCTGGAGCACTTCGAATTTGGCCTGGTGCGGGAGGGCCTGCGGGAGCGGGAGATCTTGCTGCGCACCGCCGGCCACCTGGTGCGCCCTCTCCCCTTTCTCACGCCCCTGTACGCCCACAGCCGCGTCGGCCCCATCAAGCTGAAGATGGGGATGCTCCTTTACGATCTCCTCTCCTTGGGCAAGAGCCTGCCCTCCCACCGCTGGTACGACAAAGGGACGACGCTCCGGTTGGAGCCCGGCCTGACGGAGCGCGGCCTTGCCGGCGCAATGCTCTACTACGACGGCCAGGTCGAACTGCCGGAGCGGCTTTGCCTCGAGAATTTACTGCAGGCCGTCCAGCACGGCGCCGATGTGGCCAATTACGCGCCGGTGCGCGAGCTGGTCCTCGAAGGGCGCGCCGTGAAGGGAGCCGTCGTCGAAGACGCTTTGACCGGCGCGCGCTACACCCTCTTTGCCCGCGTCGTCGTCAACGCGACGGGGCCGTGGGTCGACCTTTTCAGCAGCCGGATGCTAAAACCCGGTTCCAACCGGATGCGCCTGACCAAGGGGACGCACATTCTGCTCCCGCCCTTCGTCAACCACGCGATCGTCATCTTGGCTGAAAGTGACGGGCGGCTTTTTTTTGCTCTCCCCTGGCGGGGGTACACCCTGGTTGGAACGACGGACACCGACTTTGAAGGCGATCCGGGCCGCGTGCGGCCCAGCGGCGACGAGATCGAGTACCTTTTGCGGGAGACGCGGCGCATCTTTCCCCGCGCGCCGCTGGGACCCGTCTACTGGGCCACCGCCGGGGTGCGGCCGCTGGCTCGCGACGGCGCCGGCGACGCGGGGGCGACCTCGCGGCGGCACCGGATCGTCGATCACCGGGAAGAGGGGTACGAAGGGATCCTCTCCGTCCTGGGGGGGAAAATCACCAATCAGCGGTTCGTCGCCGAGGAGACGGTCGACATCGCTGCGAAAATGTTGAGAACGCCCGCCCGCTCCGTCACGGCCCGCAGGCCGTACTACGGTGCAGTCTCCGGGGACTTTGAGCGCTTCGTAGAGAGGGCGGCGGCGGAGCACACCGGCTCCTTCGGCCTGACGGAGGCGCAGGTGCGCCGCCTGGCTCGCACGTACGCGGGGGCGCTTCCCCGGCTGCTGGACCGGATCCGCAAAGAGCCGCGCCTGGCCCGTCCTCTGGTCGA
>k87-1214446_pt1 | contig 14013 bp, 12 predicted proteins | sample MGYA00084031_6733416 | MGnify analysis MGYA00084031
AACATCAGTTGCGCAAGTATAAGCATAGCTAAAATCGCAAATAACGATATACTACGTTGATCGATGTAGCTGAGATGATGACTTTGTTGATAAGCGTAAAAAGTGATAGTAATGATACATACGAGACTTAATGAGCTACTCATAAGATTTAATGGTTGATTTGGTTGCCAAGCCAACGCGCCTAAATAAATGAACATGAAGCTAATTAGAAAACTAAAACGATAGGGATACCAGACAGGATATTGCATACCGTGGAATATAATTGTTAAAGGGGCCCAGGTTGTTGCGATTAATAGAATACCAAGAAGCAATAGTGCGCCTATTTTAATGCGCCAATGAACCGTTTTGACAACAAAAAAGCCAATGACTGTAAACAATATAAAAGCAGAGACGAAAAAATTAGCTTGTCCACTTTGCATTTGATTGAAATCGAAACTACCTGGAATTAGTTTCAGGATTAATTTAACGGGATCATTGTCAAATTTGAAAGACCAATTCGTATTGTATTGGGCCTTACCTAGTCGTAATTGATAATATGTGGGTAATATCAGCCAAGCACTTAAAACACCAGCAAGTAAGCTACCGTAAACAAAATGTTTGATTACTTGCCAGCGCTGCTTAATTTGGTTTGGCCAAGTTAAACGCCAAATAAAATACAATATAACGAATAATGTAATCATGTAGCCAATGTAATAGTTACTGGTAATGGTTAGACTTAAAATTAGGGCATAGCGCCACCAATTATTTTGTTTGAAAAGAGCCTCGATTTGTACAATCAGTATTGGGAGTAATATGGCAGCATCTAACCAGAGCAGGTTTAAATCGTTGGCGATAAACCACCCAGATAAAGCATAATTAATGGCAAATAATGTGATGTAGTAACCGCGTTGCAACTGTAGTTGTTTTAGAAGCCAAGCCATACTTAAGCCAGCGCTACCAAATTTCAGTACGGTAACAAATAATATGGCAGAGGGTAGGTGCACAATTGGCGTGAATAAATAGATGACATTAAATGGGCTCATAAGGTAGTAAGCCCATTCGCCGAGCATATCACCACCTAACGCATTACTAAATGAATAGAAAAAACTTGTAGGATGGGATAAAAATGTGTGTTTGAAAGCAGCAAATTGGTCAATATATTGTTGGCCTAGATCAACTGTTAAAATAGAGTTTGGTCCAAATGGCGCCATACCCCGATAAACAAAATAACCCAGTATTACTAAAGCTGGGAGCCAAAAGCTAAGTGCTAATGGTGCAATAAAGTAGTGTTTTTTATTCATGTTACTAATATACCAAATTTTTAGTCTTTTTTAGCGCGAAAACAGGATTTGTGGTAATCTAGTTTAAGTAACTTATTGATAAATTGGGGTCAAATATGAAGCGTAATCCTTACTTAGAAGATCGTGATAAAAAAAATAGTGCTAGTGGTAATCTACCCGTACGTTTAAACATATTATTGGGTATTTCACTCACTTTAATGATAGCACTCATTATTCAGTTAGCATTTCTGACAATCAAACAAGGTGCATATTATCAGGGAGAAGTAAACCGTAGTGATGAAACCATTGAAAAGGGTAACGTTCCGCGCGGTATGTTCTATGATGCAACTGGAAAAGTTATTGTTGGTAACAAGGCACAGGCTGCTATTACGTTTACACGTGGGACGGCAGTGACAGCACCAACAATGCGGCAAACGGCTATTAAGCTTGGGAAAATAGTAGCAGTTGATACACAGCGGCTAAGTGAGCGGGCTAAAGTTGACTTTTATTTAGCCGATAACAAAAATAATACAAAATTATCGGCCATTATGGTCAAAAAATATCAGAAACAGAAGAGTACGCTGACGCCAGACCAAATTAATAAATATATGGTGGCTTATGTACAGCAAAATCACTTAGCTGATAACGTTGATAGCAATGCTGCCATGATTTTCCAGCGCATGAGTGGCGCTTACACATTATCAACTACTTTTATTAAAGAGTCAGGGGTAACGAACACAGAGTTAGCTGAAGTTGGCGAGCGATTAAGTGACTTTCCTGGTGTGAAGCTTGGAACAAGCTGGTCACGCCAATATCCTGAGGGGGATGAATTTAAAGCCTTGGTTGGTACAGTAACCAATGAGGCGACAGGTTTGCCAGAAAGCAAGTTACACACACTTTTGGCACAAGGCTACTCACAAAATGAGCCGGTTGGTAATTCTAGTTTAGAAATGGGCTATGAATCAATTTTGAAAGGTTCAGCATCTCAAACCCTAGTGACAACTGGCAGTAATGGTCAGGTTAAATCATCACAAATTAAATATAACGGGCAAGCCGGTGATAATGTCAAATTGACAATTAACGCACGTTTCCAAAGTGAGGTTCAAAAGATTTTGGAAGACAATGTGCCTGGCGGTGATGTGGAAGGCGCTTATGCGACAGTCATTAATCCTTTCACTGGCGGTATTTATGCAATGGCAGGTGTTGATCGCAATTACGAAACGGGTCAAAAAACGGCTGACCCATTAGGTAATATGAATCATGCAATTGTGATGGGATCTGTTGTTAAGCCAGCAGTGATGGCAACAGCCTTTCAAAAAGGGGTTATATCACCTAGTAACACAGTGTTAAATGATCAAGGTATTAAAATTGCAGGTACTCAAGAAATTACCTCTTACTGGAACAAATCCGGAGCACCAGTGCCTATTGATGCTGGAACCGCATTTGAGCGTTCTTCCAACACTTATTTTGTACAGTTAGGTATGAAAATTGGCGGTCAAACCTATAGTCCAGGATCACCATTAGCTTTGCAACCAGATGCCTTTCAAACATTACGCAATGGGTTTGGTCAGTTTGGACTAGGTACTAAGACTGGAATTGATATTTCTGGTGAGACCGCTGGTTATCGCGGACCAACGACCGGTGAGGCACGTGGAAAGTATTTGTATGCCTCGTTTGGACAATATGATTCTTATACGACTTTACAATTAGCGCGTTATGTATCAACAATTGCTAATGGTGGCTATCTTGTAGCGCCACATGTCGTTGGAGCTGTCCAGCAAAGCATGCCAAATAGCGATACGCAAAAAACTGTTTGGACCGCAACACCAAATATTCAAGGCCAAGTTAATCTTACCGCTGATGAATGGCAAGTCATTAAAAATGGTATGGAACGTGTAGCCAATGGTTCCGATCCTTGGAACACGGGTGGTAGCGATATGCACAAATTACAGCCCCATGTTTACGCAAAAACAGGAACTGCGGAAACCAAAACTAATGGACATGATACGTATACTGAATCAATGGTAGCTTACGTACCAGGCCAACCATTTGCTGTTGCAATGGCCATTCCGGGTATGAATAACTACTTAGATGGTACTAACGGTAAGATATCAGCTAAAATTATTGATGCTTATTGGAAATATGTTGCCGAAAAACCAAAGTAAAATTAAAACACGAGCCACTTTAGTGGCTCGTGTTTTAATTTGTTTTATTAGAAATAGCAACAGACATGCTATTGTAGGTTGTCGGATTTAAAATAATTTGCGTAATAAATTCAGCAACACTTACTCGGGTAACCGGACCACCTTGAATTATTTCTTTTGGATCCGTTTGAATAGTTAACTGTTGCATGATATTATCATCAATTAATTCATTTGGACGAATAACTGTATAGTCTAAACCAGAAGTCATAATCCTTTTCACAGCTGCGGCCTGATCACCCATGTAGGTATTTTCATTATCTGTTGTGCCGAGTATATTTGCCCATAAATCACTTTGTTTTTGAGGTAATTCATCATGAACACCAACCGTGGCAACCCAAATTAAGCGGCGCACGCCAGCTAGATGCATAGCATTAACAACACTGTTAGCGGCTGTTTTTTGTCGTCCTTCTGCACCGATATTTGCATAAACGATATCAATATCTTTTAACATAGAGACTAACTGCGTTTCATTGACAGCGTCAAGTGTTTGAATATTCTTGTCAGAACGTCCATGTAATGAAGTTAAAGTAGATTGTACATCGGTATTAGCTAACATAGGGACGACGAGTTTAGCAATCTGACCGTTAGCACCGAGAATAAGTAGTTTTGTCATGTCTTTATTTTAGCATGAAAAACAAATTAGCGGTAAAATTGAGTTAAGTAAAAGAGGGCAAAATATGGCATTATCATTTCAACAACTATTAACAGCTGTGCCTTTGATCTTAAAGGGTGGCAATGTGCCAACAATTGTTGGCGAAGCGGGGATTGGGAAATCAGCACTTGTACAAACTGTTGCTAAGCGTTTAAATGCAACACTATTTACAACAGTGGTATCACTATCTGAAAAAGGGGATTTAGCGATACCTATACCACCATTAACTGATGCAGCTTTTATAACGACGAAAAATTATGGTCGTTTAGCGGATGTTCAATTTGGTTATACCCATACGTTGATTCAAATTATTCAACAAGCTGAGGCCAACCCAGAAAAACCCATCATTTGGTTTCTAGATGAATTCAATCGTGGGTCACAAGCTGTGCAAGGTGAACTCATGAATTTGGTTTTACAGCGTCAGATAAATGATTTGATTTTACCCCAAAATGTCAAATTAGTTCTAGCAGAAAACCCAGATGATTCGATGACTGGGTTTGAAGATTCAGAATATGCTGTGCAGACTTCCGATGCTGCCATTAAAGATCGTACCACGCGTTTGGTTATGTCGGTTTCAGTGACTGATTGGTTAGATTGGGCTAAGCAAGAACAAACTCAGCATCGAGAGCACATTCATCCACTGGTAAGACAATTTATTTCGCAGCACGCCACGCTCTTATATCCAGAAGTCAGACAAATTGACTTGAACCCAACGCCGCGCGCATGGCAACGTGTATCTGATAATTTGTACGAGTTACGACAACTAGCAACGCCTATGCAAGACCAACTGCTATTTGATATTGTGGCTGGTGATTTAGGCCATCAAGTTGCTACGCAATTTGTGACGTTTGTTCGTGAACAGACACCTAGTCTAACGGCAGCAGATGTTTTTGAGACAGAACCGGTGGGACCGCAGTTACCTAAGACAATTCGATTAACGTTTGAAAAACTTTCCGATATTCAAAAATTAAGCGTTATGAAGACATTATTATTAACAGCTAATATGACTACTGATAATAACGCTGGGCGATTTAGTGAATTATTAGGTTTGGTATCACCAGATGGGCAATATGCTTTAGTTAAGCAAATGACAAGTGCCCCGATTTTAGATGATTTGTATGCTTCTGATGCGCATTATGCCAATGTTTTGTATCAGCAAATTATGGATATTGCGACACGATGACAAATTTAAATAACAATCTGATTGTTGATGGCATCAAAACACTTTTAGATGTTTCACCGCTGTATGGTAATATTGTGATGAATTTAGCACGCGATGATGACGAAAAAGCATTGACGGCCTTGCAGCTGAGATGGCAAGCACATCGTTGGTTTTTGATTGTGAATCCAACCCGATTTAACCGTCAATTTAGTAATCATAATCAAGTTGCATTAGTATTGGCTCATGAGGCATTACATATTGTTTGGGCTCATCCAACTCGCTATGCTTTTGATAGAAAGCAACGTCGTCAATTGGTTAATTTAGGAACGGATATAGCAGTCAATCAATATTTGCCATCACATTTAGGTGACCTGCCAGAGGCCATCACGTTACAGACCATCTTGGGGATTTATGGTAAGCTGTTACCACCATATCAAGATTCTGCGCAGTATATTGCACAACTGGCGGAACTCGATGATAAGTTATTACCACAATATGCTGGCAATTATTCAGGCCATGAAGAATGGCAAAGTGCTGGTGTATCATTAGATGAAGCCGAGGCAGCATTAGAGACAGTCATCAGACAGGCACAAAAAGATGCACAACGTTCCGGTCGAGGACAGTTGCCGGGAAGTATCCAGCAACGGATTGATGAAATTATGGTACCCAAACGTCATTGGCGAGCGATTTTACGTGCAGGATTAAGTGCTATACCTAATCGCCGTAAAACAACACGTGCACGATTTAACCGACGTCAAGCCTATCGTTTAGATTTGCCAGGAGAACTCAGTACTTATGCATTACAATTGATAATTTTTGTTGATAATTCTGCTTCGATATCTAATCACCAAGTGAGTATGATGTTGGCGCAAGTGGCACAGATTGCGAAGCAGTTCGATGCAAATATACAAATATTTTCTTTTGATACATCAGTGCACGTTGTTAAGCGTATTAAACAATGGGTCAGACATGCAGGTGGGGGTACATCATTTCAATGTATCTTTGATATGCTTGTAGCAAAACACTATGAGCCAATGCGGACCGTTATCGTTATTTTAACCGATGGTGATGGTGAGCACACTGCTTTATCAACAAATTTTCATCAAGTATATTGGCTATTACCTCGTGGAAAGCGCTTAAGTATTAAGCAACCATTTGGAAAAATGATACCAATTGATTTGGCATAGGAGGTGAGGAAAATTTTAAGCGAACATATGGATAAAAAATTAGAGCCGATGGATTTACGTAGCTTTATTGATAAAGACAGTCGTTTCAGACGCGCCGAGGCAATATTGACAAATCAATGGGAGTCACTTTTATTAAATGATTCATGGGGCGTTAGTATGATGACGCAGGCTGATATAACCTTTGCGAAAAAGCTTGCTGCTGCCCATGTTATTAAACCTGAGGTTGATTTGACAACTTTTTCTGGTGTACAACACTTTATTTTATCTCATCAAGCACGTTTATCATCAAATGTCGTGAATGCGTTAAAGGAGCCATTCTTATGAAAATCAATTTAATTTTAACACCGGAACAAGAACCTGCAACATTACTTGCAATGCAAGCGCAACATCCAGACAACTTTTTTTATTTGGGTAAAGAGTCACAACTAGCTGGAACAAACGTCTTGTTGTTGGACGCTCCTGACTTGGTTGCGAAATTTCAGAGACCAATGTCTTTTGATAGTCGCATCGTTAAGTCGCCCATAGTTGGCGATGTGGTACATCAAATTGCTTTTCAAAGCAAAGAACATAACGATGAATTAATCAAGCAACTCGTGCCGAACCACGCAATTTTAGCGCAAAATAGTAATGGTAAAGCTGACTTCATGCTATGGACTTTTTGGCCGGATCACGATGCACTAGCTGATTTTTTAGCCAGTGAATTATTTGCACAAATGAAACACTTAATGAAAAACCCATATACTACAAGTTATAGTCGTGTGACCTCTGAATCACAATTATCATTGACGCAGCAAATGCGTGATTTTGATGATAAAACATGGTAAGCCTTAAATTGAATCTTGCATATCGTGTTAAGCTAGGTTACAATTATGCCATAAACTAAATAAACCTATCTGGGGTGCCTTCATTGGCTGAGAAATACCCATTGAACCTGATCGTGGTCATGCGCGCGAAGGGAGATACACTAATGGTACTAATAAAGCACGTTTTTTTGGTAGCCGTTACTTATTTCCAGCGTAAATAAGTGGCGGCTTTTTGATTGCTCATATGGTGGCATGCTAATAGGTAAAAGGAGTATGTTTTGGAGATAACAGTAAAATCGGGTAGCCATAAAACATTACGTCAAATCAGCATAGCTGGTGTGTTAACCGCACTATCGTTTGCAACGTCTAGTATTGTTGTATTACCTAATATGGCCCCTTTTCAACATTTTTTTAACGTTATTACAGCTGTACTACTAGGACCCTGGTATGCAATTGGTGTTGCCTTTTTAACAGGTGGCTTGCGGATGGTATTAGAAGGACGCCCAATTTTAGCTATTACAGGCGCGGTTTTTGGTGCAGCGCTAGCTGGTCTATTATATCGTCTAACGGACAATTACCTAGCCGCAGTTCTGGGTGAAATCGTTGGGACAGGCATTATTTCAGCTATCGTTTCCGCGCCAATAATGACTTGGCTTTATCATGTTAAAGTACCACATTTTTATTTTTATATACCGTTTTTTCTGCCAGCATCGGTTTTTGGTGCCATACTAGCTTATTTGTTTTTAAAAGCTGTGGCGGGCACAAAAATTTTGTCGCAATTGATTGGAGAATTAAAAATATGAAGTTATCAACATTAAAAGAAACAACACCTTTAGTATTTAATTATGCTAACTATGTGACACCGCAGTTTGTTGCAAATGCTGTTAATGTTATTGGTGGCTCGCCAATTATGGCACGAGAAGTGGCAGAATTTTCAGATCTCGTTGCTGTCAGTGATGCCGTGGTAGTTAATACTGGTACCTGGCGACGAGCAGAGCTGCTTGAGACAGTAAAGCTGATACAAATTGCCAATCAAACAAAGACAGTAGTGGTTTTGGATCCTGTTGCGGTAGGTATACCGTCTAGAAGCGTTCCTGTTCAAGAGTTGCTCACAAATAGTAAAGTTGATATTATTCGTGGTAATGCTGCCGAAATTGCCTGGTTTGCTGGCATCGATTTTGCCAGTCATGGTATTGATGCCGTTGGATCAGGAAATATAGAGCAGATTGCACAGTTAGCCGCGAATAAAACCGGCGCAATTATTGCAATGAGTGGCCCTAGCGATGTTATTTCTGACGGTAAAACAACGCGTGTGCTACCAGTTAACGTACCATTACTAGCTAGCAATGTTGGTACGGGTGATGCATTATCAGCTATAATCGGAGCATTCAACGGTGATGAAATTTCTATGGACAACACTGTTCGTGCTATGGCTATGATGAAATTAGCTGGTTTAACAGCAAGCCACAAAGTAACCACACCTGGTTACTTTGCTAATCAGGTATTAGATGAATTATACTTATTATCAGAAAGCAAGCTTGAAACATTTATTGCAAAGGAGGTGAAAAAATATGAATGATACACCGCAGGCTATGACAATAGCTGGCACAGATTCAAGTGGTGGCGCAGGTATGACGGCAGACTTAAATACATTTTCAGCTCAAGGTGTTTATGGGGCAAATATTGTGGTGTCGGTGACGGCACAAAATACTTGTGGTGTTCAAAAAGTCCAAATGATTACACCAGATATGATTATGGCACAATTGTCAGCTGTTGCTGATGATTTGAAAATTCGTGCGGTGAAGACGGGCATGTTAGGCGATACGGCCACGGTTGAAACGGTGGCAAAAGCAATGACTAAATTTAACTTTGGGCCGTTAATTTTAGACCCTGTTATGGTTGCTAAAGGTGGCGCACAGCTATTAACTGATGAGGCTGTTTCAGCAGTGAAAACACTGTTGATGCCTTTGGCAACACTAGTGACACCGAATCTACCTGAAGCAGAAGTATTAACTCATCTATCAATTAAAACCACAGATGATATCATGCTAGCTGCACAACAGTTACAGACGTTGGGCGCAAAAAATGTGCTACTAAAGGGCGGCCACGGGGATGCACCAATTGTTTTAGATTATATTTTGTTGGCAGATGGTCGCCATTTTTGGCTAAGGACAAAGCGCTTTAACACAGCACGGACGCATGGCACTGGCGATACAATTTCCGCTGCAATTACAGCGCAACTCGCACTAGGACATGATTTAGAAACTGCCATTATTGCTGCCAAGACTTATGTTGATGCAACTATTCGTGATGGTATTTTGGTTGGTCATCGCTATGGGCCGTTAAATCACCTAGCCCAAAGTACAATAAAAAACCAACCAGAGGTGATTTATGATATTTGATAAGACGATGTTAGCTCGGTATTTCATTATGGGCACACAAGATGTTGCTGACGAAGCAGAATTTTTAAGAATCTTAAATCAGGCATTGCGAAGTGGAATTACCCTATTTCAGTATCGTGAAAAAGGGCAAGGTGCGTTAGTTGGGCAAAAAAAATTACAATTAGCAAAGCAAGTACGCGCACTAACAGCGCAATATCATGTCCCTCTGGTAATCGATGATGATATGGCATTAGCACACGCCATTGCTGCTGATGGTATTCATTTTGGTCAGGATGATGGTCGGCCAGTTGATAATATTAAACAATCTGGCAATTTGTTTGTCGGTGTTTCCGTGTCTAACCAGCAAGAATACCAGCGAATTGCTCATGTAGCGGGTATTGACCATATAGGTGTCGGCCCAATATTTGCAACAACGAGTAAGTCAGATGCCAAACCGCCAATTGGCATATCTGGACTCAGCCAATTGATTCGCATCGCGCATCACCCCATTGTAGCTATTGGTGGGATTCAACGTGATAATTTATCGAAGGTTTTATCAACGGGCGTAGACGGGGCAGCGGTGATTAGCATGATTAGTCAAAGTGAAGATATCCAAAAAACATTAGCAGATTGGCGCAACAGGACATAATAAGAAAAAACATATTTAATGAGTATATTCTAAAAATATGTTAGGCTATTATTATGGAAAATCAAATCATTAAAAATTGGATTAGCCGTTTTGTTAAGGGTATATTTATCGCACTTGGTTTTATCTTACCAGGCGTATCAGGTGGTGTACTCGCAGCAATACTTGGTTTGTATGAACGTATGTTAGATTTTATGGCTCATGTACGTCAAAATTTTAAGCGTGACTTTTGGTATTTCTTGCCGGTTGGTCTTGGTGGCATTGTAGGTATTATTTTGCTTAGCAACCCGTTGTCCTACTTGTTGACGACTTATAAGGCAGTTGTTTTGTGGGGATTTGCTGGGGCAATTGTGGGGACTTTACCAACTTTGTTTAAAGAAAGTAGCAAGACAGGTCGTCATTGGTCCGATTGGTTGGTATTGTTTGCCACAATTATTATTGGTGGTGTGTTCTTATATAATGTCGCAGGACTAGTTGGCCAATTACCAGTTAATTTCTTTTCTTGGTTACTTGCTGGCGGCTTAATTGCATTAGGGGTCATTGTACCTGGTTTAAGCCCTTCTAATTTTCTGCTGTATCTCGGGTTGTTTAAGCCAATGATTCAGGGTTTTAAGCGTGCTGATCCGGGGGTTTTCATCCCCATCACACTAGGTGGTTTAGTGACACTTCTTTTACTATCAAAGATTATGCATTTTTTGATTAGACAGTATCATGCGAAAGTATATCATGTGATTTTAGGAATTGTTATTGTCTCAACTGTATTAATTATTGTGCCACCAGTTGCCGATTATAGTGGTTTTAATCTGGTCAGTGGCATTGCTAGTGCGTTATTATTCTTGATAGGTACTAGTATAGGCCTATGGATGAGTCAGTTGGAAGAAAAATATAAATAAACAAAAAGCCAAGCATTGTGCTTGGCTTTTTGTTTAAATAAATTGTTCCGACAATCTCAAAAAGTCGTTGATGTCTTGTTGAATCAGGTCAGCACCTGCTTGCCAGAAATCAGGTTGCGTTAAATCAACACCAAGATGTTTTTGTGCCAGTGCTTCTGAAGTCATGTTAGCTGTGTCGCGAAGCAGCGCAATATACTTATCTTCAAATCCATTAGGATCTTTTTGGGCTTCAGCATAAATGCCAGCTGAGAATAAATAACCAAAGGTATACGGAAAATTATAAAATGGCACGGAATCGATAAAGAAATGTAGTTTTGAGGACCAAAAATGTGGATGGCGTACATCTAGAATGCCATCAAACGCCGAAATTTGAGCCTCATCCATCAGTGCATTAAGTTTTTGCGGTGTAACGACGCCATGCTGACGTTCTTTATAAAAAGCATCCTCAAATAAAAAGCGTGCATGAATATTTAAAAACATGGCAATAGGGTTTGTCATTTTCGCATCAAGCAGCACGAGCTTTTCGGCATCAGAAGTTGCTGCCTTAACATTTGCATCGTTAACAATTAATTCAGCGAATGTTGAGGCTGTTTCAGCCACATTCATCGCATAGGCATCACGCCAAAGAGGTAAATCCGTTAGCTGTGCAGAATGAAAAGCGTGTCCTAATTCGTGTGCAATTGTTGCTGCATCATTGACAGAGCCAGTGTAAGTCAGGAAAATACGGGATTCATGCAAATCAGGAACAGATTCCATATAACCACCTGGTTGCTTGCCAGGACGATTTTCAGATTCTATCCAACGCTTTTCAAATGCCATTTTAGCAAAACTAGCCATTTTAGAAGAAAATTTGCCAAACTGTGTCACAATAAAATCTGCTGCATCGTCATAAGACACTTCGGCGGGTTGATAATTACCAATGGATGTCAGTGGCGCAACTTGATCTTGCCAGCCAAGTTGCGTTAAACCGAGCAGTTGTTTTTTACGTTCAAAATAAGGCTTGAACATGGCTTTATTATTATCCACAACCGACCACATGGCGTCTAGTGTCGCTTGGGACATACGATTCATTTCTAATGGCTGTTCTAAGTGTGATTGACGACCATGTGCCTTTTGATTAGTTAAACGAAAACCTGCCAAATGATTGAGTGTATCAGCAGTTAAGTTTTCAGCATTGCCCCACATTTTCTCATAATTTGTCATAATGTTGGCACGCGTTTTGTTATCGGGTTCGCCATCTAACATATTGAGTGCTTGTCCTGCAGAAATGCGACGTGTTTTGCCGTCATTGTCATCTGTATAAGTCATCGATAAGCCGGCTGAAATTGTATCATAGTGCTGTGACCAAGCTTGCTGACCGTCTAAATCAAATTGGTTGATTAATGTTTCAGTTTGGTCATCGAGTAGTCGCTTTGCATCAGTTCGCAATTCGCTAAGGTAAAAAGCGATTGGTTCTAAGCGAGGTGTTTTTAGTACATCTCTAAACGCTGATTCGTTCAAGCTTAACAATAATTTTTTGAATTTGTTCATGGGTGTAGCAAAATCAGCAAACAGTTGACCCAGTTTAGCAAAATGAGGGCCATAAATACTGTTGCCATAATCAACTGAAGCCCAACCATTAATGAAAATACTGATTGTGCCCAACCCAGAACCAATCTTTTGCGCTAAATCAGATAAATCGGCAAGGCTATCAGCTGAAGTTTCTGCTGATATGAGGTCCTGCTCAAACAATTTAATATCCTGTGCTACTGCTTGATATTTTGCCTCTAAAGCTGGTGAACTGATGCCGCCGGGATAGATACTTTCTAAATCCCAGGTCTGTGAGTAACCCATGTTTATACCTCTTTTTGACTTTCTTTTTAGTATACCATTTTTCATGATGAGTATATTGCAACTAAATGAATTTATTATCATATCAGTAAGTGATTGCTCAGAATAAGTGCCCTTAATTGCGAGAAAGATGATAGGGGTGTACAATAATTACTTTAAGGGGTAAACAAATATGCACAACTTAGTCAAATGGCTGATCGGGTTTGTGGTTGTGATTGTCATTATCTTGCTGCTATCAGGTATGTATTTTTTTCATGTCGCGCAAGTACGTAATCCAAAGTCAAACCAACCAGATATCTTGCGCTCAAAAGATAACTCACTTTACCGATATGAAAATACATTTCTGGCACGTCACAAGCAAATTTGGCATGAAACAACGCGTGATGGCTTAAAATTAGATGCCTGGTACGTACCAGCCGATAAAAAAACCAACAAAACAGCGATACTCGCTCACGGTTGGCACAATAATAAAACAACCATGGCAATTTATGGTGAACTATTTCATGAATTAGGGTACAATGTTTTGATTCCTGATAATCGTGCACATGGTGATTCTCAAGGAAAAATCATTGGCTATGGTTGGCTTGATCGCCGTGACTATATTCAATGGTTGAATCAAATTATTAAATACCAGGGTCAGGATACCGATATTATTATGTACGGTATGAGTATGGGTGCAGCAACGGTACTGCAAGTCTCTGGTGAGCCTGACTTACCACATCAAGTTAAAGCAGTTATTGCAGATTCTGCCTATACAAATTTAGCAGACGAAACAAAATATCAAGCGAAAGCAATGTATCATTTGCCAAGTTTTCCGTTTGTTAATGTTGTTTCCGGCATTTCAAAAATTCGTGCTGGTTACTTTTACGGCGAAGTGAGTCCCTTAAAACAAGTGTCTAAAAGTTCATTACCAACCTTCTTTATACATGGCAGTGCCGATGATTTTGTACCAACCAAGATGGTTTATCCATTATATCGAGCTTTAAAAGCACCAAA
>k87-273037_pt1 | contig 14004 bp, 9 predicted proteins | sample MGYA00084031_6733416 | MGnify analysis MGYA00084031
CGATGGCCTCGACCCACGGCAGGTGCTCGACTCGACGCAGCTGGCCTACACGCTGCACCAGGCACTGACCCCGTCGACGCCGACGGCCCGCATTGCCCCGTACGGCCTCGGCACGCTGGGCCCGGCCCTGCCGATGGGCGTCGGAGCCGCGATCGCCGAGCCGGGGCGCCCGGTGCTCGTGATCATGGGTGACGGCGGCGGGCTGTTCACGCTGCCCGAGCTGGCCACCGCGGTCGACCTCGGTCGCCAGTTCACCGTGCTCGTGTGGGACAACCGCGGATACGGCGAGATCCGTGACTCCTTCGACCGCGCGGGCGCCGAGCGGCTCGACACGGAGGTCACGGCACACGACTACGCGCTGCTCGCGCGCGGCTTCGGCGCGGAGGTCACCACCGTCGCCGACCCCGCGGAGCTCGAGGGCGCGCTGCGCGACGCCATGTCGCGCGAGACGGCGACCGTCGTGGTCGCCCAGGGATTCTGACGGACACCGTCTTGGCAGAGAGGATGCAGATGAGCGAGTTCGATTCGACGATGGAGGTCTCCGACGGCTACTTCCACCGGCTCATGGGGCCGGAGGGCGCGCCCGGGTTTCTGGAGCACGAGGAGCTGGAGGGCACGTGGGGCCGCCGCTGGGGTGCCGCCGACGAGGTCAGCCGCCTGCGCACCGTTCTCATGCGTCGTCCGTCGGCCTGCCTCGGCGACTTCACCGCCGACATGTACGACGCGTCGATGGACGCGCTCATCGCGCCGAACGGTCGCGGTTACTGGACCGGGCGCGAGGTGCCCGACATGGACCGCATCAACGCCGAGCACGACGGCTTCGCGCAGCTGCTGCGCGACAATGGCGTCGAGGTCGTGTACGCCGACGACCTGCCGACCTTCCCCAAGGCCGTGTACACGCGCGATCCGCTCGTGACGATTCCCGGCGGCGCGATCATCGCCCGCACCGCCGCGCGCATGCGCCGCGGCGAGGAGCAGTCGATCACGAAGGCCGTCGCGAACGCCGGCATGCCGATCCTCGGCACGATCACCGGCGAGGGCATCGTCGAGGGCGGAACCTTCGTGAAGGTCCGGCGCGACCTGGCGTTCCTCGGCACCTCGGTCCGCACGACGCCCGAGGGCTACCGCCAGCTGAAGATGCTCCTCGACATCCACGGCATCGAGCTGCAGCGGGTGTCGCTGCCCGGCTACCTCATCCACCTCGACATGTGCTCGTCGATGATCGACGACGACCTGGCGCTGGTGAACCCGCGCCTGGCGCCGTACGACTACACGAGCGCGCTCGAGGACCTCGGCATCGAGCTCGTCGACGTGCACCCGTCGGAGGAGTGGGCGAGCAATCTGCTCGTGCTCGACCGCCGCAAGGTCGTCATGCCGGATCACCTGCCCCGCACGGCGGAGCGGCTCGCGGCCAAGGGCGTGGAGGTGCTCACGACGCCGTACCGCGAGATCCTGAAGAACGGCGGCGGGCTGCACTGCTCGACGATGGAACTGCAGCGGGATTGGGCGTGAGATGAGCGACAACCGGATCATGAACGACGAGAAGCGGGCATTCCTCGACGACTTCCGGACGATGAGCTCCTTCGGGGCCACGGCCGGCGGCGGCGTCGACCGCCAGGCCGCCACGCCCGAGGACGGCGCCGTGCGCGCGTGGTTCCGCGAGCTACTCGCCGGCCACGGATTCGACGTGCGACTCGACGGGATCGGCAACCTCTTCGGGCTCTACGAGTTCACCCCTGGGGCGCCGTACGTGCTGTTCGGCTCGCATCTGGACAGCCAGCCGCTGGCAGGGAAGTACGACGGCGCCTACGGCGTGCTCTCCGCGGCCCACGCCGCGATCCGCACGATCGCCGCGCATCGCGAGGCCGGCACCACGCCGCGCTACAACATCGCCGTCGTGGACTGGTTCAACGAGGAGGGCAGCCGGTTCAAGCCGAGCATGATGGGCTCGGCCGTCTATACCGGCAAGCTGGGCCTTCAGACGGCGCTGGAGACCACGGATCCGCGCGGCGTCACCGTGCGCGACGCGCTCGCCGGGATCGAGCTGGGCACCGGATCCGACGCGATCCCGCCGATCGCCGCGTACGGCGAGATCCACATCGAGCAGGGGCCGTCGATGCAGGAGCAGGGCGTCACGATCGGCGCCGTCGCCTCCACCTGGTGCGCCTACAAGTACGAGGTCGTCGTGCACGGCGAGCAGGGGCACACCGGCTCGATGCGGATGGCCGACCGCCAGGACGCGCTGCTGGGCGCGGCGCACCTCATCGTCGCGGTCAACGAGCTCATCCGGGAGTTCCCGACCGAGACGCTGCACACCACCGTCAGCGAGCTGTACCTCGAGCCGAACTCGCCGGTCACGATCGCTCGCGAGGTGCGGATGCTCGTCGACCTGCGCGCCGAGTCGACAGAGGAGCTCGAGCAGGCCTTCGCCCTGCTGCAGCAGCGGATCGCCCGGATCGAGGAGACCACGCGCACGCGCATCGAGATCCTCTCCTCGTCGATCTGGCAGTCCGGCCCGTTCGTCGAGGCGGGCGTGAAGCTCGTCGAGGAGGCGGCCGACGAGCTCGGCCTCACCCATGCGCGCGTGAAGACGCTCGCGGGTCACGACGCGACGAACGTGAAGGACCTCGTCCCGACCGTGCTCGTGTTCGTCCCGAGCGTCGACGGCATCTCGCACAACGAGCGCGAGTTCACCACCGACGACGACATGCTCGCCGGCGTCGACGTGTTCACGCGCGTCGTGGCGGGTCTCGCCGACGGCGTGCTCGACGAGCCCGGCGCCGGGGACGGCGGCGCGTGAGCGTCTACCGCCGTCTCGACACGTACCTCGAGACGCAGGCGACCGCGACGGGCCCCGTGCGCGGCACGCTGTCGACGCCCCGGATCGGGATGATCTGGCTCGCGGCGAACCTCGTCGTCACGACGCTGCTGACGGGCACGCTGTTCATCCCCGGTCTGCGGTTCTCGACCGCGCTGTGGATGATCCTGCTCGGCACCGTGGGCGGCGCGATCGTGCTCGTGCTGATCGGCAACATCGGCACGCGCACGGGCCTGCCGACGATGGCGCTCACGCGCGGGTCGTTCGGCACCCGCGGCAGCTACCTGCCGCTCGCGGCGAACGTCGTGATCCTGATGGGCTGGAGCTGGGTGCAGGCGATGCTCGCCGGCGTCACGGTGGACTACCTCGTGGCGAGCCTGACCGGGTTCAGCAATCCGGTGCTGTTCTCGATCCTGTGCCAGACGCTCGTCGTGATCCTCGCAATCTTCGGCCACGAGGGCATCTCGAAGGTCGAGCCGTGGCTGGCCGTGCTGATCCTCGCGATCATCGCGTACGTGTTCGTCGTGGCGTTCACGACGTTCTCCTTCGCGGAGTTCGAGGCGATCCCGGTCGACGCGAGCCAGGGCTACACGCCCGCGATCGGGTTCGACGTCGTCTTCGCCACCGCGATCTCCTGGACCGTGCTCTCCGGCGACTTCAACCGGCTCGCGGGCTCCACCCGCGCCGGCGTCATCGGCTCGGGGGTCGGCTACACGCTCTCGACCGTGATCGCGATGTCGCTCGGCGCCACCGCGCTCGGCTACGTCATCCTCTCGGGAGGCGAGGCCGTGCAGTTCGACCCAGGCACCCTGGTGGGCGCGTTCGGGGCGCCGCTTGCGATCGTGATCTTCCTGTCGGTGATGGCGACGAACACGATGGTCGTCTACGGCATGGTCACCTCGGTGGTGAACCACCACCCGACCTCGAAGCTGCGCTTCCTGCCGACCGCGCTCGTGCTCGGCGTGATCTCGATCATCGGGTCGAGCTGGCTGGGGCTGCTGACCCAGTTCAGCGACTTCCTGGTGATGATCGGCGCGTTCTTCGTGCCGGTGTTCGCGATCATGATCGCCGACTACTACCTCGTCAAGCGCGCCAGCTACACGAAGGATCTCGTCTCGGCCGGCAAGGGCCGGTACTGGTACGTCGCCGGCGTCAACGTCTGGGCGATCGCGGCGTGGGTGGTGGGCGCTGCGGTGACCTACGTGCTCACGTACGTGTGGCCCTCGCCCGTCGGCGCCACGATCCCGGCCTTCGCGGCGTCGTTCGTGATCTACGCCGTGACGATGCTTCCGGCGCGCAGGACGCACGAGCACTGCCCGTCGACGCACCTGCTCGATCAGATCGAGCAGGATGCGTGACCTCAGCCATCCGATCCGCACGGGGATGACCGTGTACCCCGGTGACCCCGGGGTACAGGTCACCCCGGCGCTCACGATCGGGGCCGACGGCGTCGACGTGGCGCTCGTCACGTGCGGATCGCATACCGGCACGCACCTGGACGCGCCGTCGCACACCGTGCCGGGCGGTCGCACGACCGGCCGGATCACGCTCGACGAGCTGGTGGGCGACGCGCTCGTCGCCCATCTCGGATCGGTTCCGGCGGGCGCCGTCTACGGGCTCGACGAGATCGGCGCCGCCATGGGTGGGCTGCCGGAGCGCGTGCCGCCCATCGTCGTGGTCGACACGGGCTGGGCGGCGCGATTCGCCACGGCCGAGGCCACGGCGCACCCGGCGATGGATCCGGCTGCGGCGCGTGAGCTCGTCGCCCGCGGCATGCACGTGCTCGCGGTCGACACCCTCAGCCCCGACCGCACGGGCGGCGACGGATTCGCCGTGCACGACGCGGTGCTCGGATCCGATCACCTCATCGTGGAGAACCTGACGAACCTCCACGGCCTCCCGACGCGCACGCGCGTGGCGTTCCTGCCGCTCGCGATCGACGCCGACGGCGCCCCGATCCGCGCCGTGGCGCTCTGACCCTCGCCGAGCGCGCATCTTCCTGCGCCCTCTCGGCGTCAGTCGGCGGGCGGGGCGGGGACGAAGTCGCGCAGCGACGCCGTGTAGAGCTCCTTGACGAGGCTCATGTGCATCCAGGTCGTGGCGCGGCGCACCGCAGGCATCGCGCGCACGCTGCTGATGACCCGCTGCAGCTCCTCGAGCGATGACGCGGACGCCGTGGCGACGATGTCGTGCGCACCGACCGCCGTGGCGAGGAACTCGAGCTCCGGGATGGCCAGGAGCCGCTCGGCGAGCTCCTCCGCGTCGCCGTGCACGTTGAGCCCGAGCCCGAGCGCGACGCTGCGCGTCTCCTCGTTGCGGTTCACGATCGCGGTCACGCGCATCACGCGGTCCCCGACGAGGGCTGCCACCCGGGCGCGCGCTGCGCTGTCCGAGACGCCGACCCGGGCTGCCACCTCCCGGAACGAGGCCCTGCCGTCCTCCTGCAGCACGTCGATGATGTGCCAGTCGACCGCGTCCAAGGTGCGGCGCGCCGGTTCGGGCGCGATGGAGCTGTAGGGGCTGCGGTGCACCTCGCGGTAGAGCAGCGTGGTCACCTCGGTCACCCCCGGCAGCGAGCGGATGCCCTCGACGGTGCGAAACAGCGAGTCGCGGTCGGCCACGCGCAGCTCGGCGACGATGTCGGCGGGCCCGCTCGTGATCGAGACGAACACCGCGGCCTCCAGGCGCGCGAGTGCGGCGGCCGTCTCCTCGGGCGGCCCCTCCGTGCGCACCGAGACGTGGCAGAGCTCTGCCATCCCGAGCACGGCAGGGCTAACGACCGCCGCGATCGCAAGCCCTCCCGAGCGGAGCAGGTCATTCAGGCGGCGCCGGACCGCGGCACGCGGCAGCGAGAGCCGCGCCGCGAGCGCGCTGATGGATTCGCGCCCGTTGCGACGCAGCAACGCGATGAGCTGCTCGTCGAGGGCGTCGCTCACGGCCGCTGCCGCTCCCACCAGGCGAGGAGGTTCCGCGCCGGCTGCTGCTCGTAGGTGGCGAGCGATCCGTCGGAGAGGAACGCCACGTGCGGCGTCACGACCGCGCACGGATGCGTGCGGAGCGGATCGTCGGCGGCGGGCGGCTCACCCGCGAGCACGTCGAGTCCGGCGCCGCGCAAGCGTCGGTCGTCGAGTGCCGCGATGAGCGCCTGCTCGTCGATGAGCTCGCCGCGCGAGCAGTTGACGACCGAGGCACCCGACGGGAGCTTCGCGAGCGCCTGGGCGTCGATCATGGCGCGCGTCTGGGCCGTGAGCGGCAGGTGCAGCGAGAGCACGTCCGCGCGCTGCAGCAGCTCGTCGAAGCCGACCATCTCGTCGACGGCGTCCGAGACGGGAGCGTACGGATCGTATGCCACGATGCGACCGAACAGCGGACGGGCCAGCTCTGCCAGCCGCGTGCCGATCCGTCCGAGCCCGCACAGGCCGAGCGTGAGCTGCGACATCCGGCGCGGTACCGCCCGGAACGCGTCGGTCCACTCGCCCCGGGCGGCCACGGCCGTTGCCCCGCGCAGATCCCGCTCGACCGCGAGGATGAGCGCGAGCGCGTGCGTGGCGACCTCCTCGGTCGAGGCGCCGACAAGCGGCTGCACGGTCACGCCGTGCGCGGCCGCAGCGTCCGGGTCGATCATGTCGGTGCCCGTCGACGTCGTGCCCACCCACCGGATCGACGGGAAGGCTCGGAAGAACTCGTCGTCGAGCCTGGCGTATCCGACAAGCGCCGCGACGGCGCCCCGTGCGGGCTCGGGCACGGTCCGATCGCGATCCCACGCGAGCACGTGCACGTCGAAGCCGGCGTCGGTGAGCAGCTCGATGCCGGGCTGCGGATCGAGGTCGGTGACGTCGGTGATGACGGCGACGGGGCGGGCCATGGTTCCTCCGGGGACAGGATCGGCCCGCTCCTTGCGGGGCGGGCCGATCGGGGGCGGTGCTGCTTACAGCGAGTCGATCGCGGCGTTGAACGTCGCCGAGGGACGCATCACCGCCGAGGTCTTCTCCGCGTCGGGGCGGTAGTAGCCGCCGATGTCGGCGGGCTTGCCCTGCACGGCGATGAGCTCGTCGACGATCGTCTGCTCCTCGGCTGCGAGCTTCTCGGCGAGCGGCGCGAACGCCGCGGCGAGCTCTGCGTCCTGCGTCTGCTTCGCCAGCTCCTGCGCCCAGTAGAGGGCGAGGTAGAAGTGCGAGCCGCGGTTGTCGATCGTGCCGAGCTTGCGGCCGGGGGAGCGGTCCTGCTCGAGGAAGGTGCCCGTGGCGGCGTCGAGCGTGTCGGCGAGCACCTGCGCCTTGTCGTTGCCGGTGGTCTGCGCGAGGTGCTCGAACGAGGCGGCCAGCGCGAAGAACTCGCCGAGCGAGTCCCAGCGCAGGTAGTTCTCCTCCACGAGCTGCTGCACGTGCTTCGGGGCCGAGCCGCCCGCGCCGGTCTCGAAGAGGCCGCCGCCCGCCATCAGCGGCACGATCGAGAGCATCTTCGCCGACGTGCCGAGCTCGAGGATCGGGAACAAGTCGGTGTTGTAGTCGCGCAGCACGTTGCCCGTCACCGAGATGGTGTCCAGGCCCTGGCGGATCCGGTCGAGCGAGAACTTCGTCGCCTCCGCCGGCGCCATGATCCGGATGTCCAGGCCCTCGGTGTCGAACTCGGGCAGGTATTCGTTCACCTTCGCGATGAGGTTCGCGTCGTGGGCGCGCTTCTCGTCGAGCCAGAACACCGCGGGGGTGTTCGACAGGCGGGCACGCGTGACGGCGAGCTTCACCCAGTCCTTGATCGGGGCGTCCTTCGTCTGGCACGCGCGCCAGATGTCGCCGGTGGACACCTCGTGGCTGAGCACGACCTCACCGGCCGCGTTCACGACGCGAACGGTGCCGGGAGCGGCGATCTCGAAGGTCTTGTCGTGCGAGCCGTACTCCTCGGCCTTCTGCGCCATGAGACCGACGTTCGGCACGGTGCCCATGGTCGTCGGATCGAGCGCGCCATTGGCCTTGCAGTCGTCGATCACGGTCTGGTACACGCCGGCGTACGACGAGTCGGGGATGACCGCGAGGGTGTCGGCCTCCTTGCCGTCCGGTCCCCACATGTGACCGCCGATCCGGATCATCGCAGGCATCGAGGCATCGACGATCACGTCGCTGGGCACGTGCAGGTTCGTGATGCCCTTGTCGCTGTTCACCATCGCCAGTGCCGGGCCCTCGGACAGCTGCGCCTCGAAGGCGGCCCTGATCTCCTCGCCGTTCGGCAGCTCGGCGAGGCCCTCGAAGATCGAGCCGAGGCCGTCGTTCGCCGACAGGCCCGCGGCCTCGAGGTCGGCGCCGTACTTGTCGAACACCGGCGCGAAGTAGGCCTTTACGATGTGGCCGAAGAGGATGGGGTCGCTGACCTTCATCATCGTCGCCTTGAGATGGGCAGAGTAGAGCACGCCCTCCTCCTTGGCCTGCCGCACCGTGTCGGCGAGGAACGCGTCCAGCGCAGAGGCGCTCATGAAGGTCGCGTCGACGACCTCGCCGGCCAGCACCGGCAGCTTCTCCTTGAGCACCGTGACGGTGCCGTCCTCGGCGACGTGCTCGATCCGCAGCGTGTCGTCTGCGGGCGAGACGAAGGACTTCTCGTTCGAGAAGAAGTCGTCGTGGCCCATCGTGGCAACGCGCGTCTTCGAGTCGGCGCTCCATGCGCCCATCGAGTGCGGATGAGCCTTCGCGTAGGCCTTCACGGCGCCGGGCGCGCGGCGGTCGCTGTTGCCCTGGCGCAGCACCGGGTTGACGGCAGAGCCCTTGACCTTGTCGTAGCGGGCCGCGATGTCCTTCTCCTCGGGCGTCTGCGGGTCCTCGGGCAGGTCGGGAACGTCGTACCCGAGCGCCTGCAGCTCCTCGATCGCGGCCTTCAGCTGCGGCACCGATGCCGAGATGTTGGGGAGCTTGATGATGTTCGCGCTGGGCTCGAGCGCCATCTCGCCGAGCTCGGCCAGCGCGTCGCCGATCCGCTGCTCCTCGGTCAGGCGCTCGGGGAACTGCGCGATGATGCGGCCCGCGAGCGAGATGTCGCGGGTTTCGAACTCCACCCCGGCCTTCGCCGCGTATGCCGAGACGATCGGCAGCAGCGAGTACGTCGCCAGCAGCGGCGCCTCGTCGGTGTGGGTGTAGATGATCTTGGACATACGGATTGGCGCTCCAGTGATCGGGGATGTGCCGGGTAATTTATCTCGATATCAAGATACCTGAGGCGGGTCCGCGGACCTTCACCCATCCTTCCGGTCGCTCGCGCGAGTGGCAACTCGCGCGGCTACAGCTGGGCGATCCCGCGCACGATCGCCGACACCGCGCCCGCACCCGCGATCGTGAACGCCGCGGCGCGGGCGACGCGCGGCGGCACCCGGCGGGCGAGCCACGCGCCCAGGCCCACGCCGCACAGGACCGTGACGACGATGACGGGGAAGATCCACAGCGGCGGCAGCTCGGCGAGCGTCGTGGTGCCGGTGGCCAGCTTCGCGCCGACCGACACCATGCCCATGGTCGCGAACGTCGGCTGCAGGGTGGCGGCGAAACCCGACTGATCCCAGCGCGTCAGGCGCGCGTGGATCGCCATCGCCGGCGCGGCCACGCCGGACGCGGTGTTGAGGAAGCCGCCGACCAGGCCCGTCGCGAGCGAGAGTGCGGGGGTGCGCACGTGGGGCAGCCGGGGCGTCGCCAGCGTGAGCGCGAGCGCCGCGAGCACGACCGAGCCGATGAGCACGCTCAGCCACGCGCCGTCGATCGCGCCGACGAGGAGCGCGGCCGGCACCGCGCCGAGGACCACGCCGGGCAGAAACAGCAGGTACTGCCGCCACTGCACGCGCGAGATCACCGACAGCATGATCACCACGCCCGAGACGACCGTGGTGGCGTTCGTCACGAACACGCCCACCACCGGGCCCAGCGCGATCGCCAGCACGGGGGCGACCACGAGCCCCACGCCCATGCCGGCGACGCGCTGCAGCACCGTGCCCACGAGTACCGCCGCCACGATCGCGACGACGACTCCGGCAGACACGCCGCCCAGCCTACGGCGCGCAAACGGTCATCAGGCGCGCCGCGGGAAGGTCGTGGTCGCCGGACGCAGCATCAGCCGTTCCGTCCGTCGAGGAAGGAGGGATCCACGCGCCCGATCATCATCGCCACCGCGGGGGACGCGCCCGAAACGTGGAGCGTCACCTCGGGGTGCTCTCGGTGCCAGACGCGGAACAGCTCGTCCGCGAAGCCCTGTCCGATCAGTCCGAGGCCCGTGAAATCGAGCGTGACCTCCGTGAACTTCTCAAGCCCGGCGGCGAAGCGCTTCGCCTCGCTTCGGCTGATGAACTCGCCCTCGGCAGGCGTCAGCCTCACCACGGGGGTCGTGCGGACGAATGCGAGGTCCTCATCGGTGTACGCGGCGAAGACATCGGCGAGGCGCCGCGCGGTGTCCGCGTCCAGAGCGAGGCGCACGACGGTGCCTGTTGCGTGGGAGCTGCCGGTGGCGATGTCGTCGATGCGGTTGTCGACGATGAATCGGAGCCCGTTCGCCGAGAGGTCGAAGAGGTCGACGGCCTTCGAGGTGAAGAAGAGGCCCTCGCCCGCATGTCGCGAGGGCGCCGTCGTCCGTTTGCCCTTCGTGAGCTCGACCAGGCTGTCGAGGACGCTGGGGAGGGCGAAGCCCTCTCTGATCGTCTCGAAGACGCCGACGCCGTCGTCCTGCACGGTGACGCGGATGTTCCGGTCGTCGAGCTCGCAGGAGATGGTCACCTCGCTGCCGCGCGAGTGATCGATGGCGTTGTTGACCGTCTCCGTCACGGCGTACGCCAGGATCGTGCGCGCACTGTCGGGGAGGGGATCGAGGCGATCATCGAGCCAGGTGCGTAACGATCGCCACACCTTGTCCTCTTCCAGCCCGGCCAGGCGGTGCGTCTGTGTCCACTCCGCGCTCGGCGTGGCGCGCGCATCGGTGTACGCATCCCATTCCGCACGAAGTCGTACGGGATCGAATCGTCGGTGGCCGCCCGGGGTCGTCGTGGAGGTCAGGATCCCGCGGTTGGCGAGTTCGCGGACGGTGCTCGTCGAGACGCCGAGGATGTCCGCGGCTGCGCCGATCCCGACTCGTGATGACGAAGCGCCCATGGTGCCTCCGTTGATTTCTATAGATTCAACGATGATTCTTCCACGGGGTCGCATGGGAATCTACATAAATCTATATGTCATCGCAGCGCCTTCTGGACGCGCTGCACCGAGACCGCCTCGGCCGTGCCGAGGCGCTGGGCGAACAGGCTCACGCGCAGCTCCTCGAGCAGCCAGCGCGCGGCGACCAGCTGCGGGGGAGCGTCGGCGGGGAGCGGGATCGCGCCGCCCGCCTCGGCGAACGCGGCGGCGGCGCGCTCGTACTCGGTCATCCACGCGCGGTCGCGGCCCGGGTTGTCGGGGAGCTGCTCCAGGCGGATCCGCGCGCCCTCGAGGTAGCGCGGCAGGTGCCGCAGGCGCTCGACGCCGGTCGCGAGGACGAAGCCGGGGTGCACGAGCCCGGCCAGCTGACCGCGCACGTCGTTGAGCGCGCCGAGCAGCGTCATCGAGTTGGCGCGCTTCATCGCCTTCTCGACCTCGCGCGCGGCGGTGAGGATGCGCGCCACGAGCGAGACGGTCGCGAGCACCTCGTCGACCGATCCGCGGCTGACCTCGTCACGGACCGCCTCGAACTGCGCACGGGTGCGGACGGCCCCGTGCCGATCCAGCACGGCGTCGGCCACCGCCGCGCGGCAGTCCTCGATCACGGCACGCGCCGACGGATAGGGCGAGGCGGCGAGGGCGAGCTTCTCGTTCGCGGTGAGGTGCTCCTGGATGTACGACACCGGGCTCGGCACCTGCAGCAGCACGAGGCGGCGCACGCCCGCGCGGCTCACCCGGCGCGCGGCCTCGGCCGTGGCCTCCACGCGGATCTCGACGCTCTCCTTGCGGTCGACGAGCGCGGGATAGCCGCGGACCACGCCGCCGGCCACCCTGGTGTCGACCACCTCGGGCAGCTCGCCGAGGTCCCAGTCGGTGAGGCCGGCGCGCTCGATCGAGGCGTGGATCGTCGTGGCCTCGGCCACGCGGCCCGCGCCCTTCGGAGCGCGCGAGCCGGCGCGATCCAGCTGACGGGCCACGCTGTCGCGGGCTTTGCCGGCCAGCCGCCGCTGCAGGGTCGCCAGGTCGCGATCCGACGCGAGGGCGCGGCCGCGCTGGTCCACCGCGCGGAACGACATCTTCAGGTGCTCCGGCACGCGGTCGAGCTCGAAGGCATCGGCACCCACCGGCTGATTCGCCTGCCGCCGCACGAGCCGGGCGAGCGCGTCCGCGAGCGTCGCGGCCGGGCGTCCGGCGTGATCCTCGGGACCCTGGCCCGCCAGCTCCTCGGAGAACCTCGCGGCCCAGTCGGCCGCCGGCACCACGTGGCGGCGGATCGCCTTCGGCAGCGCTCGCAGCATCGCCGTGACGAGCTCGTCGCGCATGCCGGGCACCTGCCAGTCGAAGCCGCGTGGCTCGATCTGCGCCAGCAGCGGCAGGGGGATGACGACGGTCACGCCGTCGTCTGGTGCGCCCGGCTCAAAGCGGTACGCGAGGCCGAGCGTCTGGTCGCCCTGCGTCCACTTCGTGGGGAAGTCGCGTGCGTCCGCCGTCGCCGCGCCGTCGACGAGGTCCTGCTCGCGCATCGTCAGCAGCTTCGGCTGGCGCTTGATCCCGTCGCGCCACCACGCCTCGAACGAGCGCACGTCGAAGACGTCCTGCGGGATGCGCGCGTCATAGAACGCGAACACCGCCTCGTCACCGGCGAGGATGTCGCGGCGGCGCTCGCGCTCCTCGAGCTTCTCGAGGCGGCGGCGCAGCTCGGCGTTCTGCCGCAGGAACGCCGTGAGGCCCTTCGGCAGGCGGGCGGGATCCCACTCGCCCTCGACGAGCGCGTGTCGCAGGAACAGCTCCCGCGCGCCCGGCCGGTCGACGCGGGCGAACTGGATCCGCCGGCGCGGCACGATCTCGACGCCGTACAGCGTCACCTTCTCGTACGCGATCGCGGCGCCTGCGTCCTTGGACCAGTGCGGCTCGCTCACCTGGCGCTTGGCCAGGTCGCCCGCCAGCGGCTCGGCCCACGCCGGGTCGATCCGCGCCACGGTGCGGGCGAACAGGCGCGAGGTCTCCACGAGTTCCGCGGCCATCACGGCCTGCGGGCGCTGCCTTCGCAGACCCGAGCCGGGGAAGATCGCGAACCGCACGCCGCGGGCGCCCCGGTACTCCGGGACCGGGCGACGCGGCGCGCCGCCGGATCGGCGATCCTGCGGCTGCCTCGCGCCGCTGCGCTCGTCGAGCGTGCCGATCTGCGAGAGCAGGCCCGCCAGCAGCGCCTTGTGGATGGCGTCGCCGTGGGGGTGCCCGGTCTCCTGGGTGCGGGTTGCGGTGGTCGCTTCATCTCCGCGGCCTGCGGCCGCTCCGTTCAGCAACCGGATGGGTGAACCGGTCGGTTGCTGAACGGAGGCGCGAAGCGCCGCAGATGAAGCGACCACCGCAGCCTCGGATTTCGCCTTCGGGAGCATGCCGCGCAGCTGGCGGTGCACGTCGAACCACTCCCGCACGCGCACGTAGTTGAGGAACTCGGCGCGGCACAGCCGACGGAACGCGCTCGATCCGAGCTCACGCTGCTGCTCCCGGAGGTACTGCCACAGGTTTAGCAGCCCGAGGAAGTCGCTCGTGGGGTCTGTGAACCGCGCGTGGGCCTGATCCGCCTGCTCGCGCTGCTCCTCCGGCCGCTCGCGCACGTCCTGGATCGACAGGCCTGCGACGATCGCGAGCACCTCCTCCTGCACGCCCGTGCGGCCTGCCTCAATGAGCATCCGCGCGAAGCGGGGGTCGATCGGCAGCCGCGCGATGTCGCGACCGACCCGGGTGAGCTGCGGCTGCCCACGTCCGTGGCGCACGGCCCCGAGCTCGACGAGCAGGTCGAGCGCGGCCTTCACGCCTCGCGAATCGGGCGGCGTGAGGAACGGGAACTCTGAGATGTCGCCGAATCCGAGGGCGAGCATCTGCAGGATGACGGAGGCGAGCGAGGTGCGCAGGATCTCGGGCTCGGTGAACTCCGGCCGCCGCTCGAAGTCCTCCTGCGAGTACAGCCGGATCGCGATGCCGTCGCTTGTGCGGCCCGCGCGGCCGGATCGCTGCTGTGCCGAAGCCTGC
>k87-33768_pt1 | contig 14004 bp, 14 predicted proteins | sample MGYA00084031_6733416 | MGnify analysis MGYA00084031
CCAAGGGCGTCAAAACCCTTGGTATCTCTGGTATGCGGCCGAGAGGACTTGAACCTCCACGGGGTTGCCCCCACTAGGCCCTCAATAAAATGGAAGCTTATCACCATTTATGAAAGCTTATTTTCATTGCATTTCTTTATATCAGCTACACGAAGATTCATTGTTTTTTATGCATTATGGAGTAAAAATGGAGTAAATCTTTTTTTAATCTCACCCAATTAAATTATACAGTTGTTATCGTTTATAATATGAAATGAACATTATTTTTTTTCTGGTCTTAGGTAAACATTTACGGAAAACAATTTCTTTATTGCAAATCGAATATTCTCTTTTGAAACGCCAACACTCTCTAGCACTAATACATAAAATAACCACTCCATGACTCTTAAATCTAAATTATTTAAAAGTTCATCTTTGTCACTTGTCATAACCCCATGAGCAAAGAGATTTCTACGTCGTGCAATTCTATCGGCAATTTTTTCAAAAGGAATGGCTTCTTCTTTGTTTATGTTGTAAATATGCCTTATAAACACATCCAATACATCAATATATTTCTCAAGAGCCCATTCAATCTTATCTGAAAGAGTATTCTTTCTACGTTCAACTAAACTCTTAATTCCTCTAAAATATTTTTTCTTTCGCCCCGTATAAGTTTCGATTTTTTCTTCCAAAAACAATAACAATTCTCTCTCTGCTTCAATATCTTTATGTGTACTCTCATCCATTCCCCCTGAAAGGTCATACTGCCATTCAAATCCCGCAGTTACCATTACAAAATGTGCTGGGGTTGTTGGGATGTTTGAGTTATCTGGAATATGCCTCATATAAATTTCTTTCTCTGATATTCTCTCAAATATTTTCCCCAAACAACCTTCCACTAACGGAATATCAATTATTTTTCCACGAATAGATATAGGATCTTGTTCAACGTATACTGGTTCATTTATATATAACCTCCCCACCTTTGTATATAGTCCTGACTTTGGATCAATCTTTTTCAAAAAAATATTATTGATTGAAATATTTTTTCTATACGACAGAAAAGAGAATACGTTTTTAATTAAATATATCAATTTTTGCAACTTATCATAATCATCCGTTGTTTTTTCAAAACGTAAAGTTAATTCAGTATTTAAATTTAAAGGAGATACCTTACCCTTTACTTTACGGGAAATATTCAACTTCCCATTAATTAATTCTTCATTGAACTTAAAATCAAAACTTTTCTCTAGGTCTGTAAATGGCTTGGTTTCAATTTTAATTTCACCCGTCTGGTGTTCTTTCTCAAACGAATAAGCATTTTCAACATCGTAAAACCAATTAAGCTCCTCTGACTCAAATTGAATTGCATCAAAAGAAATCTCAAAAATATTAAATACGATATAAGAATGCACTTTCAAAATATACGTTCTAAAACCTTCCCTGTATATCCCTGGCATCACTTTAAACACAACATTACGCCCTTTAAAGTCTTTTCCCACAAGGTATCTTGGACTTTCTATACCATGGAAGAAGAAATTCTTATTAAAGTCTTTAATATTATAATATTCATTTCTATCCTCAATCTCTTCAAGTCTCAGTTCGAAATTTTCCAAATAAAAAACACATTTTTCCTCATTAAAAGTTACTAATCCTGTAATCATAAATTCCCCACCTTGTATGAAAAGAGTATAAAAACGCGTCATTAAATGTCTTATCAAATCTGCAAATTCTTAAAATCATCAATTAAATTATAGCAATTCTATGTATAATAAAAAGCCTTTGCAAATGCAGAGTAAAACAGAAGATGTTTTTGAAACTCTGATTCAAAGGCGAATTCTAAATTTTTTATAGAATTTCACGTAGCTATCCTATCAGCAAGATTGATGTAACGATCAAGAACAAGATCACTAATTATTACTGAAAACCCCGTCCCCATGAGTATGACTAATAAGCAGATTGTCAATTTGAGTTTCATTTATCATTTCTCCTTTTTGAATTTGTTTTTTGGCCATTACAACTTTTTGATAATACTTCGAAGAGAGAGCGACCTCTCCCCTCTTTAAAAGCACTTCACCGACTTCAAAAGCAAATTCGTCAATGTCTCCATACATTTCATTCGATTCCAAAAAATCAAAGGCAGCATCAATTAAATCAAAGCAATCTTGATTTAAATACAATCCCCTTAACAAGTTGAATTTTGCTATATATTCCGAATTATCAGTATTCAAAGCTAGTTCAAATCCTTTTTCGTAATAAAATTCTCCTTTCTCCAATTCATTTGCCTTACACATCACATGAGAAAGATTAAACAATGTTTTGATAAGATAAGGGTGATACTCTTTTTCAAAAAATTTCAAAGCAATTATTAAGTTCTTTTTAGCCTTTTCAAACATCCCCTCCACATTAAAACAAATTCCAATATTCAAATGAGAAATAGCAACGAGATTATCCCGTTTAATCTGCTTCGCAATTTTTAATGCCTCATTAAATTTAAACATTGCCTTTTCATATTCCAATAGATCAATTAAATTGCCCGCTATAATGTAATTACAATAAATTATCTTATCAAGATATGTTTCATATTTATTATAAATTTTAATTGCACGCTCTATATAATCTATAGAATAATAAGTTTGCTTCATATAATAATAGACTTCTGCCATTTTATAATAAAATTCGGCTCGTTCAATCTCATCCTCAACAAATTCCAGTGATTTTTCAGCTCGCCTATATGCACTTATTGCCGCAACCAGATCCTTACGCTTAAAATCATACATCCCTTTAAAGAAAAAATAATAATAATCGAGCATACCATTCAAATGCCCCTCATGTTCTTTAAGGGTCTCATAAGCATTATTTATTTCGTCTCCATCCTTTGATTTAAGATGGCTTAACATCAATTCATGTCTAAAATCCAACAGCTGATGATAATAAACAAACTCTAAATTACCATCAATGCCCCCAATTAATCCTTCAACCTCTTTTTTTAACCTTTCAGCTTTTCCATCCAAATTGTCTTTTATTGCCGTGTACCATTCATTAAGTTTTTTTGTAATCATGCTGTACGAAATCCTATTCTCATAAGACACACTTCCTCTCAAGGAAAAAGTCACCTCATTCCGGAAAAGTTACACACCGTTTACATTAAATGTATTATGACAGATGACTTAAAGCTACGAAAGGGTATAAAGTAATAGCAATCTCATTGTAACAGGTAAGAAAGATTCAATTTTGTTTTACGAGAGGATACCAAAAGAGAAAACAGTCCTCTTTTTTTTCAAAGATTCTCCTCTTATTTTTTGCGGGACACCGAAAAGTTCAGCTCAAAACTTTCAGAATTAAGGAAATATGCTATCATGTGAAATATATGGATAAAGAGAGTGAGGACTATGGAAGGGGCAAAATTATGAAACAGAAAATTCCGTCTGAAAATGTCGCGGTCAAGCTTAATAAATGGTATTCCGCGATTCGTAAAAATCAAGTGACAGATGCGGAGTTTATTAAATCCGAAATAAAACTTGAACTTGAGCAAATGGAAGAAGACCAAAACGTTTTGTTATACTATTCTTTGCTTGAATTCCGCCATAATCTGATGTTGAAAGACTTGAAACCGAACAAAGCAGCAGACATATCAGCATCATTATCTAAAATCGAAGCAAAAAAGGAAGACATGCAAAACTCTCAAGTCGACGAAATGATTAACTATTATTATTGGTTCTTTAAAGGGATGTATGAATTTAAACAACAGAACTTTAACACAGCAATAACCTGCTATAAAATTGCTGAAAAAAAATTAGCCTTTGTTAATAGCGAAGAAGAAAAGGCTGAATTTTATTATAAATTATCTGAGATTTACTATCATTTAAAACAAAACTACATTTCCATGAATTATGCAACAATGGCTCTTGACACTTTTAAAGCCCATGAAACTCTAACAGAAAAAGAAATATATTGTTACTTTGTAATAGCAGGAAACCAAGTTGACACTATGAAATATAAAGAAGCCTTGGAAACTCTAAAGGCAGCATTAAATAAATCAAAAACAACTAACAACATTCACTTATTAGCATCTGCTTACTTCAATTTAGGGAACTGTTACTTTTATTTGAATAAATTTTCAGAATCATACCAACATATCCAAAAATCTCTATCTATCTTTAAAAAGGAAAAATCCGCATACGAAGCAAAAGCGTTATTCCAGTTAATGTACGTCTGTTTGAAACAAGAAGATTATGTCGAAGCATTAAACCTCTATGAACAAGGTATAAACTCTTCTCGTGTTATAAATGATAAACCCCATGAAATACAGCTTAACATCTTGAAAAAAATTTACATTGATCATGGTTCTACAGAGGAAGAATTTAAATATCTTGAAAGTAAAGGATTGTATCCTGACATTGAAGAAATGGCCTTAGATGCAGCTGAACATTACAATAAGATTGGAAAGTTAGAAGAGTCAGTCGAACTTTATCGAAAAGCAATTAAGGCAATGAATATCAACAAAAAGGGAGGAATCGGCCATTTTTTACCGAAAAGCAATTAAAGTAATGAAAATTGATGAAAAAGGGAGTTGTTTTAAATGATGAAGAAATTTTCATTAGGAATGATTACTGTATTATGTCTAGCAGCTTTTGTAACGATCTCAAGCAATTTCGCTCATTCGTCCGAATCACACCAGATTGCAGGCAGAATGATTACATCATCAGCGAACATGGATGACAGCACATTAACGTAAAAAAGCAGGCATATGCCTGCTTTAGTTTTTGGACTTTACCAGTCCACTGTACCCACACCATAGTTTAGTTGTAACCACCCAGGTAACATTATTTTTTTGCTTTACAAGTAACTGTTCCGACGGGTGCAAACATTGGCCCTACAAATTCACCTTTAAGATAAAAGCCCTTTTTATATTTATTACATGAATTAATAGTTTTCATTCCTAGAGTAGCAACAGCTATTATCAACATAGTATAAGCTGTAGGTGATAAACCTAATTTCAATTTAATAAGAGCAGCAGCAACTCCAAATATTCCGCCACTCCAGCCAGCGACGTCGTTTAACTTATCTACAATCTTATTAGAAATATAAATACCGCTAGCCTTTGCCGCAGTTGTGAACTTTCCAGAACTCACCACATCTGATCCAACTAATAATGAAACGTCTCCTACAGTTTCTTCTATTCCTTTATTTTTAATCTCAGATTCATATTTCAGGTACAAAGCTTTTGCAGAAGAGCTCAATGATTCAATTTGTTCGGGTTTATTATTTTCTAAATTAACAATATCTATCCCTTTAGAATCCATTTCTTTTAACAAAACAATTAATTGATCAAGTTCTTTGTTTAAAGAATCTTCATCCATTCCTAAGGTAGAATAAAATTCATTATTCTTATTTTGAACACCATCTAACGACTGTGCATGTACTTCCGTCGCAGAAATAGATAACACAGAAAATAAGAATATAGCACTTAAAAATAAAACCCCAATCTTTTTCATAATATGTACACTCCTATCTTTTTTTATTTAAATTTTTATTTATTAGTGATTTTATTAAATATAAAATCACTAATAAAAAATACTATTAAACCAATTATTAAGATCATAAATGAAATGTTAAATCCAGATTCTGAAAGAAAAGAATATATAGAACTTACCGATAAAGCAAGCATATAAAAAACAAATCCCACTTTTACTGCTTTTTCAGTATTTTCTCTTTCTTTTTTTGTCATTTTTTTAAAAAACAATCTTTCTCCTCCTAAAAATAGGATAACTTTTGTTTTCAGGGTTCGAGGAATTTTCCACCCGACAATTTTGAATAGTGTCCCGGGTAATTTACTCATGAATTTTAGAAAAAAATATTTACCGGCTTCTTAAGTAATCACTCCTTTTGAAAGTTTTACATATAATCTATTTTTACCATTTATGCACTTCTTTGTAAACAGCCTATTATATCATAAAAAAAAATTGGAGTTAAAAGACCTATATTAAAAGCAGGCATATGCCTGCTTTTAATTCTTTTCAGCTCTTATTCTCTAACTTTGTTTCTTTCCCTTTCACTTCTTCATAATCTGGTGTTTTCTTATCTAACCCTAAGCGATCGCCCTTCCCGTCACCTGGCACATGATCTAGTTTTTGATAAGATTCGCCGCTTTTTTCATAATATTTAAATGTTGATAATTCACGACTATGGTTTTTCATATAGAAAGCAAACTGTATATACTTTCCTCCATCATAAACCCGAATTACAGCATTATCCCTAGTAAAGTCCTCATTATCAGCATTCATTTCCTTTAAAGATTTCTTTTCTTGACTTATCACTTTATCAATTGCTTCATCATATTTATTTCCACCACAAGCAGTTAATGCAAACATCATGATTAGACTAAGGAAAATAAAAACGTGTCTCAAAATAGCTTTCCCCTCCTCTTTCAATTATATATAATTTTTTCTTGTTTTTCCACATTTCATCCATTCCCTTTAATTTGAACATCATCAACCAACCATTCATTATTTACTTTTTTCATTGTCGTCTGAACAATCAACGTTTGATTTGTCGTAACAGAATTAGCTGTAGTAGCCAACTCCACGACATTCAAAAACAATTCACTCGATTCATCAATATTCTTTGAATAACTTTCTAAAGAAAGCAATTCACTCTGTACACTGACTGTATGATTTTCATTTGTACGGGAAGGAAAAGCATAATCCAATCCCTTTTTAGTTGTCAGCTTCTTCACATCATCAAAGCGCTTATCTGCATCAGAATAATTAAAAAACGCTTCAAAAAATGCCTTATTTTTAGAAGCGCTGCCGTCTATTTCTTTCTGATTCATTTTTTTAATATTCTCTTCTAAAATTTGATTTTTCTCAGTCAAATTTTTAATCTTTAAATCCTGTTGTCTATGAACAAAAAAAGAAGTTATTATAAGCACCAAAACACAAACCGAAGCCCACACCACATGTGTTTTCATTTTTTCACTCCTTAAAATTTTATTCTCCCAAAAGAAACTAGGTGCTTTCGCCAGTAACCAGCTTTCAAGTCTGAATATTCAACCCCGCTGTCATTTGAATTAAACATTTTCCCATCCCCCACATAGATTCCTACATGTGTAATGGCTTTGCCTGCATAAGTACCGCCAAAGAAGACAAGATCGCCTGGTTTTGCCTGTTTTTCACTAATTCTTTTAGTTGCTGAATATTGCTCTTGCGCTGTTCGTGGCAGAGATATTCCAGCTTTAGAATATGACCACTGAACCAAGCCAGAACAATCAAAACCAGTTTTAGGATTCGAGCCGCCCCAAACATAAGGCCGTCCTTCATATTTCAACGCTTCCTTCATAATCGCTTCATAACCATCTATAGAAACGTCTACAGGTTTAACATTTCCCGATCCTTTCAGATAGCGCATAACATGATCTACATAGTCAGGATCACCATAACTTCTCCATCCCAATTTAAGTGCCTGTATACGGCTAAATTCTAAGGCCAGTTTTTTTGTATATTTGCCACCATTTTTTTTAACATAATCAATGAACCCCGAACCAAAATTATAAGCTTGTAAAGTAAGTTTGATGTCTTTTCCAGCTTTTATATAAACCTTTTTAAAATGTTTAATACCGACCCTTATTGATTCTTCAGGGTCGGTTATTGTGTTTGGCGGTAGCCCAATACTTTCAGAACTTTGCATAATATCTAAATAACGCCCACCACTTTCTTGCATGGTGAGCGCCATAATAACATCTACCTGATCAAAAATCCCTTCCTTACGGGCGTATTTCTCAAACACTGCCCTAAAGCGTTCAACTTCTGAACTAATCCCATTAGAAACATATTCACTATCATTCCCACCTATACTATCATTATTAGTATTATTTTTATTGCCTGCTATAATTGCGGCAATAAAAATAAACATAATTAGGAACAATAGGACAGGCGAGGAAAATAAGAACCCTATAAAAATCTTTTTCAAGACAACCTCCCCTTTTTAATCATGCTCTCTTATCGCTTCTTAACCTACTCTCAGTTTTAGAAGAAGTACGGCTAGGAATATCATTTAAGGCAACTGTTTGATCACTTCTTTTAAAACCTGAATCCTTTGGAGCAACTTTTTTCACAGCTGCTTCCCTATTTACACGCGTCTCATTGGAAGGGTTATTTTGTTTTTCACCACTAAAAAAATTGCCTGTTTGAACACTAGAAGAAGGTGTGTTCGAACGGACAATTTTCACGTCATCATTATTAACATTTTCTTCATTCAACGTACGAATGTTTTCCCTCTCATTTATTGGGTTGGTCAATATCCTTTCCCTCTGTTTTACTCTAGCAGTTTCCATTCTGTTTTCCTGCACTACCGGTGCCTTTCTAGGGTTGTCATCTTTTTGTTCCTGCTGAATATCAACAGTAGAGTTATATTGATTTTGAGAATCGTTAAGCCGATTTCTTTTCACAAAATCTTTTTGGTCCGTCCGCTCAGCTTCAATTTCAGTATTCCTTATTACTGGAGCACGCTTAAATTGTTCCTCTTCTTTTCGAAGTCCATCATTATCAGAACCATTATTTTGCCCAGGCGCTATTCCTCTTTCATTGTCCTGTTTCTTTAAGAGATTATTGTGCTGTTCACTCTTCATTGAATGTTGAGGTTTTCTATCCAAAGCCTTCTTATTATCAAGAAGGTTAATATTTTGATCTTTTTGTGGAGTTCTTTCAACTGATAAACTCTCTGTTCCAAAAGCTGTAGCATTATTATTAGATACACTAGGGTCTGATGAATGTTTTAAATCTTCACTGGTTTTGTTATGGCCATTACGGCCAAAGGTTTTATTCCAAACATCTTTAGCTGATTCCCATGAAGGTTGAACAACATTTCTTCTCATGTTCTCCATCATATTATTATCTACGGAAACCACCTTTCCTGCGGTTACAAACTTCACAATTTTATTTCTGTGCTTAAATCCCAGGAAAAGTGTCAAGAAAAGCACTATGACATTCAGAAGATACATTCCAAAATTGTTAGGAGGCAATAAAGTATCTATGATGAAACAAATTACATACACAAACAAAAACACTATTCCTAACATTGCCTTTAATATATAAACGCTGCCTAAACGCCCCAATGAAACAAATCCAGAATATGCAAATTGGGGAATATAAGCAACAACAAAGGCAAATGGCACAAAAAACACAATCACAAGCGCAATGAGTTGAAGCAAAAAGTTTAGAAAAGACAATCCCAGAAAAGGAATTCCTAATGCAATTGAAGCAAATAGCCCAATTATTGATTCACCAAACTGATTATACGCATTGCCAGATGTAAGAGCTTCATTATTATATTTATCTATTTCTATACTTTTTATATATTCAAGCCTTGCCTTTTCTCCATCAGAAGACAATTTATAAGATAGCAGTTTATCTACACGATTCATCCCCCCCTTATCATCACTGCCTTTTTCATTAATCTTCTTTTCGTTCGCTTCACCAAAATTGACAATCATATAGGGCTTTTTTAAAGCAAGATCAAAATACAAATTACGCATAACCGCAATTGTACCTTCCATTTCCTTTCCCTTTTCAATGTTTGAAGCTTCTACAAATCTCCCTTCATCTTTTGCAATTCCTAGTAGTCCATTACCAGCATTCAATAACTTTCCTTGGGCTTCGACAGACAAAGCGTTCAACGCCTTCATGACATAGCCAGCATTAGACATATACCACCCGCCAATGATCAAAACCACAAGAAAAAGGATACTTCTTCTCATAGCTTCTTTTGCGCTTCCCCTTACTGCAAACAGATATAATATATAACCTACGGCGAATATAAAAAGCGCTTCTCCAAAGTTATCTTTCAAGGTTGTATAAACCCTTTTTGAAACATTTGTAATTGAGTCTGCAAATGCATCAATAGGCTGTAAATTATTCAAAACCTCCATTCCCATATCAACCACACGCACAACATTTCCAGCAGTAGAGAATAACACGTTTGTAAATCCTATGAACGGACCTTTTAACCAGTCATCAGAATCTTCATTATTCGCTTGATAACGGGAAATCGGAAACCGTTTTATTTCCAACTCAACCCCGCCAGCTTTTTCAACTTTGGGCTGTGTCGTCACATCACCATCAGCAGAGAAAACAGACAATGCCGTGGCAAAGGTTAAAAACAGCAAGACAACAGCTGACACTATTAAAATCCTTTTTCTTTTCATGTAGTCCTCCTTAATCTAACCTTGTGATTAAATAAAATTCATATTTTGCATTTTTCAAGTCAGCTTTTTTCAACACTTTATTTTCTGGATATCGCTCTTTCAAACTGAAACAGATAGCCTTTTGATATCTCCTTTGCCTAAAACACTTTCGATTTTGTTCAATCTTGATTCCTAGCAGCTCTTGTAAGAATAGCGCAGTAGACTTGTGACCAATAAAGCTTTTATAAGAACCATTACATGATGCCAAACATTCATGAACATCTTCCAAGGAAATTTTCTCTGCTTTGTAAATGCCCGGCCATGTCATTATCATTGAATTTAAAAAAGCTACCTCCATCTTCTCATCTCCTTTATTAGTCTTTAATACATGCATAAAAAACGTCCCAAGACCAACACCCGGGACGCTAAATAGATTACAAATAGTTTTCTTCTGCAAAAGCCACTGCTTTCTTTTCAACAGTTTTTAATGCACCTTCCCATTCCTCAAATAAACATTCAATTGAAATTTTTGACGTACGCCCATAGTAATCTTTAAATAAGCATTGACCTTGGAACATAGATTCCAGCATTTTTTTATTTTCCTTTGTGACCTCCATATTCATCCACTTTAAAACTTCCTCACGTTCATTTGGTTCATCAAATGCAAAAGCAACACCAAAGTTCCCCGAATCTTCTTCACTCAAAGCATCTTTAGTTGACTGTGAAATGAAACACAGCGAATTGTTGTATGATCGCCCTATACGGCGCATTTGTCTATTTACTTTTTTCCCTTGCTTAGATGTCTCAAATATCCACGCTTCATCCATAAATGCTGTTGTTTGCTCATCCCTGTTCATTCCAAACAACTCGCAAAATTTCCCTAGCGCAAACATAACCGCGCTTGATTTCAATTGTGAAATTGTATAATTCTCGTATTGCTCTGAATGGCCTGGTAAATCTAAATTTTCAACTTCTAAAATGGTTAATCGTTTACTTAAAGATAATGCAGGGTTTGAACCATCATGAATACACAACTTCAAAATGGAATCCTCGACGACTTCGTTTAAATAATCTCCGGCTTTTTTTACAGCCAATTCCTCATGTTTTTGCATTTCTCTAATGATATTGAGAGAACCGACTTGTTCCCCCCGTTGCTTTCTTTCAATGACTTCAGAGGTTGCCCGCAGAAAGGCTGTATTGACATCATCTTTTCCTTTAAAGTTATACACCTGTTCAAAGATAACTTGAACTAGTTCCTTTGCCTTCATTGGTGGCAAGAATGAAATCGGATCAAGAGCACCCCAGTTCTTTTCTTTCTCATGATCTAATGTGATATAGTTATATTTTTCTAAATGCTCTACAAATAAAGGAAAATTCCCTCGGATATATTGGTCATTCAAGACTCGCCGTACCCATTTTCGCATTTCTTTTTTTGGATCAATATAAAGTGCCTTGACACGAAGAAATGAAATATAGATAAAGAGTAATTTTGCTAGATAAGATTTTCCATTCCCTGTGTCTCCTGTGATCAAAATGTGAGGAGATCGTGTCTTTGACCCCTTTATTTGTTGGTTTGCCATAAACGGATGAAATAAGATGAAATCCCGACTTGCATTTATTGCGCTTTCTAAATCAGTATGTTCCATAAATCGGTCAACCCACCCAAGAAAGAATCCAATTTTAGAACCTATGTTAGAATTAATCGCAAACAGACATTCAGCTATCCCATCCTGGGTTGTTTTTTGAATCCAGTTCTTATCAGTAATATCTATTTTTTCGCCGGGCAGCATCTTATAAAACAAATTAATTTGGTCAGCAACCGGAAGCCTGCATGTAATTCCTGCACCCTTTAAATGCCGCCTTACAATTGTAGCTTTCCTAACGCATTCTTTTTTAGTCTTGCCATGAACAACAACAACGGCCAACCAATTCATTAAATGGACTTCTTCCTTCTTAATTTCATCTTGTAAGTGTCTAACAAGGGTTGCACTTGTAACAGTTGAAACATCACTTCTATCCCCTGTACTTTGCTGTTCAAACTGTTCTTCCTTTAGTTGTTGCTTTTTAATATTTAAAGCCGGCTTGGTTATAGACTTCGATTCAGTTTGTACTTTCATCTGTACTTCTACTGGAAAAGGAAGTGATTGAGCTTCATAAAACAAGTCACTTTCCGCCATATTATGGAGAAACTCGTCAATGACTACAAAAGACACAAAACCCTCGTCTTGATCACTATGAAGATTCAAAACAGAAGGGTTTGTTGGGTCTATGATCGTATTTGTAATAGAATCAATTTTTCTCACTACACTTTCTTCTTTTGTCTGATGATTTAAACCGCGCACAAAATGATAACGGTTAATATACACCATTTCATTTTCAGAAAGCCTTTCCCCAAGAACAGACGCCATAATATTAGCAAGGTTATCTTCCACTTCTTCATATTGTTTAAAAAAAGAAGTGGAAACGCTTTGTTCCCACCCCAACATTTTCACAACTGTATCAGTCGCTGTATTAAAAAGTGAAAGTATATTGTCCTTTATTTCCATACTGATGTTTACCAAGCTATTTTTCAGCTTTACCCCAAAAATAAAATCATATTTAGTTAGTCTACCTAAACGCTGTTCTAACAGCCTTACTGTTTCTTCATTGTAATACCGAGCCACGTCAAGAGCATCATCCGCAATATCCGATTCCAAATCCTTAAATCTTTTATCCAGTTCATATTCACTTGGATACATCATCATATGGAAATCCTCATAGGAAGTAATTTCTTCAAATAAATGCTGCCACTTCTTTTTATAAGCATTTACCTTTTCTTTATTCTGCATAGGAATCGAATTGCTCTTTATGCGGTAATACGCCCAAACGTCTCCCGTTCTCGTCAACAACAAATTTTTGTGTATTGCCTTCATAGGCGTTTTCAATTTCATTCGGTTTACCCACCACCTTTACAAGTTTACGGAACTCAACATTTTTTTCATTACAAAGATCAACCTTTCGGTCATTGCAATACTTCTTTTGAGGAAGCTTGATCATAAAGTAATACTTCAACAAATCCAAGAAATATAGATATATATTCTTTCCTTCCGGCTTAATTTTTGTCACGAGCATTGTTAAGAAGATCGGAATACCAAAAATCACAAAGATTGATGAATTTTCAAAAGCGTGAGGAAAAACCTCCCTCACGCCGTACCAAAATCCAAAACAGAGTGCAACAAATAAGAAATAATTGATTGCTGGTATCAACTCCACTGCAAAAGGCAGCGAATAATTTTCCGTTAATTGCTGGATCTTCTTAGGCTCTCTCATTGCCTTACGATAGTTAAACACTAGACGCCCCATCATTCGACCTCCTAGAGTTTATCAATAAAGTTACCGACCCATCCTGAAAGCGTAGACCAGTGATTCACAGCCCAACCTACAGCACTTGCAACACAGCAAGCAAATACAATTCCGCCAACTCTCAGCTTCAATAAATGCTTAGAAGCAAGAAACGCACCGACAATAAAAGCAAACTGAGCAACAACATCTTTCACCCAGCCTTGAATACCTCCAAGAGTTGGGAGCGCCCCACCTAAAATAATATCGTTATAGAAATTGAAAAATCCCATTTCAATTAATCTCCTTTCTATTGATGTTTTAATTTCTCGACATAATATTGACCGCTATTTTCAGTTAAACTTAAAGAAAAATTCTCGGTTATTGGTATTTCATTTTCTTTTTCTTTAAATTGGACAACACAAAAAACCTCGAAACCATTTTTCGTCTCGAAGACTTTTACATTTTTAATTTCACCAAATCCAAGGGTATCACCCAACGCTTCCGGCTCCTTCATCATATAG